>ENA-OQKB01000103-OQKB01000103.1-human-gut-metagenome-genome-assembly--contig:-NODE-103-length-20725-cov-3.855957_pt1 | contig 20725 bp, 23 predicted proteins | sample MGYA00242646_ERZ504793 | MGnify/ENA primary metagenome ERZ504793 (study PRJEB26092, sample SAMD00036409) | human gut metagenome | host: Homo sapiens | study: EMG produced TPA metagenomics assembly of...
TTAAATGAAGTATGTAAGGATGTGCTTGCAGACGGGCTTATGAAGCTTGGACTGATAAAGAATTCGGTAGAGATTTCTAAGTATTACATGCATGGCGTGTCACACCATCTGGGAATTGATGTGCATGACGTGACAGTTGACTCAAACAGCAGGCTTCGTCCGGGGGCAATCATCAGTGATGAGCCGGGACTGTATATAGATGAATGGGAAATCGGTATCAGGATTGAGGATGATGTACTTATCACCGAGGATGGTGCAGTGTGTCTGTCGGAGGATATCATCAGAACCACAGAGGATATAGAGGCCTACATGGCAGAGCACAAAAAGAATTAATCGTGATAAATGATAAATTTTACGGTTTATAATATTTTATGTGACATAATCTGATTTATGTATTATAGTAGTGCTAGTACATCGAATAATAAGTTTCTGATGCATTGTTATTTCTTATTTGGTGTACTATAGTATAGCAGTTATTTTTTATTGCTGTATAGGTGCAACGAAAATAATTCGTTCGACAGATGGAAGGAGAACAACTATGGTAAAGAAGATTAATAGCAGTGAATTTGAACAGGTTAAAAATAATAAGGCTATCATTGTTGATTTTTCGGCAGAGTGGTGCGGTCCATGCAAGATGCTTGCGCCTGTAATGGAGCAGCTTTCTGATGAAATCACAGATGTGGAGTTTTACAATATTGATGTGGACGAGAATCCTGATCTGGCAAGAGAGTATCGTATAATGAATATTCCTGCAGTTATTGCAATCAAGGGCGGTCAGGTTGCCGGTCAGCAGATTGGTCTTGTGTCTAAGGACGATATGAAGGGCTTTATAGACGGAGTTTTCTAAGACAAAGCGTTTTATGAAGCTTTCTAAGAAGCGAGAAGACACCTGCAATGAGCTTTTGTGTGAATATGCATGGTGTGATTCTTAACAGTTACGATGAACAGTGAAAACCGGGCAGGCTATTATGCCCGGTTTTACATTTTTTACATTTAAATTAGTTCTCTCGGAAGATTTTTCCAAAGATGAATCTAACAAGTGGTCCGGCAACAAAGAGCTGCCAGAAGAAGGCCATTGGAAAGTTTCTTACGACGAGCTCACAGAATGTCGCAAATATCTGTGAATTAAAACCACCATTGAAAAGGATGGTAGCGATAAAGCTCATCATAGGACACATAAACCAGATTGAGAAGACGGAAATTGCAAGGATTATAGCAATAGGTCTGTTCCTTTCCCGGTGTGACTTATTTTGAAAGCGCATTTTTTGGCAAGTGGTCCGGCAATGAATGTATCGAGAATAAAACCGGCAACAATCATGATAGGAAATTCGCCTAATGCGGCCTTAAAAACAAAGTTCTTCATACCACCTGTTTCAAGGGCAATATTGTAGCATATCATGGCATAAACCATGACAAGCACCATCATGATGGTAAAAACGGTTTCCTGTAATCTGTTCTTTGGCATTTTTCTTAAATCCTCCTGTTATGTAAAATAAATATAGCTGTAACGAGTAGTTACAATAGGCTCTTGATAGCTGCGATAATTGAAAAAAGACTTGAAGTGCCCTCCATAGGTCTGTTCCACCTGCGGCAAGATGACCACTCCGGGCTGTGTCCGGTTCTTGTTCTGGGCGGCGAAGATTTCCTCCACCTCGTAGTTCAGGTTGTGACGGCGGCAGATGTCCGTCATGCGCTGGATGACCTGGTAGTGGTAGATTCCCCTTACCGGATTGCCGTAGATGTCGTTCTCCTTGTAGGTACGCTGTAGTGTTTCAAGGTCCATTACTTCGATTCCGTTGTTCTGGAAATCAAACTGTCTCTGATTGTTCAATGTTGCTAAAGCTTCCATAATTATATTTTTAAATGGTTGGTAATTATTTGTCCAATAGGTTGATGATACGGACTGCCTCTTTGAAGCGTCCGATATTTTCCGGAAGAGGATTCCTGTATTCCTCTTCCTTCATGCGTCTTATAGAAGGTATTCCCGTCAAGGGCAGAGCCTGGTTGACTTTCCATCCGTCGGTGAATGCCTTCGGCTGGAGACTGTCATGACAGATCACTTCCCCGACACATCCGTGGACGAGCATGTTGCATACGGTCATCATGCAACAGGTCCGGCTGATGTCTTCTCCGACCAGATAGTTTCCCGGATTGTGCGCATGGTATGCCAGCAGGAGTCTTCCGCTGCCGCATGTGGGGTCTCCCATCCTCTGTCCGGTCTCTTTTTTACCTGCCGCGCACATGACCATGAGTTCACAGATATGTGACGGCGTGAAGAACTGTCCGTTTGCCTGCTGTCCCGGTTTTGAGCAGTAGGCCATGTGGAGTTCACCGAAAGCGTCGAACCAGCCCGACCTGCCGATTTGTTTCTGCATGATACGTGTCCATTCGGCTGTCATTTCCATGAACGAGGCGTTTTGCTGACGCTTGTATTTCCAGTTGCTTATTGGCGGTGCTCCCGGAGAGAAGCCGTGGATGATGAAACGCAGCAGGTCGTTGAATACGGTCTGTATTTCATAGCCGCATGAGGAGGCAAAGCCTGTGATGAGCCTGTCGAGCGGCCTGACTTCGTTGGAGATTTCATATCGTGCCATATTCCTTTATTTTATAATTGGTTATAGACTGTCGTTGATTCTGTATACTGTTACGGTATGGTTTTCATTGTCCGTGTGGATTCTGACCGGACCGTATCCCATGAATTTCATGCGGATTTGTCCGTGCTGTCCCATACCGTTCCACTGCTCACGTGATATTTCCTTAATATCCATGCGGTATCCCCAAAGTACAAGAGAGTCAGGCAGGATTCCCTTGTAGAGTCTGCCTTTCAGGATTGCGGCCAGCTCGTCCAGCTCGCTCCGGCTGTATAGCGTGAATGAATCGCTGCGGAAGGTGTATTCTCTTGTCCTTTCCCTGTCCCGGTGTTTCATGATATGATAGCGGCACCAGTTACGGGTGGTGTAACCGTCATACAACGGATTCGGTTCTCTGTATTCCCATTTCCTGACCGGAGCATCGAACCTTAGACTGCCCGTATTGCTGCGCTTCCCGAATCCCCATGTCCTGAATATGCGGATTTCAGTACCTGCGGGTTTCATGTTCCGGATATTGACCTGCGCCCAGGGACTTCCGGTGGTATCATAGGCGGCTTTTCCCATGTCATCGAAACAGAATACCGTTTCCGGTATCAGGCATATATCCGCATATTTTCCTGTTATCCGTTCTATATGAGCTTTTCCGAAATAGTCACCAGAACGTGAGACAAATTCCACGCAGTCTCCTTCTGTCGGGCACATCTGCCTGCTTCGGACATTCTCCATCAGTTCCAGCATACGGTTCACTTTCCGTACTTCCTTTTCTGTAATGGGATACCCGAAGTCACCGTTTGCCAGTTCAAGACTGTCAAGGTCATATCGTATCTTTGTATTCATCCTGTTCTCCTCCTGTTTTGTGTATAGCGTTCAACCTGTCGGGTGACCATATCACAGAATTTCTGGCCGTTTTCTTCCTCACCCCTGAAATAGGCGGCCATCATCAGCAGGTTCTTGTTGTAATAATGCACCCATTTGTCATGGAAATGTGCGCCGGGAACCTGTCCGAATGTTTCCTGAAACAGTTCCAGGGTCAGATCCTCGTCCTGTCTCCTGTTGTATTCCCATATTGCCAGAAGCAGCATGTCATTGTAATTCAGTCTCATATTGCGTTGGTATTTGAAATGGCCATTATGATGTTGCAGCAACCGATTTCCCGGACATTCTCCTTCAGCTTTCCGTTGTTTACCAGTCTGTCGTATGCCTCATGCACAAACCTGTATGCAGGCGAATCATATCCGATACCGTGCAGATGTGATGTCGTCGCCACATTTATCCGTGATGCCATCATGGAAAGTATGTCCTCTTTTCCTGCCCGGCGGTTGCTGAAAGCATCCAGTATATTCCTGTGGATGCATGTTCCGTATCTGGCACGGTAATATTCCATTTCTTCTTCATCGGTGAAGGAATACACTTCTTCCGCTATCGTATCCTTTACAAGACGGAATGTACGGCCTCCTTTTTTCAGTATGGCTGTAATCTGTGGAATATGCAGTGTTTCACAGTAGCCGCTTATTTCCATCGGATGCACGTACAGGCGTGTCTTTCCTTTTACAAGATACATGGCCTGTGATGTACAGCCGGTTCTGTCCGTGTACGAAATCCCTCTCCTATGAAATTTCTCTTTTATTTCCTGTAGAATGCATCCGTTTTCTCATGGGAAAGACCTTTTTCCCCATTCGATATCCGCTTTCCAGACTGAAAAGCAGATGGAAGAGGGTTGTCTGCCCGGTCTTGCTTTCCCAGTAGCCGTAAAGGTCGGCCGTGCCGGATTTCGGTCCGAACCTGTATCCGTCCGGAGATAGCTTTCCATCACTTCCAGGAGTGAGTTCATGAAATTTTTCGATTCTTCCGAATTCCACCATTCTGACGTATCGTCATCCATGGCATAAGCCGGTATATGGTTCATAACCTGCAGGTATTCCGGAGTCTCTTTCAGAATGTCCAGCATCCTTGTGACGGCTTCCTTCCTTTGTCTGATGGAGAACAGTTCCGTTCCGGTCTCCGCGTGAAGCTTGTTCTGTGTCTTCTGGTCTGTAATCATGACTTCTGATATTTATTGTTATACATTGTCTGCCTGTAAGGTACAGGCATTCTTATTTCTTGTTGTCCCTGTTGTCTGTTTGCCCGCATCCCTGCAAGGCTTGGCGGAAAAAAATACCGGAGCGAAGCGAGGATGATTTTTTTCCAGACAACCAGCCCGGCAGGGCCGCCTTGCGGGAGTTGCGCGGCAAACAGCTATTTTTGCAGCAAGAAATGAGGATGCTGTCATCATGTCTGCGGCATAAAAAAAGGGAACCCCATATTGCATGAGGCTCCCCAATACAGACTGTCGCATATATGTCAGGTATGTATGCTCCATCCGTGGAAACGTTCCATGGTGACGGCAAAGGACTCGTCCGGATTTCCATGATACAGCAGTCCTCCGACAATGCCTGTATTTCCGTCCGGATAACGTTCGCAGAATCCGAACGAATACGGCGCATGATCGTAATAGAGTTCGATTTCGCATGGATGGTTCTCGTTCTTCTCCCATTGTTTTAGACGTTCAAGACAGTTTTCCAGTGTCTTGTCATTGATGGATTTTGCATACTGTACGACCTTGTCGTAATGCTCTTGTGAACAGCAGATTTTCATATCGTTTGAATTTATTGGTTGGTAAATGTTTTTTCAGTCAATCCAGAAAGTACCGCAATGAGGGCATCTGCATCCGGCAGGATATTCATTCGAATACCGCACGTCACGATGGCGTTTGTAGTTCATGTCACCGAAGGTGCATTTCCCGCTTCGGAATGTCTGCTCGTAAGCGGCTTCCTGTTTCTTGTATTCAGCCATCCGGCTTTTTCGGACAGATCCGGTAAAAGGTATCATGCCCGTTTCCCATTTTGTGGAATCGCACCAGTCATTGGTCATGCCGCAGACTTCATTGGCATAGGAATAGTGTACCTGTGAATCGACAAACAGGTTCTCCCTTCGGAAAGGAAATGTGATGTCCAGCGGAATCCGTACATGATGTCCGGAACCGTTCCGGCTGTCGGCAATGGCCACCACTACATTCCCGTGGAAACGGATGCTCTTGAAATCGTTCTCAGGGTCTTTGCTGATGAGCCTGTCAAACATGGCGTTGAAGTAGATGCGCAGTTCTCCGCCGTATGTGGCATTCTCTACCAATTCTTCAATCTTCTCGTCAAACTCCCCCTTTTTCAGATGCAGTGCGCGACGTACCTTATGGCAGGCCATGGCGACTGATTCTCCCCGCAGTGAACAACCGGTCAGATATCCGCTGATTTCCACTCCGAGCGAATAGAAGAAATTAGTGACGGACGAGTTGCGTATCAGGTCCTTTACCGGGTCGGAATCGTTCTGGTCGTAGATAAGTTCCCTGATTTCATCTTCATGCTCTTCAAACTCTCCGGCTAAATTGTCCGCTTCCATGTTCTTTCTTGTCTCCTCCAGATAGTCGTGCATGTTTGAGCTTTCCTGTTCCTCATACCATTCGTATGCCTTTTCATAGAGTTTTTCCATATTGTTGGAACGGATGCATTCCTCCTGGATGTCTTCATGCTCATCAAGGTCATCCCGGTAGTCCACGTAGTAGAGGCTTACATACTGTGGAATATAGTCTGTAAGTTGTAATGTCTGGTTCATGATTCCTGATTTTAAGAGTTATACAAACGAAAAAGCCCTGCTTGTCGTGCAGGGTCTGATTCTTGTGGAACTGAAACCTTTGGAATGTCTGTTTGTATGGTATCTCCATGTCTCAAGCAGATAATCCTTGGTTCCCTTGATACTTCCGTGTACCATACATCCTTTTTCATCGTACAGGTAGCAGGTGTTAAGGAGAACCGGTATGCCGTCATGCACCTTGTACATGTGCAGCTCAATATCATTCTTTATGGCGGCAGACTTTTCCTTTTCTACTTTTCTGTGTATGGTTTTTCTGACCTCGCCGATATGGGGTGAGGTATAGCCGATTATTTCCGAATGGAATGCAAACTGATATTTTTCCATAACACTTTATCCGTATTAAAATTCTGATATAAGTTCATCTTCATATACCTCCAGTTCAAGACCGCTCTCGACAATCCTGACCAGCCAGCGGCATTCCAGTCTTTCCATCAGTTCGACGGCACGGTATCCCTTATAGGGACGTCTCAGAAATACAATGTCTCCGGTTTTCATATTTGTTCCTCCTTTTTATTGTGCGTAGATTGTTTCTATCAGTTCTGCATCCGTAAGATAGCGCAGTTCCTGTGTGGAGCAGAACAGGCAGATGCCATCCAGCAGTTCATTTGCCGCAGCATCCAGGTTCCGTACTCCTTCGATCAGAGATTCTTCCAGTTCCTTGCTTGAAACAAGATATATTCCGTGAATGTCTTGAACAGTTCTCAAAGGGAAATGTCTTTCCTGATAGATGATGTCCTTTATCATGTCATCCTGTGGTGGCAGTTTGGCGCTGATTGTCTTGAATTGTTCGGGTGCGAGTTCCTTCAACCTGTCAGGATTGAAGCGGAACATTCTGAATCCCTGATATTTAAATCCGGCAGGTTCTGCTATTCTGTTATTGGTCAGAAAATCATGCACATGTCTGTTGCAGTCCCGGTTGTCCACATAGGCATGGAGCGGGGGGAGGGAATTGAGGTTGACGGTGATGTCCGTGTAGGATTCCCAGCATTCCGGATTCTCCTTAGACCGGGATTCAAGTCCTACATACAGATTGTCATTGTCGATATAACTGTTAAGGACGAGTCTGACCTCAATACGTTCAGCCGGTTCTGTGGCTGTTTTCCAGTATAAAGTGTTCGATTTGTTCATACTTGTATTGTTTTTATGAGGGAATACGGCAGTCATTTTACCGCATTCCCCGAATGTTATAATTTGATATTTGTTATATCCTGTGCGGACTCCTTTTTCACGGTCCTCAGTCTTTAAGGAGATACAGGAAATATTCACGGTCATAGATCCGGAAAAGAAATTCCTCTGATGTCTCCTTGATGTGTCCGATGAAAGTTGCGGATTCCCTGCCGGGAGGATATTGAAAGAAATGTCCGTCGGAAACAAGGGTGAGCTTCTTTCCTGATACATGGTCTATCAGTTCGTCCGGAGTTTCGTAATGTCCTTTTCCTTTATAGAACTGATAATGGTTCCGGCGAAGACTTTTCAGGGTATTCGCCATGTCCGTCCTTGCTTGTCTGGAATCTGATTGGATGACAAGGTTGCAGATGAATACGGACTGTTTTCCGTCCAGTGAAAAATAATAGGGAATGAGTCTGGTTCCGCTGATTGTTTTGCTTGTTTCCTCTTTTGAGATTACGGCTTTCCGGTTGATGATTTCCATGTGACGGTCTATCTGACTGTCCAGTTCGGATTGCGGAGTAAGTACGGAGCGCAGGCCTTTGAAATATCTTCCTTGACGGGTAAAGCAGAAAGAGTACATATTTCCGTAATACGGTTCTCCCACAAAGAACGAGTTTTGTCTCATGCGCAAGGGTGGCAGTACATCCAGCAGGTCATAGTAGTCTTCTTCGGTGATTTCCTTGAACGGTTCGGACAGGGACTGATTGTATAGCCGCAGCTTCTTGTCTATATCAGAAGGTGTTACTGCTTTCAGATAGGGATTGTTTTCCCGTATGCGCAGTTCTTCGATTGTTTCCCCACCATAGTCATTATGGAATCCGTCACTCATACTTGTCAGGCATGTTCCGTCGAAGTAGCGGGAATCGATTACATATTTCAATCGGTCTTTCATGTCTTATAGGTTTTGAAAGTTCAACACTCTTTTGACTGCATATACGGCATTCTGTGTAAGTTGCCGTTGCCATGCCTGGTATCTCGGTGACCATTTGAAACCGTATGATTTCAGTTCCTTGCGCCTCTGGTCATCCGGAATACTGTCAAACAGGATTTGCAGGCGGTCTGCCTCATAGTTCCATACCAGCGTTCCGCCTTCAAATTTCAGTTCACGGTTTTCCCGTTCTCTGATTTCCTGAAGTTTCAGTCTGGCCTGGCGTGCCATTTCCGGCAGTTGGAAGAAACGGTTCCGCGGAGTGATAACCGGTTTTTTGCATTGCGCATTGAAGTCTGTAATGAAGTCCACCGCTTTCTGTACGATTTCCACTTCTCCTTTTCCTGCATAGGTGCTTACCTTATTAAGGATACTGCTGACAAACAAGGCACGGCTGTATCCTCTTGCTTTACCGGTATCAATATCATGAATAGTCTGTGCGCTGCTTGCAATGTCACGCTTCAGGCGGTTCCATGCCTCTTCCAGCTTCTGTCCTTCCGGTTTGGCAGCCTCTTTCATCCTTTCCATGGCTGCCTTGAAGCGGTTACGCCAGTCATGAAATTCATCAAATCTGTTCTGGTATGCGTCCAAGGCCTTGTTGTTGCGCTGGCAGTTGAATTTGGCAGGTCCTGTCACCATCGGACTGGCACATCGTGAGAGACAGCCCAGCAAGGCAGAGAACTTGCTATGGTATGCACTGACATACTCGTTCTGCTTTTCTTCCGGAATCTGTTTCAGATCCTCTACAAGTTGTTTTTCATATTGCATGATGTCTGTTTCCGCCCTTGCTTCAGGTTCGAAAGAACTCCATCTGTACGCGTTGTATGCAGCATCAAGCAGGTCTTCCAGATAGCCGGGATACAGGAATTCCACAGCTTCCCATTTTTCAAATTCAGACGGATGAAGTTCTGTTTCTCCGTCTGCCGCTTCGATTGTGTGTACATAGGAGCCCATTCCCGTACAGCGTTTACGGAAATGAAAAAGGACAGCTTCGTCATCCGTCCCTTGTTCTCTGATTTTCTTCACTCGGTAAGCATTCTTTCTTGTCAACGTGACAACCGTCTGTTTTCCGGTCTTGTCCTTCATGAGGTCTGCTACTGTACCTTCACATACCTTCTTTCCAACTTCTTCAGTCATATTCTTTTATTTAAATTAGACATGACCGGCTCCGTGGAGCCAGTATTTCAATTTCTTAACTGGCCCGGCTGTTTCTTTGCCAATGACCGGTGCAAGGCTTGGACGGAAAAAAAATACCGGAGCGAAGCGAGGATGTATTTTTTTTCCAGCCAACCAGCCCGACAGGGCCGCCTTGCACAGTCAGTGGCAAAGGGCGATATTTGCTGTAAGAAATGAAATAATGGTTGAAAATTATATTGCGAACTTGTTTTGCAGTACTTTCATTTCATTGGCAATGGTAGAATTCATTATTTTGGCATAAATACGAGTTGTACGAATGTCTGTGTGTCCTAACATTTTGGCAATGGATTCCAAGGAAACCTTATTTGCAATAGCCAGTGATGCAAATGTATGCCTTGCAATATGTGTGGAAAGATTCTTCTGAATACCACATACATCAGCTATTTCTTTCAAATAACTGTTCATTCGTTGGTTGCTGGGAACAGGAAGTAATAATCCTTTTTCATTGCAGATTGGATTTGACTGATATTTCTCTAAAATAAGTCTTGGTATATCCAACAATGGAATGTCGCACATATTATCGGTCTTTTCCCTTGCTTTTCTTATCCACCATTCACCATTATCAGCCTGTACAAGGTGTTCCTTTTTCAGATTCTTTACGTCTGTGAAAGCCAAACCGGTGAAACAACAGAAGATGAATATGTCCCTTATGGTTTGTAATCGTTGAATATCAAAATCTTTATTGATGATTTTGCGAAGTTCCATTTCGTTTAAGAATTCACGGTTACACTTGGTCTGTTTGAAGTGTATTTCTGCAAACGGATCATCAGTTATCCACTTCTTTATCAATGCAGTTTTGATGATTTTCTTTAAATTCTTCAGATATTTCACTGTCGCATTTTGCGCACAGTTTTTCTGTATTTTAATGAAATGTTCGAATTTGGTTATAAATTCATAGTTGATTGATTTTAATGGAATATCAGCCAGTTTATATTGTTCACTGATAAACTCCTTCAAATATCTTGCTGTACGTTCGTATCGAAGTACAGTACCTTCGGCATATTCCTTGTTCATTAATTCCCGATATTCCGAATTGTGTTCCTGGAATACTTCAAGCAGCATTTTGGGAGTAGAGTGTTCTCCATAATAGATATTTTTTATAATATCTGCTGTAATAGGTTTACCGTCCTGCTCAAGTTCACGGTGAATTTGAAGGATTTTAGTTCTTATCGTATCAAGATAGTGGTTTATTTCTTGATACTTCTTTTCCCTGCCAATCGCGCATTCTTTTTGCGTATTCCATTTTGTAACATCTATACTTCGCTTGATTTGTACCTCTGCACGTTTTCCGTTTATTGTGATACGCATACAGATTGGTGCTTCTCCATTTTTAAGCAGCTTTGATTTCTTCAGGAAAAACAATACCGTAAAATAGTTTCTTTGCATTGCCATACTCTTCTTTTTTTGATGGTGTAAAAATACATGTTTTGAAAAGAGTTTGTTTTATGCAAAACGCAGAGAATCAGTGAAATATAATCCAATCAGGTGGACTTGTTTTTATGTGGAAATTAAGTCCACCTATTTCACCTCCAGTAAGATGCGGTATTCTGCTTCAATTTGCAGTATGGATAAAAAGAAAAACCGCTGATAATGATTGATTATCAGCGGTTTTCATTGTTTTGTCTTTTTGTTCGAGTGATCCGCTTGGGGCTCGAACCCAAGACCCCAACATTAAAAGTGTTGTGCTCTACCTGCTGAGCTAGCGAATCAATCCTTTGTTATTGCTATTCTTCCGAATTGCGAGTGCAAAGGTAGACGTTTTAGATGAAATATGCAAATATATTACTTGTTTTTTTTGAATTATTTTTCGTGTGAATTCTCTTTGTGCTGAAAATCAGTATGTTCTATCCCTCCGGAAAATTCTTTTTCTTTTATTCGTATGTATCTTTGATAGTAAGAAAGCATCAAGCTGGTACAAGGCAAAGCGATAATCATACCTACAATTCCCATTAATGCTCCCCAGACGGAGAGGGATAATAAAATGATAGCAGGATTCAATCCTGTGATTTTTCCCATAACTTTCGGTACAATCAGACCGTCTTGTATAATTTGTACGATGCAGAACACAAGGAAGGCGCAAAATAATATCCACCAGAAATTCTCTCCTGTATCCGCAGCCTTCAGTAAGGCTAATAAGACTGTGGGAATAAAAGCGATAAGCTGAAGGTAGGGAACCATATTGAGAAGCCCGATAAACAATCCGAAACCGATGGCTAACGGGAAATCAATAATAAGAAACCCTATGCTGAATAGAATCCCTACACAAAAAGCGACAAACGCCTGCCCGCGGAAATATTTGTTCATGCCGTCCTGTACATCCGTGACAATATGTACTGTCATTTCACGGTGTCTGGCAGGGATCAGTTTTATCCATCCCCGTGCAATGGCTTCATAATCTAATAGAATGAAGAAAGTGTACAGCAGGATGATGAATGAGGTGAATACACTGAATACAATATTGACAGATTGGGTCAGCAATGCCCATACTTGGGGAAGAACATTACGCATGGTATTCGCAAAATTGCTTTCGTTCAGCGCTTCGTGTATTCTCAACATATCTATGTGCTCTTTTATGAAATTGGCCACTGTGCCGGGAATGGCTGCTTGCTTGGATCCTTCGATAAAATAGGCGGTGAGCAATTCTTTCAGTTTGCCGAATTCTTCAATGATTGGTGGTACAAGTCCTACAAATGCTAAAGTGATAATGGACAGCAATACCAGCAAAACAACCAATATGGAGATTACCCGGTTCCTCAGACGCAATTTGTTCTGAAAGAAAATGACCATCGGATAGATAAGATAGGCTATCAGCCATGCTATGAAGAAAGGAAGCAGCACTCCGCTGAGTCGGTTGACCAGATATAGAATGCCGATAATGACCATCGCTGTCAATATTCCGCGGATAAAACTATCGAATGTTATTTTTTTCTGTATCATAAAGTGTGTGTTATTTATTTTCAGTTTCCTCTTTCAAGGCTTCCATATAGCAGGTCCGGCAAAGAGGTTCATAGTCTGCCTTTTCCCCTAATAGGACCCGTTTTTCGCTTTTGGTGATTCGGTGGGTGGCATAGGCCAAGTTCCCACATTTCACACAAATGGCATGAACTTTGGTTACTTCGTCTGCAATAGCCAGCAAGGCAGGTATAGGTCCGAAAGGAACTCTCCTGAAATCCATGTCCAATCCGGCGACGATGACTCTTATCCCGTTGTCAGCCAGCTTGTTGCATACATCAACCAAACCTTCGTCAAAAAATTGCGCTTCGTCTATACCCACTACATCCTTGTCTGAGGAGAAAAGCAAGATGCTGGCAGAAGAATCAATAGGGGTGGAGGCAATAGAGTTGCTGTCATGTGATACAACTTCTTCTTCCGAATAGCGTGTATCTATGGCCGGTTTGAATATTTCAACCCGTTGACGGGCAAACTTCGCTCTTTTCAAACGGCGGATTAGTTCCTCGGTTTTACCTGAGAACATTGAGCCGCATATTACTTCTATTCTTCCTCTTCTACGTGTTTCCTGGATGTGGTCTTCTGAAAAAACTACCATAATTTAGTTATAACAATTAGATTAATTCTGAGTGCAAATGTACGACTTGTACCCCGAAAAAGGATTATTTTCACTTGGAAATTTATTAATAAAAGATATAATGTTAAACAAAAGTGCAACATCTGTTAAATAATTGGGACAATTAACTTTATGCATTTAAATTCTTTCTACATTTGTTCCAGTATAACAGAATGCAATTGTTTTATGGGAAAACTGTATGTCGTACCTACTCCAGTAGGAAATTTAGAGGATATGACTTTCCGTGCCATCCGTGTGTTGAAAGAGGCTGATTTGATATTGGCGGAAGACACGCGTACTTCGGGTATTCTTTTGAAACATTTTGAAATTAAAAACGCCATGCAGTCTCATCATAAGTTTAATGAGCATAAAACAGTGGAAGGTATTGTGAATCGCATCAAAGCGGGCGAAACTGTTGCTTTAATATCTGATGCCGGAACTCCTGGTATTTCTGATCCCGGATTTTTAATAGTGCGTGAGTGTGTGAAGAGTGGCATTGAGGTGCAATGTTTGCCTGGAGCTACTGCTTTTGTACCTGCGCTGGTGGCGTCGGGATTGCCTGATGAACGTTTCTGCTTTGAAGGATTCCTGCCACAAAAAAAAGGAAGAGTGACCCGTTTGACCTCTTTGCAAGAAGAAAAACGGACGATGATATTTTATGAATCACCCTACCGTTTGGTGAAAACCTTAACTCAATTTGCCGAGTTTTTCGGTGCCGAAAGGCCTGTTTCCGTATGTCGTGAGATTTCAAAAATTCACGAAGAAAGTGTTCGGGGCACATTAACTGAAGTTATAGCGCATTTCACTCAAAACGAGCCGCGAGGTGAAATCGTAATCGTACTCGGTGGGAAAGAGGACTAAAAATGAATAAACTTAAAATGTAAAGCAAATAGAAAAACTAGTATTTTTATCGTTGTTATCTGTAGCTTTATTGACTTCATGCGGTAATGGAGCTCAGAAAGATGCCTTGAAGGCTCAAAATGATTCTTTGATGGTAGAACTGTCAAACAGAAATGCTGAATTGGACGATATCATGGGTGCTTTCAATGAAGTACAGGAAGGTTTTCGTCAGATAAATGAAGCTGAGAATCGTGTAGACTTACAGAGTGGTTCTATTCGTGAGAATAGTGCTGATAAGATAAAAGAAGATATTCGCTTCATCAGTGAAAAATTACAGTCAAACCGTGAGCAGATTGCGAAACTGGAGAAGCAATTGAAGAATAGTCAGTATAATTCCGCTCAGTTGAAGAAAGCTGTAGCCAACCTGACGAAGGAGTTGGAAGCTAAACAGCAGCAGATTGAGACTTTGCAGGCTGAATTGGCTTCAAAAAATATTCGTATCGCTGAGTTGGACGATGCTGTGGCCGGTTTAAGCCAGAATGTAAGTGAACTGACCGCTGAAAATGAGGCGAAGGCTGCAACTGTAGCCAGCCAGGATAAAGCTTTGAATGCTGCTTGGTTTGTTTTTGGTACAAAATCTGAATTGAAGGACCAGAAAATTCTTGAAAAAGGTGATGTCCTGAAAAGTGCGGATTTTAATAAGGATTATTTTACTCAGATTGATATTCGTACTGATAAGGAAATCAAGTTGTATTCTAAACGCGCCGAATTGCTGACTACACATCCGGCTGGTTCATATGAACTGGTGAAAGATGCGAAAGGCCAGCTGACTTTGAAGATTACAAATCCTACTGAATTCTGGAGCGTATCACGCTATCTTGTTATTCAGGTGAAATAAGGAATTTAAATTATTGTTCTGTGAAAGGGTTGTGCCGTGAGTGACGCAACCCTTTTTTAATCTGCTTTATGTTGTATGTATAGAAGTATATTTATTGATTTGGATGATACGGTATGGGCTTTTACTGAAAACGCTCGTGATACATTCCAAGACATGTATGATAAATATCATTTTGATCGTTATTTTCGTTCTTTTTCGCATTTTTATACTTTGTATAGCGGGAAGAATGAGGAGTTGTGGAATGAATATGGTGCTGGTAGGATTACAAAAGATGAGTTGAATGAGCAAAGATTTGCCTATCCGTTGTTGCAGGTAGGCGTTGCAGATAAAGCGTTGGTAAAAGCCTATTCGGATAATTTTTTTGATGATATAGTTTACAAGAAGAAACTGATGCCTCATGCAAGAGAGGCTTTGGAATATTTGGCATCCGCTTATAATCTGTATATTTTGTCCAATGGATTTAGGGAATTGCAAGAGCAGAAGATGCGTTCTGCCGGTGTGGAAGGATATTTTAAGAAAATAGTTTTGTCAGAGGATATAGGAGTACATAAACCGTTTCCGGAGATTTTTTATTTTGCCATGTCGGCTACGCAGTCCGAGCTGCATACTTCTTTAATGATTGGAGATAATTGGAAGAATGACGTTGAAGGTGCGAAAAACGTAGGGATGGGAAATGTTTATTATAATATAAAAGGTGAGAAGAGCTTGCCTTTTAAACCTGGTTTTGATATGAGGGATTGGCGGGAAATCGTTTCTTTCTTATAAAATTGAATGGAAGATGTTGATGGATAAGTCTGTTGGCACAAACAATGTATTTGCATAAGGAATGCCCGATATTTGTTTTAAAGGGATGCTCCTGTGTATTGGGGCATCCCTTGAAAAGCATTTTTCTTTCAAAATAAAAAATGTGATTATTTATTTTGGAAGAGTATTTGTCCAATTGTTCTGAGTTACTCCGAATCCAGCGTTGATTTCTGCACTAGGAATAGGAAATACTAAATTTGATATTTCGTAATTAGTATAAGTAAATTTGATGGCTGGAGCACTGTTGGCATATACACTGACTCTTTCATTCCAGCGACGCAAATCATATAGACGCATACCTTCTTGGAATAACTCACGAGCACGTTCGTCTTTTATAAAACTCATAAGATTTTCTTTTTCGCTCGGTAAATCGTTTGTTGATTTTATATCTAAATTACGCTTGGCTACTACTAATAAAGCTTCTTTGGCTTCATTCAATTTGTTTAATTGTACATTTGCTTCAGCCTTAATTAAATACATTTCCGGAGCATTTACAATATAATTAGTTCCACGAGCAGGGTTACCTGACGAAAAGTGAGCAATTTTACCACCTGTGTAAACAGGTTCAGATTCTGTAGAAGTTTTATCTCTTCCATCAATAAGAATTTTACGGCAATCGTTAGTTGCATACATTGAAATTAGTTTAGGACTAGGACTAAAGTTGTATGTAGACCACAAAGTTCCATATGAATTAGCTGACCAGTTTGTTGTATTAGTAATAGCTAAAGCAAACATACTTTCGGAATTTGATATTTCACTATTATAAAGAGCTTTGTATGCATTAGCATCGTTGGTTAAAGTAGTAATACCCGCTATTTTTAGTGCTTGTTCTGCATAGTTTCTTGCTTCATCCCAATTTTCTAAATATAGGTAGGTACGGGCCAATAAACCATTAGTAGCAGCTTTTCCTAAATATTGGAGTTCTCCTCTGTCTTTACCAGCTGCTTCAAAATGGGATAATGCATTTTTTAGGTCATTGATGATGGCTTCATAGCTTTCGCCAACAGTAGAACGGCTGATTTTAGTCAATGCTTCTTTGGGTTGGTCAATTATGACGATTCCTAGTTCGGAAGAAAAATCTTGTCCATTCACTTTTATTTGGTGCCCATAAATATTAGTAAGCAATAATTGTGCGTAACCTCTTAGAGCATAAGCTTCAGCCATATACATATTAAGTTCTGTTTTTTCATCATCGCTTGCATTGTTATATAGTGCTTGAGAAGCTTGAATTACACGTGCTGCATTATCAGCTGTTTTATAACCATACTCCCAAATACTTTTTAAATAAGTATCTGTATCTGTAAAAGTATAGGTATAAATACCATCAAAATGTCCGGTTTTAGTATTCCAATAAGTAATATCTGTAGGAATATCACCAATAGCTAAAGCATAGTTACCAGCAAATGCATAATAAAATAATTGATAATAAGTTCCATTTAATGCTGTACTAACGTTAGTTACAGTGTTGAGCCCTCCTTCTAGGTCCACTCCTTTATAGTTGTCAGTTTCAAGAAAACTGTCACCACATGAGGAAAGTCCTGTTGCAAATGTAAAAATGGCAATTGCATTTAAAATATATTTTTTCATATCTTTCCTTTATTAAATTTTACCTTATTTAAAAACTTAATTGAATACCTCCGATGAATGTACGGGTTGCTGGATATTGCCACGCAATTACACCATTGGAATAGGTTTCAGGATTATATCCAACAAAATCATTGGATGTAAATGTATATAAATTATCAATGGATATATAAGCTCGTAATTTTTGAATGAATATTTTCTTTGTTAGATTTACGGGCACAGTGTAACCTAAGGTCATGTTACTGATACGTAAGAAATTACTGCTATATAAGAATCTAGAAGAAGTTTGAGTTGCTTTATTGGGATCTCCATAAATATATTGTGGATATTTGGCATCTTTATTTTCTTCTGTCCATGAATTTAATGCAACGTCTTTCAACGGAGTACGATTGGCCATACCAAATCCGGTGAATGAAGCTCCGGAATCGAAAACTTTTCCTCCTAATCTATAGGTAAAGTTCATGTTAAAGTCAAATCCTTTCCAGCTTAAATTTGTACCGAATCCACCTAAAACTTTGGGGTCAGCATCGCCTACATAACGTTTGGCTGCTGCATTATAGTCGGAGGTCGTTTCGTTGCCTTCTTCATTCAGATACCATAATGGTTTACCATTTTCGCGGTCAACGCCTGCATATTCTTTCATATAGAATTGGCGATAGGGGCGTCCTTCTTCAATAATTTGATAAGTATATTCTATGGGTTCATCTGTAGATAGTTTGATGATCTTATTTTTGTTCCATGTCATATTTGCATAAATATTCCATGTAAGATTATTGTTGTTGATAACAGATGCATTGATAGATGCTTCAATACCACGGTTGCGGATTGCACCAATATTTTGGTATACTGTAGACATACCTGTAGTCATGGACAATGGTACTTCAAACAATGCGTCACTCGTCTCTTCATTATAATAATCGAAAGTAAGATGGATACGATTAATTAAAGATAAATCAAAACCTATATCAAATTTTTTTGAAGTTTCCCATGTCAAATCTGAATTAGAGATGCTAGTGGGAGTCATACCAGGCTTTTCGTTATAATTGTATCCGGAAGAATAGAAACCACGTGCTGCATACCAATCGATATCTTGATTACCTACGGTTCCGTAAGAGGCCCGAAGAGTGGCATTGGTAATAATAGAATTATCTTTAAGAAATTCTTCTCCACTTACACGCCATTTTCCACCAACAGACCAAAAGTTACCCCAACGATGATTTGAACCGAAAACAGAGGAACCGTCACGGCGGAATGAACCAGATACATAATATTTATCCTCGTAAGAGTAGTGTGCATCCATAAAATATGATGCCAATCGAGCTTCTTTCTTATAATATTCTGATCCTTGAGGAGTTCCAGCAGTAGAAAGGTCGGTTTTTCCATCAGCTGCAAATGGGAAATCAGAGCCTGAATAATATTCATAGAAATAATTCTTTCGTTGCATCTCTTGACCTAATAACAAGTTAATATTGTGTTTGTCAAAAGTATAGTTCCAACCTAATACATTGTTCCACGTAATTGTTGTATAACGAGAATTGTACTGTTGACCTAATCCATTATAATCAACAGCTTGTGGATTATATAATGCACTCCAATATTGATATTGACGTAAATCAGCAATATTTACACCCTAAGGTAGTTTTTTGCATAAATACCTTTTCCGAGATCAATCTGCAAATATGGGTTGAAGTTCAATGTTTGATTATTGTTTTCATTGATTTCACCAGCTTTTTCATCATATAAAGCTAGAGGATTATAATTACTGATATTGGCATAACTTCCATCTTCATTATAGAAAGGCATCATAGGATTCATAGAACTTATAGCTGCTACAGTAGCGCTGGACATAGAGCCACTTGTAGCTTGTGAAAAGCCGTTTTGGGTAGAATTACTGTATGAAGCATTGACACCGATAGTAAAGCAACTGAACTTAGAGTCTAGGTTCAAACGTCCTGAATAACGTTTCATGTCAGAACCAATAATCAATCCTTCAGTATCTAAATAACCTAAACTAACATAATAACCAGTAGAACCAGAACGTCCTTGGAGGTTTACATTGTAGTCTTGGTAGTATCCTTTACGGGTGATAGCATCCATCCAATCGTAGGATGAAACACCATCCCAACCATAACCTTGATATACTTTTTTCAAATAATCATAGCTCTCATCATAGGTGTTACCATAAGCAACAGAACGTCCGTGAGCAAATAGATTCATAGATTCTTGAGCATTGGCGTAATCCATATTATGATTTCCCATTGAAACAAATCCTTGTTTAATGTCTAAGTTGATGCTCATTTTTCCCTCTTTTCCTTTTTTAGTAGTGATTACAATAACGCCATTAGCTGCGCGTGAACCATAAATGGCTGTAGCCGCAGCATCTTTTAGAACTGTAACACTTTCAATATCAGAAGGGTTGATTGCGGCCATCGGATCAAAATTATTATTTGTAGTCGTACTCATACCATCTGTTTCAGAGTTGACAGGCATTCCATCTATTACATATAATGGCTGAGTGCCTGAATTCAAAGAACCACGTCCACGAACATAAATCTCGCTCCAAACACCAGGCATACTGGTAGAGTTGCTCATTTGTACGCCTGGTACAGCTCCTTCTAGTGCTTTCACAAAATTAGCATCAGATTTTTTGGCTATAACATCTTCACCAATAATAGCAGCAGCACCAGTAAATGAAGCTTTGCGTTGAACTCCATATCCTGTTACTACCACTTCTTCAAGCACTTCGGCATCCGACTTTAACGTGATGTTAACAGTCTGTTTTATAGCTACTTCTTGTGTAGCCATTCCGATAAAGGAAACCACCAAAGTCTTTGCGGAACTTGGAACATTTGATAATGTAAATTTACCATCCATGTCAGTAACTGTACCTACAGTAGTACCTTTTACTAAAATAGAGGCGCCAACTACGGGTAATCCGTCCTCCTCCGAAATAACAGTACCTGTTACCTTCGTGATCTGAGCGGTTACCAAACCTATACCTACAAAAAGGCAGGTCAATAACAGCATTAATTTTCTTTTCATAAAATTCTCTCTTAAAGTTTAACTTTACATTAATATAAATTCATTCACTCTAACAAATGACAAAGGTATGAATAAAATTGTAATATCAAACAAATTATTGTAAAAAACATACTAAACTGCTATATTTTTATGCTTTTAGGCATTTAAAACTCACAAAAGACGAAAATAAACCTCATATTTATTCTTTTTTTTAAGTCGTTAAAAAGAGAAACTTTCAATTTATAACTGATCAGGTAAACATACATTAACCTATAAATGTTAACGAATCGTCTAATAAATATAAAGATGAGAACAAAATAGTAGGATAATGCTTTTCTACTTTTCTTTATTGCGTCTTATTATAGAATTTCAATTAAAGAATTAAATTAATTGAGGAAAATACAGTTATCGTTTCGTTTTACTAATCGAAAAAAAGTTTAAAA
>ENA-OQKB01000105-OQKB01000105.1-human-gut-metagenome-genome-assembly--contig:-NODE-105-length-20529-cov-3.098961_pt1 | contig 20529 bp, 18 predicted proteins | sample MGYA00242646_ERZ504793 | MGnify/ENA primary metagenome ERZ504793 (study PRJEB26092, sample SAMD00036409) | human gut metagenome | host: Homo sapiens | study: EMG produced TPA metagenomics assembly of...
CTTAGTTTATTTTTTTATTTTTCTTTTTTTGTTCTTTTTGCTATTTAGGTTGTTTATTTTCGTCAAAAATGGTATAATTATCCTAATTTTTAACCCATTACCACTTTTTTAGCAGGAAAAGAGGACCCTTTATGAACAGAACACAAAAGCTTGGCAACGTATTGATCATTTCTTCCCGGAAACGAATGCTTTCCGAATTTCAGTCTTATCTTCACTCCGTGCTCGGTGAATATCTCACCTTTAATACCCTTTTAAGAGAACAGGCCACAGACCCCTCTCTCTTCCGGGGATACCAGTGCGTCCTTTTCCCAACCGCACGCGCCATGGAAACCTTTCCGCTTACCCTTGACTCCTCCATTTTGCAGCTCCCCTGCGACCGCGTTTTCAACCATATGTTCCTGGATAAAATCATTCAGATTCCGCCGCACGAACGTGTCTATCTGGTAAACGATGATAAATATTCTACGCTCGCTATCATTTCCCAGCTTGAGGAATGCGGCGTCACACAATATGACTTTGTTCCGTTTTATCCAGGATGCAAGGATACCGAGTCTGACATTCAGTTTGCTATCACCGCCGGCGAGCCGCAGCTCGTTCCTTCCCGCATTCCGAATGTGCTGGATATCGGCAACCGTATCATCGATATTTCCACTATTTTACAGCTCTGCGAATATTTCAACATTCCTCTGCAGACCGTAAACCGTGTATCGCGCAATTATGTCAATCAGATTCTTCACACCGTCAAGACCTCAGAAACTTACTATACCAATTATGTACAGACCGAACAGCTCATGCAGGTGATCCTGTTCTCTCTTCCCATTGGCATCTGTCTGTTTGGTGCGGATGGCCGCATTCAGTTTATGAATACTAAATTTGCACATGCCTTCTCGCTTCCCTCCTCCAACTTTGAAGGACAGCCTTTTTCGGAATGTTTTCCGCCTGCCTACGCGGATACGGCTTTCGACCGCAACGGTGACTGGACTATTCTCCTTTCGGATCAGAAAACACAGATCACGTTAAGCGTTCTCTCTATGGTTTTTCCGGATACAGAGCCTGTTTTTCTTGCGTTTCTTCCCGAGGGCAGATCCACAGAAATGTCGGTTCCGAAAGACGAAAAAACGGAAGAAAGCACTTTTTTGCTTCCTCCCGTACCTTTTCACTTTCCCTGTCCCACGCAGATTCCGTCCAGAATCTGATGGCGCAGGCCAGACATCTTGCACTTTTTGATTTTCCGATTCTGATCCAGGGAGAAAGCGGTACACAGCGCAGGACACTCGCACGTGCGATCCACAATTTTTCGCGCCGCCACCATTATCCGTTTTCCGTTCTTCATTCTCCCGGAAGCGATCTGACCGAAGCCTCCCTGCTCCGGCTTCTTGCCGAAACCAACCATGGCACACTCGTCCTTTCCCAGGTGGACCGTTTTCCGCTTTCCATTCAGGATCTGCTGGTCAATGTTCTTACCAATGTTCATGGTAACTTCTTTTCCGCACCGGAAACCCGCCGTTTCGATGTGCGTATCATTGCCATTGCGGATGATAACCTTTACAAAAAAGTAGAAAAAGGAACCTTCCTGCGGGAACTTTTTCACCTTTTAAGTGCTTCAGAGCTTCAGACTGTCCCGCTCCGCAGACGCAGGGAGGATATTCCCGATCTTCTCAATTACTTTCTGCTTCAGTTTTTCCACAACACCGATATGACCTGCGACCGGATCTTTTCGGAAGGGCTTCTGCGCTTTCTGAAGGAATATGCGTACCCCGGAAATATTCATGAGCTGTACAATCTGTCCTGCAGCCTGTTTACCCGGTACAGCAGCCATAAGCTGCAGCTTTCCGATCTGCCGACGTACCTCCGCTCCCGCCAGATGGCTGACGTTTCCCTCACCGCCCTTCAATATCAGGTTCTTTCTTTCGTATCGACGCATCCGAAAGCAGGCCGCCTGGCAATCAAAAATGGACTGGCCGACGGAGAAACCTTTGTATCCGAAGCGGCTCTGCGCACCGTACTCGGAGAGCTTTCTTCCGCCGGTTATCTCATCGTGCACCGGACAAAAGGCGGATGTGAAATTTCCGAGCTGGGGCGTATGGTTCTGGAAAAATAATTTATTTCAGAAATCCCGGTATTTCCAGAAATTCTGCAAGGCTGCGGTATCTGGCTCCGTCCAGGCCTCTTTTTTCCTTTGCGGTTACCATAGAGTTCAGGATCGCTTCCTCCACAGCCTCTGCCGCTGCTTCAAATGCCTCGTTGATTTTTTCTTCTTTTATCCGGGCGCACGCTTCCACCTCACATGTACTCTTTGTGTCTACGCGGTTTGCTGTTGTAAATCCGATCATGATTTCACCGCTTCCGTGGCCGGTGTAGGCTCCTGTTCTGGCGATTCCGACTCCACAGCGGCGGATAATCCGGTACAGCTGCCGCTCCGATACCGGAAGGTCTGTTGCCAGAACCGTCATAATCGATCCCCGGTCTTCGGCGCTGCTTCCGCATTCTTCCTTCCGGATCCGCTCCAGAATCTTCTCTCCTGCCGGTTTTCCACTAATTTTCAAATCTCTGGTTGCTCCGAAATTTGACTGTACCAGAACACCAATGGTATATGTTTTTCCGTCAAGCACCAGCGTGCGGGATGCCGATCCGATTCCCCCTTTCAGCCCATAGCAGATCGTTCCTGTTCCGGCGCCGATATCACCTTCCGCAAAGTCTGTATCCGCCTGCTCCAGTGCATGATACAGCTCTTTTTCCCCCACTACCCGGTTACAAATCTCATTGATTCTCGAATCATTACATTCTCCGACAACCGGATTGATGGAAAAAACATCTTCCCCTTCTTTTTTGGTCTGCTGTATCATCCATGAAATCATGGCATCCGCCACTTTTCCGACATTCAGTGTATTGGTCAGGGCAATGGGCGTTTCAAGAGTTCCGAGCTCCTGTACCTGCACAAGACCGCACGTTTTCCCGAAACCGTTATGCACGTAGGCAGACGCCAGGTACTTTTTCAGAAACGGATTGCCCTCTCCCGGCACAATCACCGTCACTCCGGTATGCTGATTTCCACTTTCCACCGTCGCATGGCCTACCCGCACACCGGGCACATCCGTAATTTTGTTTCGCGGTCCGTTTTCATGATGTCCTATCCGATATCCGTAATCGCTGATTCTCTTCTGTCTCATCCTGTTTCCTCCTCTTTTTATGATGTACTCCCGGAATTTTTCAGCTCACGCAAATACAGGCACAAAAAAGACTCCGAAGATACATTTTTCTCTCACTTTACGCTCTCTTCTCTCTTCTGTCCATACCTCTTCCCACAATTTTTCTTCTTTTCTTTATATTTTTTCCATTTCTTTTAGAATTTGGACACACTTTGCTCACATATTCCTTTTATAATAAAGCTCGGATAGTTGATAAACCACTCACTATCTCCCCCCTCATAAAAAGATGGCGATATACTTTTGTATATCGTCATCTTTGTTTTTACTGACAAAAACGCCCCCGGGCAGAAAACGTAACCACTTCCGTTTTCCGCCCGGGGGCATTCTTTCTCCTTTTTGCTCAGGCCTCTGCAGCAGCTTCCTCTGCTTCCGCTTCTGCCATCGCCTGTTCGTACTGTTTCAGGATAATGGTCTGAATTTTTTCTCTGGTTCCGGAGTTGATCGGATGTGCGATATCGCGGTACTCCCCGTCCGTAGCCTTACGGCTCGGCATTGCGATAAACAGTCCTTTTTCTCCTTCAATCACCTTGATATCATGTACAACAAATTCGTCATCGATTGTGATAGACACAACCGCCTTCATTTTTCCTTCTTTTGTTACCTTGCGTACTCTCACGTCTGTAATGTTCATAAACTTTTATGCCCCTTTCACCCCATAATCAGATGGCGTATCTTTCGTTTTTTTCGTACAACAATTTTGATGCCGTCCTCCCCACAGTGATAGGAGTTTGCACGGATGGTGTCCCTGCTCTCCACAATACAGTTTTCAATGTGAGTGTTGTCTCCGAGATATACATCATTTAAGATGATAGAATTTTTAATCACACAGTTGTTTCCAACATATACCTTCTTGAACAAAACAGAGTTCTCAACCTGTCCGTTGATGATACAGCCGCTGGATACAAGAGAATTTTTCACTGTGCAGCCAGGATTGTATTTTGCCGGCGGAAGATCGTCGATCTTGGAGTAGATGCCCGGATACTGTCCGAAGAAGTAATCTCTTACCTCCGGTTTCAGGAAATCCATGTTGGTTCTGTAATAGGAATCTACGGTAGCAATGTTGCTCCAGTAGGTATTGATCTTGTATCCGTAAATCCGTTTCAGGTTTTTGTAACGGATTAAAATATCCTTTACAAAGTCGTAACGGTCTTCCTGTGCGCTGCGCTCAATCATTTCGATCAGCTGGCGACGGCGGATGACATAGATACCGGTAGAGATCACGTTGGAGCTCGAAACCATCGGTTTTTCCTCGAACTCCTCGATGCGGCAGTCCTCATTCATCTTCAGGACACCGAACCGGCTGGTATCTGCTTCCTTGGAATCCGTGCATACCACAGTAACATCCGCACGTTTTGCAATATGATATTCCAGTACCTTATTGAAATCCAGTTTGTATACGCCATCTCCCGATGCGATGACTACGTACGGTTCATGGCTGTTTTTCAGCCAGCTCAGGTTCTGACTGATCGCGTCTGCCGTTCCACGGTACCACCAGCTGTTATCTGATGTAACGGTTGGAGAAAATACAAACAGACCGCCATGTTTTCTTCCGAAATCCCACCATTTGGAAGAGCTCAAATGTTCATTTAAGGATCTGGCGTTGTACTGTGTCAGGACAGCCACCTTCTGAATATGAGAGTTTGCCATGCTTGACAGCGCAAAATCGATGCTGCGGAAGCTGCCTGCGACCGGCATAGCTGCAACGGCTCTTTTATTGGACAGCTCTCTCATTTTGTTGTTGTTACCGCCTGCAAGAATAATTCCCAATGCTCTCATATTACTCACCGTCCTTTTCTACAATTGCTCCGCCGGACGGAAGTGTGCCATCCGGGTAATCCTCAGGGGAAGTTTCGCCGGAAATGCAGACATTCTTTCCAATGGTTACGCCATCCGGAATGACTGCCTTTTCTCCAACGGTCACAAGTCCGAATCCGTAAATATTCGGTTTTAAGACGTTCGGCGCTTCCTCGCCAACGCCCATCACAACATGTTTGCCGACATGTACGTTTTCTGCAATAATGGCCTTATTGACCTGGGTTCCCTCGCCGATTGTGCTGTGGCGCATAATAATAGAATCTCTTACAACAACACCCTTTTCAATGCGCACATCCGCACCGATGACGGAATTATGTACCTCTCCGTAGATTTCAGCGCCCTCGCCGATAATACAGCGGTCGATGACAGCGTCCCCGGAAACATACTGCGGACGGATGATATCACCTTTGGTATAGATCTTCCAGAACTCCTCATATAAATTGAATTCCGGAATAATATCGATCAGCTCCATATTTGCTTCCCAGTATGAGCCAAGCGTTCCGACATCTTTCCAGTAGCCGTTGAACTCATACGCAAACAGACGTTTTCCGTTGTCGCGGCAGTACGGCAGAATGTGTTTTCCGAAGTCACAGCTCGGCTGATCCTTCAGGGCTGTCAGAGATTCCTTTAATGCTTTCCAGCTGAAAATATAGATGCCCATAGAAGCGAGGTTGCTTCTCGGGTGCTCCGGTTTTTCTTCAAATTCGGTAATTCTTCCGTTTCCGTCTGTGATCATGACACCGAAACGGCTTGCTTCTTCGATCGGTACCGGCATACATGCGATGGTCACATCTGCGTGGTTTGCTTTGTGATAGTCAAGCATCACCTCGTAATCCATTTTGTAAATGTGGTCGCCGGAAAGAATCAGAACATATTCTGGATTGTATGTTTCCATATAAGCCATGTTCTGGTAAATTGCATTTGCAGTTCCTGTATACCATTCGCTGTTTGTACTTTTTTCGTATGGCGGCAGAACGGTTACGCCGCCTTCGTTTTTATCGAGATCCCACGGAATACCGATTCCGATATGGGTATTCAGCCGCAGCGGCTGATACTGGGTCAGTACGCCTACCGTATCAATTCCTGAATTGATACAATTACTGAGCGGGAAGTCGATGATTCGATACTTTCCGCCAAATGCTACTGCCGGTTTTGCCACTTTCTCCGTGAGCACACCGAGACGGCTTCCCTGGCCGCCTGCCAGCAGCATTGCTATCATCTCTTTCTTAATCATGCAATCACCTCTTGTCGTATCTAAAGATTTGCAGTAACTGTAAGAATGTACGGTTCTACGCTTACCGTTCACCGCTTTTCCGCGAACGGTAACCTTCGCTGCCCCCCTTCAGGCTTTGCCTTGCAGGAAGGGGCTACTTACACCTGAATCACTTTCTCACGCAGCGAAACAGCACCTGTCTCCCTGTGTACGAAACAGCAACCATGCTGTCGGTTCTGGTTTTTCATATCCACGCACTTCTTTGATAACTACAATTAAAATTATATCACACTTCCGTCTCATTGTGAACATTTTTTATAATTTTTCTTTATTTTATCTTATATTTTATTGATTTTGACTATGCATTTTATTTGTGTCAAAAATCGTATCATGATTTTCTACAATTTTCGACAGCGTATTCATTTATTTTTACCAGTTTTTGTTACATTTCGTTCATTTTAGTTTGCAATATTTCTTTTTGCATATGTTCTGGTTTATAATACTTATCCATTGTTTTTTATTTCATTTTCGAATTCATCCGCTTTTTTTCTTTTACTTTTCCGGCAAATACGTGTATACTATTAGCCAGAACAGTTCCAGCCGGATTCCGGGGAACCGGCGCTGCATTTCGTTCTGTTCTTTCCTATATTAATTGAAAAATATGTATTGAGAAAATTTCCCCATTTTCAGTGAAAAGACACATTGAAGGAGATACCATGTACGAAGTAGATTTCAGCAAACCAATCCATATACATTTTATTGGCATCGGCGGCATCAGCATGAGCGGCCTTGCCGAGATTCTTTTAAAAGAAAGCTTTACAATTTCCGGTTCCGATGCAAAAGAAAGTGACCTGACCCGCCACCTGACTTCTCTTGGCGCACAGGTTTTCTACGGTCAGAAGGCAGAAAACATTCTTCCGGGAACCGACCTTGTTGTTTATACCGCAGCCATCCATCCGGACAATCCGGAATTTGCCGCTGCAAAAGCTGCCGGTGTTCCGATGCTGACCCGTGCCGAGCTGCTCGGACAGATCATGCGCAACTACGATACACCGATCGCCGTTTCCGGTACCCACGGAAAGACGACGACAACCTCCATGCTCTCCCACATTCTGATGGCAGCCGACTGTGACCCAACGATTTCTGTCGGCGGTATTCTTCCGTCCATCGGCGGAAATATCCGTGTCGGCCATTCCGAAACTTTCCTGACCGAAGCATGTGAGTACACCAACAGTTTCTTTAAGTTTCTTACCCGAAAATCGGCATCATCCTCAATATGGATGCGGATCATCTTGACTTTTTTAAGGATATTGATGACATCCGCCATTCCTTCCGCGAATTTGCCCGTCTGCTCCCGACCGACGGCATGCTGATTATCAACGCCGATACGCCGAAATACGATTACGTAACCGAAGGCCTTGGCTGCAAAATTGTCACCTACGCGCTGGAGAATCAGTCTGTCGCTGATTATACCGCTGCCAACATCACCTACGATGAGTTCGATCACCCGTCCTTCGACTGCATCTGCCGTGGCGAGCTGCGCGGTCGCTACACGCTGATGGTTCCGGGACTTCACAACGTTTCCAACGCCCTGGCTGCCATTGCACTGGCCGATGAACTGCAGCTGCCGGAAAACGCCATCCACGAAGGCTTTGCCACCTTCCGCGGAACCGACCGCCGTTTCCAGTATAAAGGTACATACCACGGAGCAAAGGTGATCGACGATTATGCGCATCATCCAACCGAAATCCGTGCAACGATGGAAGCCGCTGAAAACTGTGCGCACAGAACACTGTGGTGCGTCTTCCAGCCGCATACCTACACCAGAACGAAAGCGCTGCTCGATGATTTCGCCGCCGCTCTTTCCCTGGCAGACCATGTGGTTCTCGCCGATATTTACGCAGCCAGAGAAACCGATACGCTCGGCATCTCCTCCAAAGATATCCAGGAGCGCATTGTAAAACTCGGCACTGCCTGCGAATATTTCCCATCCTTTGCGGAAATCGAAAACTATCTGAACGAAAATCTTGCCGAGGGCGACATGCTGATCACCATGGGTGCCGGAGACGTTGTAAAAATCGGTGAGGAGCTTCTTGCTTCCGAAAAATAAAATCATTCTTTCGCTTTACCTGCTCCCTGTGGAAAATGGAGTTTTCCTTTTTTCCTACAGGGTCTTTTTTTGTCTCCGAATCCACACAATCTGCCTTTTCGTCCAAATAGTTACGCACATTTTTATTTCACAGCTATTTTCCTTGTATTTTCGTCCTGTTTTCAGAGTTATCCACATTGTCCACAATTTTATACACATTTTTACGATCCACACAATGTGGATTTCCTGTGTATAACTTTGTTTACATAACGATATCACCAGAAAGTCCTATACTTCCCTGTTTTCCTCCATTTTTCAACATTTTTGGTAGATGATAATATTTCACAAAACGGATTTCTCCACATTATCCACATTGTCCACAGTCCTTTTTCATCCACCGTGCCTTTTTCCCGGAATGTTTTTTCCGCAAAACACCCGCTTTTTCTGTATTCGTCCTGCCGCTGCGATTCTGCTTTTTTCTGCGGCATTTTTCTTTATTATATCATTCCGCCTGCTTCTGCGCAATTTTTCACCTGCTATTTTTTCATCTTCGGCTGGAAAATCCAGCTTGCAAGATACGCGAAAATCAACGCCGCTGATGTTCCGACAGCCCCCGCCTTTAATCCGCCCTGGAACAATCCTAAAAAATCCGCTTTCTTTTACGGCATCTTTTACTCCCTGAAACAAAAGATGCCCGAATCCGAGCAGCGGCACCGACGCGCCTGCCCCGGCGTATTCTGCAAATGGATCGTAGAGTCCCAGAAAGCTCAACACCGCGCCCGTGCACACAAGCGTTACCATAATTCTTCCCGGTAGCATTTTCGTGCGGTCGAGCAGAATCTGGCACAGGGCACAAATGAGGCCGCCGACCCAGAAGGCATTGAAATATTCCATAAACGTTCCCATTTTACACATCCTCCTCCCGCTCGATTACAACCGCCTGTGCAATACCAGGCACGCTGCTGCCCTCCTGAAAGCTGACCTTCGACATCAGCGCACCAGTCGGTACAAACAGAATCCTCTTCCACTCTCCGTTTTCCAGCTTCGGCAGCAGATACTCCGCCAGCACCGATGCCGCACAGCCGCAGCCGCTTCCGCCCGCACCGGTGTCCTGTTTTGCCGGATCGAAGATCAGCATGCCGCAGTCACTGTGCTGTTCCGAGATATCGTATCCTTTTTTCTTCAGCAGCTCCAGCAGAATTTCCCGCCCCACAACGCCGAGATCTCCCGTCACAATGCGGTCGTAATCGGCCGGTTCCCGGTTGAAATCGACGAGGTTCTGTGCAATCGTATCGCACGCAGCGGGGGCCATGCAGGCGCCCATGTTCTGGTTGTCTTTCAGCCCGTAATCAATGATTTTTCCCGTCGTAGCGCCCGTGATTTTCACTCTGCTCTTCGTTTTTCCAAGCACACACGCGCCGCTTCCCGTCACCGTCCAGCTCGCGGACGGCGGGCGCTGGTTTCCGTAGGCGAGCGGAAAACGGAACTCCTTCTCCGCCGTTCCAAAGTGGCTCGATGTCACCGCCAGCACCCGGTCACCGTATCCTCCCGCGACTGCCATCGCGCCAAGCGAAAGCGCCTCTCCCATCGTCGAGCAGGCACCGAACAGGCCGTAGAGCGGGCAGTTCAGATCCACCAGGCCGAACGATGATGCGATTGACTGTGCCAGAAGATCGCCCGCAAAAATCATGCGGATCTGCTCCGGCCTCACATTGGCTTTCTGCATTGCCAGCTTCGCGGTGGCAAGCTGCAGTTCACTCTCGCCCTCCTCCCAGCTCTCCTGCCCGCACATCGGGTCCGAAAGCGTGTGCGAAAAGTATTCGCCCAGCGGTCCATCCTTTTCCTTTTCTCCTACAATCGCCGCGCTGCCCTCGATATAGACGGCTTTGGCAAACGAGATGCTCTGCTTTCCTGTCATCTGTCTCATCGGCAAATTCCTCCGTTTTCTTATTTTGCGTCTTACCATTTCTGACCTTCAGTATTTCCGTTTTTTCCTATTCTTACGCATGATTTTCCTGTTTTAGGGAACTCTGTACGCTGTAGCACAAAAATCCTGTTTCAGAAACTTTTAGAGGAATGTTTTTCATGAGTGAAATGCTGTATCTTCAGACGGAGCGGAATATCAAAATCACCAGTCCCGTCGTGACGCTCGGCGATGTGGCGCAGCTTTCCTGTTCAGACGGCGCTGTCCTCGCCCGCAATCAGGTCCGCCGCGTGGCGCATCTTCCCGATGACGGATACGGACGCTACGTCTGCTCCGCCTCCACCCTCGTCCGCCTCGTCACGGAGGCCGAGGAGCACGTCGATGTCACCCACATCGGCGAGCCGAATTTTATTTTAACGACGAGGATCCGCGTCAGAAAAACACCTGGATCAGCTGGTGCAAAACGATTCTGGTCGGCATCCTTACGTTTATCGGAACTGCGTTTTCCATTATGACCTTCCACACCGACATCGGCGTCCGCGAGCTGTTTTTGGATGTTTACACCCGTTTTCTCCCGCAGATGACGCCCGGATTTTCGGTGCTGGAAATTTCATATTCCATCGGCATCGGCCTTGGCGTCGTGCTCTATTTCAACCATTTCGGACGGCGGAAATTCACGCAGGACCCGACGCCGCTCGAGGTGGAAATGCGGGTCTACGAGGATGATATCGATACGACCATTATCGAACAGAACGACCGCTCCGGTAAAGGAAAGGAGGCTTTTCATGCGAATCCTGCCAGAGATCCTGCTGATCACAGCCGGTCTTAGCCTTGGCTTTTTCATCGCGAGCGGCCTTGTCGCGCTTGTGATCGGCCTTGGCATCGTGACACGGTACGCCGGCATCACAAAGACAGCAGAGAGCCTGCGTTTTTACGAATGCTGCTGTATGGCCGGGGCGCTGTTCGGCGATCTTTTCTCGCTTGGCACCTTCTCGTTTTCCCTGCCCTCCTGGACGGCCGGTGTGTTCTGGCTTTTTGCGGGCATTTATCTGGGAAGCTGGATCATCGCGCTCGGCGAAGTCGTCAACCTGTTTTCGATCCTCTGCCGCCGGATCGGACTGACGCGCGGACTGTCGTTTGTAATTCTCTGCATGGCGGCAGGGAAAATCGCGGGCTCTCTCTATTATTTTGCAAATGGATTTCAATAAGAACTGGAGGTAAGATGTGATGCAGAGTTTAAAAAGTGAACGGGCAAAAAAAGAATACGAACAGTTTGTCAAAGAGGTGACGCCAAAGCAGAATCTCTTCTGCAATATGGCAAAAGCCTTTATCGTCGGCGGTCTGATCTGTGTCGTGGGGCAGATTCTGCTCCATATCGGCAAAACGCAGTTCTCGCTCAGCAAAGATGACGCCGGCTCCTGGTGCTCGCTGATTCTGATCCTTAGCAGTGTGATTTTAACCGGCCTCAACATCTATCAGAAAATCGTCACCTTTGCCGGCTGCGGTGCGCTCGTCCCGATCACCGGCTTTGCCAACTCGGTTGCAGCTCCTGCGATTGAATATAAAAAGAAGGACAGGTCTTCGGCATCGGTGCGAAAATTTTCACCATCGCCGGACCTGTCATTCTGTACGGTGTCTTTGCAAGCTGGCTGCTCGGCTTTCTCTATTGGCTGTGGACCGCTGCCGGGAACTGGTTTTAAATCAGTTCCGCAGCGCTTCCGCCTCTTCTTTTGTGCAGCCCTCGCGGCTGTAACGGGCTTTTTCATAGCCGTCGTGCAGCCGTCTCATGCTGTCGCCGGAAAGCTCGTTTCTCTCTTCCAGCTCCGCCGGGGTTTCGGCTCCGGTCGGCTGGTATTTTCCGGCTTTTTTGATCGTTTTTTTATACTGCCGGCGGATACGCATATTCGGGGAGAGATAGCCCTCTTTCTTTTCCCGCCGCCACGGCAGATTTTCCCGTTCGTCGTTTCCCTGATGCAGGAAGAGAACTTCGTCCTCCTCATCCTCTGAGAAGGCTTTTCCCGCATTTTTTACGCTCTGGTAAATCGCCCGCAGAACCGCGATTCCGACGGCAACCATCACAAGATACATGACCGCCGTAAAAAGATTCTGGATCCACTGCGGCATCGGTTTGTACTCTTTGTCCCCCAGCATATCGGACAGATCGGCCTGCTCCATGCCCTGCTGCGCCTCGGCCTCCGGTGTTTCGATCGTAAGATCGCTTTCCAGCTCTTTCGGCTCATATCCTGCGATCGCCTCCGCAATCGGATCCTTTCCGTAGAGCGCCGATGGGAGCACGAACAGTACCAGAAGGAGTACTGCAATTTTCAGGATCAGTTTTCCCGTCCGCTGCATCATCTCCACCGGGAGATTGGCGATTTTCTGATGGTCACGGATGAACCCATGCATGCCGTCGAGGTACTGGCAAAAGAAGCACAAGAATACATCTGCAAAGAAAAACCAGTAGATCAGATGCCAGTAGAACGGCATTTTCATCAGCACACCGATCACATACTGTATCATAAACCAGAGAAAATGAAGGGGCTTTGGCTCATCGAGGAGCGTCGGGATCTCCCACGCTTCCATATCCGCCAGCGGCATTGAGCCGGCCGGCAGTTCCTGCGCTGCTTTCTTTAACTGGCCTTTGCGGATTCTGACATAGCCGCGGATCAGGAAAATCACAGCGGCCATAAGACCCGTCATCACGCCGGAAAGGCTCTCCAGAAATGCAGGAGAAATACCGTTCTCAAACTTGTTTTTTCCATCGTTTGCCGCCACAGCCGCTTCAATTACCGCTGCCGCCTGCACACTGAACAGGGAACAGAAAAATTTCGCTGCCAGATACGTCACCGCGCAGACCGCAATTCCGCCAAGCAGAAACTGCCAGAGTGCTTTCGTTTTCCGGATCAGAATCCAGCTTGCGGCGGCCGGAATCAGCAGCAATAAGGATATGGCGCAGAAATACAGCGCCTCCCTTCCCGTCAGCTCCAGAAAACCGGCGGCAAAGCCATAGATGCCGGCGAATAAAAGCCAGACATGAAGCCAGGTCAGCGGGATCTGTACCGGTGTCTTTTTTATTTCCATGGTTTCACCTCCCAGCCGATTGCGGTGTACGCACGGTTCTGCTCCGACGGAACTTCTTCGCCCGGCAGATACGGAATCACCCACAGCACCTGGTTCTGCGCACCGGAGAGCAGATGAAGCGCCTCACGGACCTCATCGGTTCTGTTTTTGGATACGACAACGTAGGTGTGGCCGGTGAGCTCTTTTTCCGCCTCTTTGTGCAGAAACTCCGCGCTGCCTGTGAGATTGCCCCCAAGCTGCACGCACGCCAGTTTCCGGTTCAGCTCCGCTGTTTTTCCGGCGCCCGCTGCCAGATGGACACGCAGCTCCTCGCCGGTCTCCTCATCTTTCGCATTGCTCTTCACCCACAGATTCATCTTGTTTTTCACCATCCGCGCCGCAAGCGAAGACGTGATGCGGATGCTCTCCTCGACCTGCGCTTCCTCGCGCAGAATGTTGGCGTCCTCGATATCGAGAAGCACCGTAACTTCCACGCTCGTCGTCGCGTCAAACTGATTGACCATCAGATCTCCCATCCGTGCCGACGATTTCCAGTTGATGCGGTTCATCGGGTCTTCTTTCCGGTAATCGCGGATACCGGAAAATTCAAACGGGTCCTCGTACAGGCGATTCCGTGACAGAACCATGCCCGACACGGCACGGCAGATCATCTGAATCCGTGCAGTATCGACCTGGCGCGGGTAAACGTACATCTGTGTCTGCTGCGGGTAATCGCTGTAAAGACCCTCCCGGAAAAAAAGATCGTACGCTACGGCATGCGCACCGGTGATCTCGTAGAATCCTCGTTTTTTCGCCTGAAACGGCAGTGTTCTCGTGACCTGCTGATGAAACAGGAACGAAAAGACATCGCGTTTGTAGCTCTGGTCGGTGATGCTCGCGTTTGCTTTTGCCTCGCGGTCGAATTCCAGATTGCGGCTCATCGAAATGCCAAGCTCGAGTGCCGGAATCGGCAGCAGTTTGTCGTTTACGACGACCTCTTTTAACGTACTCTCCTCGCCCTCATAGATCGCAGAATCCTGGAAGCTGACCTGGATTTTCAGATTTTCTGCCAGTTTTTCTGGTACAGCTTTTTCTGCAGAAACCAGGCAAGCGCCATTCCAAATAGTAATAAAAGAAGCATAGTCCGTTACCTTCCTGACCAGTTTTCGGTCGGCAGACCGATGCGGTTTAAAATTTCCTCGATCACCGATTCTGCGGCTCTTCCGTCGTCTGCGCCGATCTGCATGGTGAGACGGTGTGCGAGTACCGGAACAGCCACGGTCTTGAAGTCCTCCGGCACAACGTAGTTTCGTCCCTGCACCAGCGCGTGGCCCTGTACGGCACGTAAAAATGCGAGTGTTCCACGCGGGCTCACACCGCTTGCAATTTTGCTGTTGACTCTCGTCTCCTGTACGATGCGGACGAGATACTGTACCAGTTCCGGATGCAGATAGACTTCTTTACACGCCTCCTGCAGGGCACGGATTTCTTCTTTTGGGCAGACGGACGACAGCTCGGCGAGCGGCTCCTCGGTCAGAAAACGGGCGATCATCTGTGTCTCTTCCGCCGGGCTTAATGCTTCCATCGAAAGTTTCATTAAAAAACGGTCCATCTGCGCCTCCGGCAGCGGGAAGGTTCCAAGCGTCTCGAGCGGGTTCTGCGTGGCGATGACGAGGAACGGCTCCTCGAGCGGCCGTGTCACACCGTCCACGGTGATCTGGCGCTCAGCCATGCACTCGAGAAGGCTGCTCTGCGTCTTCGGCGTTGCACGGTTGATCTCATCGGCAAGCAGAATGTTGCAGAAGGCAGGGCCTTTCGAAAAGACGAACTCTCCGCTTTTGGCATCAAAATAATTGAGACCGGTGACATCGGACGGCAGTAAGTCCGGTGTGAACTGGATGCGGCCGAACTCTGCCTCGACGGATTTCGCAAGGGATTTCGCCATGACCGTTTTTCCTGTCCCTGGGACATCCTCGAGCAGGATATGACCTTTGGCAACAAGGCAGGTCAGGACAAGCTCGATCGTGCGCTCGTTTCCGATCATGACCTTTGCGATATTTTCTTTTAATTGCTGCAATACATTATTTTCCATGTTTTGCTTCCTCCAATAGTAAGATTTAATAAAAAAATCCACCCCTCGCTGCTCTGTTTTGTAAGAACAGCACGATAAATTTATTTTACAGCACATATTTTCGGAATACAAGCAGAAAAAGGACGATGCTGTACATACTTTTCACAGCATCGCCCTTTACGGTTTCTTCTATATCTATATTAGATTTCTCTCCTACAGTGCTTTCCGGTACAGCGCCTCGATGTCCTGCTGACGGGACACTCTCGGGTTGACGGCGATGTTTCCGCTCTTCATCGCATCTACCGCCATCGGCACGATTTTGCTCTCGATCTCCTCTGCTGTCACTTCTTTTCCCTTTGCCGCCTGGCGGATCGCATCGGTCAGGCTGGCCGGGATTCCGATGGCTGCGGTCAGCTCGCGGATCGCGCCGACCAGCATCATTGGCTCAAATTCATCGGCGTATGCCGGGATTTCGCTGATGTAGTTGTAGATCTTCAGATATCTTCCATGGTCTGCCAGTGCATTGTACTCTGCGATGACCGGAAGCAGAACGGCATTTGCCACGCCGTGCGGCACATCGAAGAAGGCGCTCACAGGATGACTCATTGCATGGACATTTCCAAGTCTTGCGTAGGAAAATGCAATACCCGCGAACAGCGAACCGGTCAGCATCGCCTCTGCGGCTTCGAGATCGGTTCTGCGCGCCACGAAACGGCGATATTTTTACCGATCAATTCCATCGCTTTTTCTGCCATGGCATCGGAGAACGGAGATGCGGCTGTGGAAATATAAGCCTCCTCCGCATGGATAAAGGCATCGATACCGCAGGCTGCCGCAACGGATGCCGGAGCGGAAGTTAAAAGTTCCGGATCAAGAATGGCATACTCCGGCAGAAGTTCATAGCTGAATACGGTCAGCTTGTAATCTCTGCTGTGGTCGGTGATCACGGAAAATGCGGTCACCTCGGAGCCGGTTCCCGCAGTCGTCGGAATGGCAATCAGCGGGACAATTTTTCCCGGCACTTTGTGTGCGCCTTCGTATTCCGTGATGCTTCCGCCGTATTTTGCCGTCACACCGACGGCCTTTGCTACATCCATCGGAGAACCGCCGCCGAGTGCTACGAGAAAGTCTGCGTCGGAAGCAAGATAGCTCTCGGTTGCTTTTTCTACTGTCGTCACAGACGGATTCGCCTCAATATCTGTGAAAATATCGGCTGCGATGCCTGCCGCTTTCAGGCTGTCCGCTGCTTTGTCCACAACGCCCATTTTTTTCAGGGTAGGACCGGAAAGAATCATCGCATGGGTTCCGCCCATCTTCTTGGCACACTCCGGCAGTTTGGCAAGCGTTCCTGCTCCGACAATAATATTCTGTGGAATCGAAAATTCGAATGGATTCATCTTATTTTTCCCCTTTCTTTCAGAAAGCGTGCCGAAAATTTTTCTTTCCGTACACGCTTTGTTTTATTCCTATCTCAGCTTCAGCCAGCCATTTTGGCAAGAACACGGTCGATCGCTGCATCGATAACAACGTCGAGTTCCGCATCGTCTGCCTCCGGCATCAGGGACGCTGCGTCCTCGTCGGAGATCAGCTCGATCAGGCTGCCGAACTTCTCTTTATATTTGAACTTGCTTGCAGACTGACAAAAAATACAACACCGAGGAGGCTCCAGCCGCCTACCATCAGCCACTCCTGCCATACCAGTGTTCCGCCGGAACCAGGAATGCAGTAAACAAGCACCATGCATCCGGACATCAGAACCGCCATCGTTCCAACAAATTTGTATGCCGGAACACGGTACGGACGCGGCATATCCGGTTCTTTCTTCCGCAGGATCAGGAAGGAAAGAGATACCATACAGTAGGCAAGACAGCATCCAAAGTTACCTGCATCACAGATCCACACCATCATGCCTCGTCCTGCAAACGGAGCCAGCATAGTCAGCGCGCCGATCAGGAACAGGGCGTTGATCGGAGTTTTGTGCTGCGGATGAAGCTTTGCGAACATCGGCGGAATCATGTAGGATTCAGCCATAGAGTACAGAGCACGGGAACCGCCGATCATAAAGGAGTTCCAGGATGTGATGATACCGCACATACCGCCGACGATGATGACTTTTGCCATAACCGCTGTACCGAACGCTTTCGCCATCGCATCTGCTGTGACAAGTCCGGTTCCTGCTTCCGAGCTCAGGATTTCGGACGGGTTCAGCACATAGCCGACAGCCAGGATAACACAGGAATAGAAAACAACAGCGAGTACAACGGAGAGAATCATCATTTTACCGATTTTCTTTAACGGAACGTTGATTTCCTCTGCTGCCTGCGGGATAACGTCAAAGCCGATGAAGAAGAACGGGGTAACAACAGCAACTTTGATGATGTTCTGGAACATCGTTCCGGTGCTCTCGCCGACGAACATCTGTCCCTGCAGATTGCTGGAATCTCCGTTGATCACGGATGCCACAATCAGAAGGATACCAGCGCCGCCGATGATACAGGTAAGGACCGTCTGCAGAACGGCTGCTGTTTTTGCGCCCAGCACATTGATCAGTGTGATGAGGAACGCTACAATAACGGCTACGGCTACCCAGGAAGCATAGATATCAAATCCTGCCACGCTGTACATATAGCCTTTCAGGAATCCCGGCCACAGATACGTGATGATGGTTAGGGAAGGCGCACGCCTACGAAACACGTAACACTGACGTATCCTAAAATAATCGCCCAGGTACAGATGAACGAACCGTTCGGGCCCATCGCCTTGTAGCTGAAGACGTGCTCGCCGCCGCACTGCGGCATCGCTGCAGTCAGTTCTGCGTAAGTCAGTCCGATGAAGAAGATCATGACACCGCCGATCGCAAACGCAATTGAAGCTCCGACAACGCCGCCCTTCTGAATCCAGCTTCCTGAGGATACGACCCAGCCCCAGCCGATCATGGCTCCGAAAGCGATGACGAGAATATCCCATGCACCTAATACTTTGTCAAATTCTGATTTTTTCTGTTCCATGGCTTATTCCTCCCCGCTTCCGTATTTCTTCTGAATCAGTTCCTCGAGATACTCCGCTGTGCCCTCCACACCAAGGAATGCACTGTTGATCAGAATGTCTCGGTTGTGCCGGTCTCCGCGGTTGCTGCCGGTCAGCGCCAGATGACGCTTGTGATACCGTTTGTCCTTCTCGAGCAGCAGAATTTTTGCATCGCTCTCGGAAAGGCTGTGGCTCTTCATGATATTCTGAATGCGGATCTCATCCGGTGCATAGATAAAAGCCCGGAGGAGCTTGATATCTTTGCTGTCCTTTAAGATGTAATCCGCGGATCGTCCGATGATGACGCAGGCCTCTTTTTCTGCCAGTTTCCGGATGATCTGCTTCTGTACATGAATCGCACGCTCGGTCAGGTCCGCATATTTTGAGAAGGATCCACGGACATCGCCCTCGGCTCCTTTTCCGGCAATCGTACCGCCCTCTTCTACACGGTTCATGATGTCTTTCGGAATTCCGACTTCTTCAATAATCTGATCCACCAGATCGCGGTCGTAGAACTTAATTCCGAGATCCTCCGCAATTTTCCTGCCGATGGCATTTCCTTTGGCTCCGTACTCGCAGCCGATTGTGATAACCAGATGTCCCATACCGTTTTCCTCTCACATTTAATTTCTCTGTTTTACCTGTTGTTTCCGATTCACAGAATGAAAAGAAAACAGGACAGGGGCGAAGCATGGTTCTTTGCTTTTTGACGTCCTTGTCCTGTTCTTTTCACGCTATGAGATTTTCTTTGTTTCTATAAGAATTCTTTATTTTTCCAGAGCTTTTACGGTTTCTTCGATGATAGCAACTGCCTTGTCGCAGTCCTCCTCGGTTACGATAAGCGGAGGGATCAGACGAATGATGTGCGCTCCGATGGCGGTGATCAGCAGATGGCGGTCAAGGCAGCCATGTTTGACTTCTACGCCGCTGATGATATCATCAAACTCTACGCCGACCAGCAGTCCCTGATGTCTGACTTCTTTGACATGCGGCAGTTTTGCTAATTTTTCTGCGAAGTAATCACCGACTTTCTTTGCATTTCCGGCAAGGCCGCGGTCGATCAGTTCGTTGACTTCTGCCAGTGCTGCTGCACAGCTGACTGGATGGCCGCCGAAGGTAGTTCCGTGAGATCCCGGGGTAAAGGCTTTTGCTACTTCAGCTGTTGCGCAGATTGCACCAATCGGCATTCCGCCGCCAAGACCTTTTGCCATGGATACGATATCCGGTTTGATGCCGTAGTTCATGTAAGACATTACCGCACCGGTTCTGCACCAGCCGGTCTGTACTTCATCAATCAGAAGCAGCATGTCGTTCTCATCACAGAACTTCCGGAGTCCCTGCATGAACTCTTTCGTTGCCGGATGAACACCGCCTTCGCCCTGTACCGGCTCAACCATGATGGCAATGGTGTTTTCGGTACATGCATCTTTGAAGGCCTGCAGATCATTGTACGGTGCGTAGGAGAATCCGTAGGTCATCGGTCCGAATCCAACCTGGCATCCGTTGCCCGGCTGACCGGTTGCAGACATGGCACCGAAGGTTCTTCCATGGAAGCCCATCTTTGCGGTTACGATGTGGTAACGGTTCGGGCCGTATTTCTCGATGCCGTACTTTCTTGCCATTTTGATCATGGCCTCGTTCGCCTCGGTACCGGAGTTCTGATAGAAGATCTTGTCCATGCCGATGGTCTCGCAGACTTTCTCAGCAAGCAGTGCCTGCGGGATGGTGTATGGATAGTTGAAGGTATGCATGATATCGTCGAGCTGCTCTTTTGCTGCTGCAACAACTTTCGGGTTTCTGTTTCCGGCGTTGTTTACGGCGATTCCTGCGTAAAAGTCAAGATACGGCGTTCCGTTTTCGTCGTACATGTACATCCCCTCTGCGGTTTCTGCAAGGAAATCGAAACGCTCGTAGGTCTCGATCATGTACTTGTTTACTTTGTCTTTGATGTCCTGAACCGTTAATCCTGTGTCTTTTAATCTCATAGTGTTATCCTCCCATAGCGTTGAAAAAGATTTTTTTAAATAAAAAACAAAAAGACAAAGAACTACTCGTTGGTAAGCGTCTTTGTCTTTGTTTTTCGTTTTATTTATTTTGTTACAACCATACAATAGCACCACT
>ENA-OQKB01000107-OQKB01000107.1-human-gut-metagenome-genome-assembly--contig:-NODE-107-length-20341-cov-3.808301_pt1 | contig 20341 bp, 20 predicted proteins | sample MGYA00242646_ERZ504793 | MGnify/ENA primary metagenome ERZ504793 (study PRJEB26092, sample SAMD00036409) | human gut metagenome | host: Homo sapiens | study: EMG produced TPA metagenomics assembly of...
ACTCCGAATAAATATTATAATTTTACCGTGACCGGTGCGGGAACTACAAATTCAAATCCCGGGCCTGGAGATGTGAAGTGGGTGCCAGTTTACTGGAGTACTTCACCAAATCCAACCGATAACAGGAAGAATACTACATGGCGGATCGGATCTGCCAAAGGAATAAACAAAGCCGCAACTTATAACATGTATATCTTTTTCCAGAAGTATGTTTATCAGAAATCTGAATGGAAAAAGACTGATGAAGTACAGTCAGCCGTATACCAGTTTCGGTCCGCGGCCCTTACAACGGTAAAGCTTACCACGCCCGGGTTATCCGGCACTTCCAACAGCCCTGCCGGCACCGTCTTCAAATGGAAAAAAGCTGCAAATGCTTCCGGTTATAAGATCTATCGAAGGACCGGAAACAGCAGCAAGTGGGTCAATATCGCTACCGTAAGCGGAAGCAATACGCTGGTCTACACAGACGGATCAGTAAAATCAGGAACCATGTATACTTATACAGTCCGCGCATACAAGGGCTCTGCTTTAAGTGCTTATAACAAAAACGGCAGCCGGATCGTCCGTCTGACAGCTCCGGTGCAGTACAAACCGTCCAGCAAGGCTTCCGGGAAGCTGACTGTCCGCTGGAAAAAAAGCAGTTGGCGCTTCCGGCTATCAGATCCAGTATGCGGCCTCAAGGTCCATGAGAGGGGCCAGAACAGTGTCCACCAGTGCACTGACCCGAACACTTTCCGGTTTGAAAAAGGGAAGCACTTATTATGTTCGTATCCGTGCATACAAAAAAGTGAGCGGAAAGACATATTACGGTGCCTGGAGCAGTGTAAAAAATGCAAAAGTAAGGAAATAAGATCTGTAATATCCCGCGGGATCCTCGAAAACTGGGTCCTATGCGGGATATTTTCTATTGTGTTACTGATAACGGAGTGAACAATAACTCTGTTGTTCCTGACATGATTTGTTAAATAATTGTTCATTGTTTTTATAACAGGAAAGTGGTAGAATATATACCATATGTGATCCAGTATAACGGATATCAACAGAGAACTGGAATGATCCAAAATTGGACAGATCAGAGACAGCAGTCTTATTCGAATAAAATGATTGGAGCAGAAACATGAATGTTTTTTCAAAAGTATTTGGAACCCGCAGCCAGCGTGAGGTAAAACGTATCATGCCGCTGGTTGAAAAAACCGAGAGCTATCAGTCTCAGATGCAGCAGCTTACGGATGAGCAGTTACGAGACAAGACAAGAGAATATAAGAAACGTCTTGCAGAAGGTGCAACACTGGATGATCTTCTTCCGGAGGCATTTGCCACCGTACGTGAGGCAGCCAAGCGTGTACTTGGAATGGAGCATTACCGTGTACAGATCATCGGTGGTATCATCCTTCACCAGGGCCGTATCGCCGAGATGAAAACAGGTGAAGGTAAAACTCTTGTTTCCACACTTCCTGCATATCTGAATGCCCTTGAGGGTAAAGGTGTCCACATCGTCACCGTCAACGATTACCTGGCAAACCGAGATGCTGAGTGGATGGGCAAAGTCCACAGATTCCTCGGTTTGACCGTCGGTGTCGTTCTGAACGATATGAAGAACGATGAGCGCCGCCAGCAGTATGCATGCGACATCACCTACATCACCAACAACGAACTTGGTTTCGATTACCTGCGTGACAACATGGTGATCTACAAAGAGCAGCTCGTACAGAGAGAGCTTGCTTACTGTATCATCGACGAGGTCGACTCTGTCCTGATCGACGAGGCAAGAACACCTCTGATTATTTCCGGACAGAGCAGCAAATCCACCAAGCTGTACGAGACCGCAGATATTCTGGCACACCAGATGCAGCGCGGCGAGGCAAGCGGCGAGATGACCAAGATGACCGCGATCATGGGCGAGGAGATCGAGGAGACCGGAGACTTCATCGTCAACGAGAAGGACAAATTCGTTACCCTGACCGATGACGGTGTGAAGAAAGTCGAGAACTTCTTCCATATCGAGAACCTCTCCGACCCGGAAAACCTGGAAATCCAGCACAACGTCATCCTGGCACTGCGTGCCAATTATCTGATGCACCGCGACAAGGATTACGTAGTCAAAGACGACGAGGTTCTGATCGTCGATGAGTTCACCGGCCGTATCATGCCGGGCCGCCGTTATTCCGATGGTCTGCATCAGGCAATCGAGGCAAAAGAGCACGTAAAAGTAAGAAGAGAGAGCAAGACTCTGGCAACCATCACGTTCCAGAACTTCTTTAACAAATACGAGAAAAAAGACCGGCATGACCGGTACTGCTCTCACCGAGGAGCAGGAGTTCCGTGACATCTACGGCATGGACGTTATCGAGATCCCGACCAACCGCCCGGTCATCCGTGTGGATATGGACGATGCCGTATACATGACGAAAAAAGAGAAATTCCACGCAGTCGTAGAGGAAGTCAAAGAGGCACATGCCGTGAACCAGCCGGTTCTGGTTGGTACCATCACCATCGAGACTTCCGAGCTGATCAGCAAAATGCTGCGCCGCGAGGGAATTCCGCATCAGGTCTTAAATGCGAAGTTCCATGAGCTCGAGGCAGAAATCGTAGCGCATGCCGGTGAGGCAGGAGCCGTTACCATCGCGACCAACATGGCCGGCCGTGGTACCGATATTAAGCTGGATGATGTGGCAAAAGCTGCCGGCGGCTTAAAGATCATCGGCACCGAGCGTCATGAGTCCCGCCGTATCGACAATCAGCTCCGCGGTCGTTCCGGCCGTCAGGGAGACCCGGGTGAGTCCCGTTTTTACATTTCCCTGGAAGACGATTTGATGAGACTCTTCGGTTCCGAAAAACTGATGGGCATTTTCAAATCCCTCGGCGTACCGGAAAATGAGCAGATCGAGCACAAGATGCTTTCTTCCGCCATCGAAAAAGCGCAGAAGAAGATCGAGGGCAACAACTACGGAATCCGTAAAAACCTGCTCGACTATGACCAGGTCAACAACGAGCAGCGTGAGATCATCTACAAAGAGAGACGCCGCGTTCTGGACGGCGAGAGCATGAGAGACACCATCTTCAAGATGATTGCCGATACCATCGACAATACTGTGGATCTCTGCATCGGCGAGAACACCGAGCAGTCCGAGTGGGATCTGACCGAGTTAAATGAGATGCTGATCTCCATCATGCCGGTGAAGGCAGTGACAAAAGAGCGCGTAGAGAAGATTTCCAAAAACGAGCTGAAACAGCAGTTAAAAGAGGAAGCTGTTAAACTCTACGAGGAGAAAGAAGCAGAATTCCCGGAGGAGGAGCAGATTCGTGAGCTTGAGCGTGTCGTTCTTCTGAAGGTTATCGACCAGAAGTGGATGGATCATATCGATGATATGGATCAGCTCCGCGAGGGTATCGGCCTGCAGGCATACGGCCAGAGAGACCCGAAGGTTGAGTACAAGATGGCAGCTTACGACATGTTTAACGAAATGCTCGAGTCCATCCAGCAGGATACCGTCCGTCTCCTGTTCCATGTACGTGTTGAGCAGAAAGTAGAACGTGAGCAGGTAGCCAAAGTGACCGGAACCAACAAAGACGAGTCCGGCCCGAGAAAACCGGTACAGCGCGCAGAGCGTAAGATCTATCCAAACGATCCATGCCCGTGCGGAAGCGGCAAGAAGTATAAACAGTGCTGCGGAAGAAAACCGGTTTGATAAAAGCAGAACAGCAGTGAGACGGATGAGCACGATCCGTTTGACAAAGCACGCAGCTTCCCTACCAGAAGCTGCGTGTCATACAAAATATAAAACAGAAAGCAGGTGAAGCTTGTGGTAGTTGAATTAGACCAGTTCAAAATGGAACTTGGCACATACGATAAACCATTAGTGGAAGTGAGGGATTCACTTTGACCTCGCTAACAAAGAGCAGAGGATCGAAGAATTAGAGCGTAAAATGGAGGAACCCAATTTCTGGGACAACCCCGAAGAAGCGCAGGAGCAGATGAAACAGCTGAGCAGCATGAAAGAGGACAGAGATACGTATCAGAAACTGGTATCCGCCAAAGAAGATATGGAAACTCTGATCGAGATGGGACAGGAGGAGGATGACGATTCCGTTGTTCCGGAAATCGCGGAAATGATGGAGGAGTTCAAGGCATCCTTCGATGCCATCCGCATCAAAACCCTGCTGTCCGGCGAATTTGACAAGGACAATGCGATCATCAAACTGAACGCAGGTGCAGGCGGAACCGAGGCGTGCGACTGGTGCGGCATGCTGTACCGTATGTACACCAGATGGGCAGAACGCAAAGGCTTTACGATCGAGGAACTCGACTTTCTGGACGGTGATGAGGCCGGTGTGAAGTCCGTGACATTCCAGGTCAACGGCGAAAACGCTTACGGTTATCTGAAATCCGAAAAAGGCGTTCACCGTCTCGTCCGTATTTCTCCGTTCAACGCGGCAGGAAAACGCCAGACATCGTTCGTATCGTGCGATGTTATGCCGGATATCGACAAAGAGATCGATGTTGAGGTTCGTGATGAGGATATCCGTATCGATACGTACCGTTCCAGCGGTGCCGGCGGACAGCACATCAACAAGACGTCATCGGCGATCCGAATCACGCATATGCCGACCGGCATCGTGGTTACGTGCCAGAATGAGCGTTCCCAGTTCCAGAACAAGGACAAGGCAATGCAGATGCTGAAAGCAAAATTGTATATGCTGAAACTCCAGGAGCAGGCAGATAAGCTGAGCGACATCCGCGGCGAAGTAACCGAGATCGGCTGGGGCAACCAGATCCGTTCTTACGTTATGCAGCCATACACCATGGTCAAAGACCACCGTACCAACGCAGAGACCGGAAACGTCGATGCAGTCATGGACGGCGGAATTGATCTGTTTATCAACGCATATCTGAAGTGGATTGCCCTCGGAACCGGAGCGAAAGAGGAAGAAGCATAATTCGGCTGTGGGCAGAGCACAGTGACAAGTAAAATAAGGAGCATTTTCACCAACAGAGGACGGAAATGCTCCTTTCTGTTTTGAAGCCAAAGGCAAACAGGAGGTAAAAGTATGGGTATTATCAGAGCAGCAGTCAATGCAGTACACGGCAGTCTCGCCGATCAGTGGCTGGAGACCGTGGAACCGTATGAGATGGGGGAACATACGGTATTTACAGAGGGAATTCTGGTAAGAAAAGGCCAGAATAAAAAGGGAAGCCAGACGATTTCAAACGGTTCTGTGATCCATGTCTATGACAATCAGTTTATGATGTTGGTGGACGGCGGAAAGATTATTGATTACACCGCAGAGCCGGGCTACTTTACCGTAGACCAGTCATCGTCTCCGTCGATGTTCAGCGGATCGCTTGACGCAGCCGTAAAAGATACGTTTGAGCGCCTGAAATTCGGCGGCCAGACCCCGCATGAGCAGAGAGTTTTCTATATTAATCTGCAGGAAATCAAGGGAATCAAATTCGGAACGAGAAATCCGGTCAACTATTTCGACCAGTTCTACAATGCCGAGCTGTTCCTTCGGGCACACGGTTCCTATTCCATCCGCATCATCGATCCGCTCCGCTTCTACGCAGAGGCTGTGCCGAGAAACGCATCCCGCGTAGAGATCGAGGATATCAACGAGCAGTATATGAACGAATTTTTAGAGGGCCTGCAGTCCTCGATCAATCAGATGGCAGCCGACGGCATCCGCATTTCGTTCGCAGCATCCAAGAGCGCCGAGCTGTCCCGCTACATGGCAGATGCGATGGATGAGAGCTGGCGGGCAATGCGCGGCATGGAGATCCAGTCCGTGGCAATCGCAAGCCTTTCCTACGATGAAGCTTCCCAGAAACTGATCCAGATGCGCAACGAAGGTGCGATGATGTCTGATCCATCGATCCGTGAGGGCTATGTACAGGGAGCGATGGCACGCAGTATGGAGAAAGCAGCAGCCAACCCAAACGGAGCCATGAACGGCTTTATGGGTGTTCAGATGGGCATGAATGCCTTCGGTTCCTCGTTTGCATCGGCGTCCGCTTCGAATCAGCAGCAGATGCAGCAGCAGGCGGCAGCCAAGGCACAGCAGGAAGCTGCAAAAGGCGTATGGAAATGCTCCTGCGGAACGGAGAACACCGGCAATTTCTGCTCAAACTGCGGAAGTGCAAAGCCGATGGTGTGGATCTGCGGCAAGTGCGGAACGGAGAACAGCGGGAAGTTTTGTTCGAACTGCGGCAGCCCGAAACCGGAAGCGGCAGGAAAATGGGTCTGCGCATGCGGAACGGAGAATACCGGCAAGTTCTGCTCGAATTGCGGAAAACCAAGACAGTAAAAGAAAACAGATAACCATCCAATACAACAGCGGCTCCGGGGAAGGAGGGATAGAATATGGAGGTTATTACATACAAATGCCCGAACTGCGGAGGCGATCTGACCTTCGATCCGGCAAGCGGAAAGTATAAATGCGAGTACTGCCTGTCCTCGTTTACACAGGAAGAAGCCGAAAGGGCGAACCCGAAAGCAGCGGAAGCGCTGAACGGGGAGGACGATGCTGCCGGTGCACAGGAAGCATCCGATGCACAGAAGGAAAGCAGTACGGAGGAAACAAAAGGGGAAACAGAGCAGGGCGAAGCAGTTGTCTACACCTGCCCGAACTGCGGCGCCGAGATTGTGACCGATGCGACGACGGCAGCGACATACTGTTTCTACTGCCACAACCCGGTGGTGCTTTCCGGCCGGCTTTCGGGAGAATATATGCCGGATTTTGTGCTGCCGTTCAAAATCAGCAAGGAGCAGGCAATCGAGAAATTTTTGTCATTTACCCGGAAGAAACACTTTATTCCGAAGGACTTTTTCGAAAAGAGTCAGGTACAGAAGATGACAGGTGTCTATTTCCCGTACTGGATTTACGGCGGAGACTTTGAGACGGATTACATAGCGCGCGGCCGGAAGGTGAGAGTCTGGCAGACCGGTGATGTGGAGTACACAGAGACCAGCATCTACGATGTCCGCCGGGAGGGAGAGGTCCGTGTGGACGGTCTGTCGCGTAACGCTCTGAACAAGGCAGACCGCGATCTGATCGAATGCGTACAGCCATACCGTCTGGAGGAGATGCAGCCGTTTTCCATGGGGTACCTTTCCGGCTTTCAGGCGGAAAAGCGTGATATCGAACAGCAGCAGATCGCACCGGAACTGAAAAAAGAACTGGAGACGATGGCACGCGGCGCCATGCGGAATGAGGCGAACGAATATATCTCCCTCGAGCAGGAAAAAATGAACCTTTCCCCGAAGCAGGAGAACTGGCGTTACGTCCTGTTTCCCGTCTGGACGCTGACGTATCCGGGAAAGGACGGGAAGGTTTACTACTATGCGATGAACGGCCAGACCGGAACGATCAACGGCGATTTTCCCTATGAGCGGAAGAGAGCCCTTCTGACGTCGGCTGTGTGTGCTCTTCTGGTCCTGATTGTGATGCTGATAGGAGGGTATTTCGCATGAGAAGAATGAAAAAAGCAGGACAATATCTGCTCGGAATTTTTGCGGCCCTTCTGCTGTGCGGAGTTTTTTCTGTGAATATTGTAAAAGCCGAATCCCAGTATGTCTACGACAATGCATCACTTCTTTCCGATGAGGAGGAGCAGGACCTCGAGAGATCCTGTACAGAGTTCGAGCGCAATACAAAGCTCCATATGGTCATCCTGACCGAGCGCAGCAGTGGTTCCGAGGACTGTCAGGCGATTGCAGATGATTTTTATGACAAAAAGTATCCGAAAGAGCCAAACGGTGTCTGCTTCCTCATCGATATGGGACAGCGCCAGATTGTGATTTCGACATCTGGTATTATGCAGTATTACATGTCCGATGCGGAAATTGATGATATCCTGCAGGCGGCGCAGGGCTACGCGAAAGACGGCGACTATGCGGGAACCTTTGCAAAAATGATTACGATGACGCAGGAATGCTTCGACCGAGGCGTTTCCGATGCGGACTATCTGATTACAGAAGACGGTTCCATTATTCATTACCGCAAAATCAACAGCACGGAAGCTCTTATTTCTGTTATCGCAGCGGCTGCGACAGGAATTCTTGTTTATTTTGGAATCTGGAAGAGCTACAGACGAAAGAAAAACCGTGGTGCAAAGAGCTATGCGGATCTGAAACGCGTAAACATCAGAGACCGCAGGGATGCGCTGATCGACCGTCATGTATCGATGCACAAAATCCAGAAGGATGATGGAAACCAACGGCGGAGGCGTTTCTGGCGGCGGAGGTGGCGGCGGAAGCACCGTTCACACTTCGTCGAGCGGAAACAGTCACGGCGGCGGAAGCATTGGCTTCTGAAAACCGATTCGAAAAAATTCCTTGCGTATTGTGTCGGAATATGATACGATCTTTCCTGTGAAAACAAATGTATTTCCTGGAAAGAGTATAAAGGTAGAGGATTGCCATGAGAGAAGAAAAACAAAGTACTATGTAATCAAAGAAAAAGACGGTTCCGAGGTCCTTTTGAAGGTCATCGAGGCCAAACGGTTGATGGATATGCAGGAGCTTACCGTGCAGCAGGCAACGGAAAAAGCGGGAATCAGCAGAAGCTCTTTCTATAAATACAAAGATGATATTCTTCCTTTTCATGACAATGCAAAAGGAAAAACGATTACGTTTATTCTGCAGATGGACGATGAGCCGGGACTGCTTTCCGATGTGCTGAAGATTATCGCCGAGTTTCACGGAAACATTCTGACCATTCATCAGACGATTCCGTTAAACGGCGTGGCGTCACTGACAATCAGCGTGGATATCGCGGAAGACCGGGGAGACGCCTCGGAGATGATCAACGAGATTGAGTCCAGACAGGGAGTTCATTATTTTAAAATCTTAGGACAGGAGTCCTGAAAAAGAAAAAGCAAGAGAGGGACAAAAGAGATGATTCAGATTGCAGTATTAGGATATGGCACCGTTGGTTCCGGCGTGGTAGAAGTCATCAACACGAACCATGACAGCATCAACAAGAGAGCAGAGAACGAGATTAATATCAAATACGTTCTGGATTTAAGAGATTTCCCGGGAGATCCAGTGGAAAAAGTGCTGGTACACGATTACGAAGTGATCGCAAACGATCCGGAGGTTGATATTGTTGTCGAGGTCATGGGCGGCGTTGAGCCGGCTTACACCTTCACAAAACGTGCGCTGGAGGCTGGAAAGAGCGTCTGCACATCCAACAAAGAGCTGGTGGCAAGACACGGTACCGAGCTTCTTGCAATTGCAAAAGAGCACGGCGCAAACTATCTGTTTGAGGCAAGCTGCGGCGGCGGTATCCCGATCATCCGTCCGTTAAACTCCTCCCTGACTGCAGATGAGATCGATGAAGTAACTGGTATCTTAAATGGTACCACGAACTATATCTTAAGCAAAATGGCAAGCGACGGTTCCGATTTCGCGGATGTATTAAAAGAGGCACAGCGCCTCGGCTACGCAGAGCGCAACCCGGAAGCAGATGTAGAAGGCTACGATGCGTGCCGTAAAATTGCGATTCTTTCTTCTCTTGCTTATGGAAAAGAAGTCAATTACGAAGAGGTTTACACCGAGGGAATCACAAAGATCACCGCAGAGGATATCAAATATGCGACCTCGATGGGAACCGCAATCAAACTGCTCGCAACAAGCCGCAAGGTGGGTAATCAGTATTACGCCATGGTAAGCCCGGTGATGATTGACGCGAAAAACCCGCTGTACAGCGTAAACGGTGTCTTCAACGCCATCTTCATCCACGGAAATGTACTGGGTGATGCGATGTTCTACGGAAGCGGAGCAGGAAAGCTTCCGACCGCAAGTGCCGTTGTAGCCGATGTCGTAGACTGCGCAAAGAACAAAGGCAGAAACATCATGATGAGCTGGAGCGAGGAGAAACTGAACCTGCTGCAGATCGACGATGTGAAGAGCCGCTTCTTCGTCCGCGTATCCGGCCACGCCGCAGAGCGCCAGAGTGAGATCGAGGAGCTGTTCGGAAAAGTAGAAATCGTAGCAGTTCCAAGCCTGTCCGAGGAATTTGCATTCATCACAGGCGAAATCACAGAGCAGAAGTACAGAGAAAAAGCAGAGAAACTCGACGGAATCCAGAGCAGAATCCGCGCGAGAATCTAAGATCCCGGAATAGACATAAATAAAAGAAAGACGTTTCACAGCCGTAAAATAAGGAGGTGTGAAACGTCTTTTTGTTATCTTAAGATTTGAAATTAAAGATCGGTACCGCTTCCAAAGGAATCCCTGTCATATCCCACCGGTTCCGATGCAGGATACAGGACATCTTTCCGCTCCTGATAGAACGCAGCCATCGTGATCTGCATATACGGCATCACCCATAAGAAGCCGATGGCGCAGGAGCAGGATGCGAGGATCTCAAGTCCTAAAAAGCTGAGGAGCAGCAGAATGTAGCGGAAGAAATTCTTTTTCATCAGCACAAAGCTCTGACGGATCGCCTGGATCGGGCCGATGCCGGGAGCGTCGTTCATCACGAAGGTGGAAAGAGAAAACGGAACCAGCACCAGCGTGGAAACGAGAGAGCCGATCAGCTTATAAACGTAAACATTCATGAGCGAAGAAAGCTCGGCGTCAATGGAAAGTGCAGTTCCAAGCGTCAGTTCCGCACTCGGGGAGGAAAGATACTGGAAGCCCGGGATGCTGGAAATCAGGGCGATCACGGAGCTGATGCCGTTGATGATAAGGAACATCAGCACGTACTGGTCCGGGTGGTGATAGAAAGCGTAGAGCATATCACCGACGGAAATCGGTTCCCCGCGCAGCGTTGAGAGGCAGATCTTTAAGTAGCCCGCCTGAAAGAGGCTGAGGAGCAGGGAAAACAGGAACAGCGTCAGATTCAGGAAAATGATATCGTACAGCGTTGTGCCTGAAAAAATCAGCGTCGGGATGAGGGAGCAGGAGAAGGTGAGAAACAGGTTGATCGCGGTTGCGCCCACCAGCGTGCCGCATCGGCCTGCCATGGCCTCACGGGCCTGCTTTTTCAGTTCTGAAAATTTCTGTTTTTGTCCGTTCATGAAAAATCCTTTCTGGTACCTAGATGGTATTTCCGTCGGTGGTTGTTCCGTTATCCGGTGTCATCTGGTATTCCTGCATGTACTGATTGTAATACCGCTCAAGCAGGTTGGTGCTGCCGCCGCTGACCATGTTGAAAAGCAGGAAAGCATACATGCAGATACCGACAATTATGCCGATGGTACAGCCCGCCAGACCGGCTTTTGCCGTGCCGCTCATGCGTCCTGCGCCGCGGCTTAAAAGGGCGAAGATCACGCCGAGCGAGCCGAAAAACAGGGAACCCATGTTGAGCATGAACAAAAAGGAGCAGATCGCCATGACCATCGAAGCGGCCGCAAGGGCCTGCGAACCCGTCTTGCGCGGCGGCTGTACGGGAGGCTGCTGCTGGTAATGCTGATACGGTCCGGGACGCTGGCCCTCAGGCACGCCGTACGGATGGGAGGACTGATAGGAATCTCCGGACTCATTGGTGTTTGGATCGTAATTTTCTGGTGTCATAAAATGTCCTTTCTTCTGCAAAAAAGCGCGGTTTCACACGCAGTCTGTCAAAAAAGCTATAGTAAAGATTTTATCATGTAAGGTTGACAAAAACAAGACCTATTGATAAGGTAATAGAGTGGCTGTTCCGCCAAGGGTCCCGCTTTTTATGCGGGAAAAACAGAGAAGGAACAGCGTGTTTTGGAAGAGACAACAGGAGGAATTTACCTATGGATATGAATCAGGTATTGGCAGCCGAGCTGAACGTCAAACCGTGGCAGGTAGAAGCTGCAGTGAAACTGATTGACGAGGGAAACACGATCCCTTTTATTTCACGATATCGAAAAGAAGCAACAGGTTCCTTAAACGATGAGATACTGCGAAATCTGTACGATCGTCTGATGTACCTGCGCAGTTTAAATGACCGCAAGGCCGTTGTCCTTGCGAGCATCGAGGAGCAGGGCAAGCTGACCGCAGAACTGAAAAAATCCATCGAAGAGGCCGCAACTCTCGTGGTCGTAGAGGATTTATACCGCCCGTACCGTCCGAAACGCCGGACGCGTGCGACGATCGCAAAAGAAAAAGGACTGGAGCCGCTGGCGAATATCATTCTTCTGCAGATGACAAAAGAGCCGCTCGAAAAAGAGGCAGAGGCTTTTGTTTCAGAAGAAAAGGAAGTCAAAACGGCAAAAGACGCCATTGCTGGTGCCTGCGACATCATCGCCGAGAGCATTTCCGATGAGGCCGATTACCGTATGGAGATCCGCCGCAGAACCGAGGCGAAGGGCCTGATCGTCTCGACAGCAAAGGATGAGAAAGCAGAGTCCGTTTACGAGAATTACTATGAGTTTTCCGAGCCGGTATCAAAAATTGCCGGACACCGTGTGCTGGCACTGAACCGCGGTGAGAAAGAAAAATTCCTGAACGTCAAAATTGAGGCGCCGACGGAAGAAATCCTGCGTTATCTCGAGAAAAAAATCATCACCAAAGAGAATCCGCAGACAAAGCCGGTTCTGCAGGCGACCATCGAGGATGCCTACAACCGTCTGATCGCTCCGGCCATCGAGCGTGAGGTCAGAAATCAGCTCACCGAAAAGGCAGAGGATGGTGCGATCAAGGTCTTTGGAAAGAACCTTGAGCAGCTTCTGATGCAGCCGCCGATCGCAGGCCAGGTTGTCCTTGGATGGGACCCGGCGTTCCGTACGGGATGCAAGCTGGCCGTTGTCGATGCGACCGGAAAAGTGCTCGATACCACCGTGGTTTACCCGACCGCGCCGACGAACGAGAAGAAGATTGCGGCAGCGAAAGCCACTGTAAAAGATCTGATCCACAAATACGGCGTCACCCTGATTTCTGTCGGAAACGGAACTGCAAGCCGTGAGTCCGAGCAGATCATCGTCGAGATCTTAAAAGAGATCCCGGAGAAGGTTGCGTATGTGATCACAAATGAGGCAGGAGCGTCCGTTTACTCCGCAAGCAAGCTGGCAACCGAGGAATTTCCAAACTTTGATGTCGGACAGCGAAGCGCCGCTTCCATCGCACGCCGTGTGCAGGATCCGCTGGCAGAGCTTGTCAAAATCGATCCGAAATCCATCGGTGTCGGCCAGTATCAGCACGATATGAACCAGAAGAAGCTCGGCGAGGCGCTCGGCGGTGTCGTTGAGGACTGCGTGAATAAAGTCGGTGTCGATCTGAATACGGCATCCGCGTCGCTGCTGGAATACATTTCCGGTGTCAGCAAGGTGATAGACAAAAAACATCGTGGCATACCGCGAGGAGAACGGCCGTTTCGAGAGCAGAAAAGAGCTCCTGAAAGTGGCAAAACTCGGACCGAAGGCGTTTGAGCAGTGCGCGGGCTTTATGCGCATCACCGGCGGCAAAAATCCGCTGGACGGCACAAGCGTTCATCCGGAGAGCTACGAGGCAGTCGAGAAGCTGTTTGCAAAGTTAAATATGAAGACAGAGCAGATCAGCGATGGACCGACGGCGTTCTTCATCAAAGATTACAAAAAGATGGCAGAGGAGATCGGTGTCGGCGAGATTACGCTGCGCGATATCATCAAAGAGCTGCAGAAGCCTGGCCGTGATCCGCGTGACGAGATGCCGCGCCCGATCCTGCGCACCGACGTGCTCGATATGAAGGACCTGAAGGTCGGCATGATCTTAAAGGGAACCGTGCGCAACGTCATTGACTTCGGTGCATTCGTCGATATCGGCGTGCATCAGGACGGACTCGTCCACATTTCCCAGATGACGAAACGCTTCATCAAGCATCCGCTGGAGGCTGTGAGCGTCGGCGATATCGTGGAAGTGAAGGTCATCAGCCTTGATCTGGCGAAGAAGCGGATCGGGCTGTCGATGCTGCTGGATAAATAAAGTGTGATACGTGGGCTGCCCGAAAGAAAACAGGGGCAGCCCGCGGTGTATCAAAGGGGGATTACCATGAATGAGGAAGAAGTGCTGGTCGGACGGATTCAGGATCTGGCAGAGCAGTGTTATCACAGGGATGTTCCGTCACACACGGAGTTTCTGACGCTGGCGGAGCAGGATCTGTTCTACCGTACGGTAAATAAAATCCCGGGCGTGCGTTACGTGCTGTCTGGCGGATACGAGGCGGCAGAGCGGAAAGCGGCGCTGTTTCTGCCATCCTATGCAGAGGACGGTGATGCGTCGATGCTTCCGATCGCAGTCGTGCGCATCAGCCCGCTGAATGAAAAATTTGCGGATGCGCTGTCACACCGTGATTTCTTAGGATCACTGATGAATCTCGGCGTGGAGCGGTATAAGCTGGGAGACATTCTGATCGATGGAAACCAGGCGTATCTGATCTGTATGGCGGATATGGCGGACTACATCTGTGCGGAGCTGAAAAAAGTGCGCCATACGAGCGTGTACTGTGAAGTCGAGGCGGGACTGCCGGAGGAGCTGACGGAGCCGAAAACCGAGCGGAAAGAAGGCTCCGTCGCTTCCGTGCGGCTCGATGCGGTGCTGTCGCTGGCGTTCAGCAGTTCGCGGAGCAAAATGGTGCCGCTGATCGAGGGCGGCCAGGTGTTTATTAATGGAAAACTGGTGACGTCGCCGAGCGCGTCATTAAAAGAGGACGATCTCGTGACTGTGCGCCATATGGGAAAATTCCGCTATGTTGGCGTGCAGAATCAGACGAAAAAGGGAAGGCTGTACGTGGCTGTTGAACGATTTGTCTCATAATAGATATTTTGAGGAATTTTACAGGAAAAGACCATTGACAGTGTTTGTAAAAAGACGCTATTATAGAGGGTATGTAGAAGGTCCGCAGTTATGAGAATTTTCATGAAATTTTTCATACAGAAGCGGACTGCGAAGATTACGTATCAGGAAGGCAGGAAGAAAAAATGGGAAAAATTATACTGACCGGCGACCGACCGACCGGCAAGCTGCATGTAGGACATTACGTTGGTTCACTGCGCCGCCGCGTGGAGCTGCAGAACTCCGGTGAATTCGATAAAATTTACATCATGATTGCAGACGCACAGGCGCTGACCGACAATGCGGACAACCCGGAGAAGGTGCGCCAGAACATTCTGGAGGTAGCACTGGATTACCTTTCCTGCGGACTTGATCCGGAAAAGAGCACCATCTTTATCCAGTCTCAGATTCCGGAACTGTGCGAGCTTTCTTTCTATTATATGAATCTCGTTACGGTTTCCAGACTGCAGAGAAACCCAACCGTAAAATCGGAGATCCAGATGAGAAACTTTGAGGCGAGCATCCCGGTTGGATTCTTCACCTACCCGATCAGCCAGGCAGCCGATATCACTGCATTCAAGGCAACGACCGTTCCGGTTGGAGAGGATCAGATGCCGATGATCGAGCAGACACAGGAGATCGTCCACAAATTCAATACGGTTTATGGCGAGGCACTTGTGCAGCCGAAGATTATGCTGCCGGAGAATGATTCCTGCAGACGTCTGCCGGGTATCGACGGAAAAGCGAAGATGAGTAAATCGCTCGGAAACTGCATTTACCTGTCCGAGGAGCCGGATGAGATCAAGAAAAAAGTCATGAGCATGTACACCGACCCGGATCACATCAAGATCACCGACCCGGGCAAGATCGAGGGAAATACCGTATTTACTTATCTCGATGCATTCTGCCAGCCGGAGCACTTCGAGCGCTATCTGCCGGATTACGCAAATCTCGACGAGCTGAAAGCACATTACCAGAGAGGCGGCCTTGGCGATGTCAAAGTGAAGAAATTCCTGAACAATGTACTGCAGGAGACCTTAGAGCCGATCCGCAATCGCAGAAAAGAACTGGAAAAAGACATTCCGGCGATCTATGAGATGCTGAAAAAAGGCAGCGAAGAGGCAGAAAAAGTTGCCGCTCAGACACTGGCGGATGTCAAAGCAGCCATGAAAATCAACTATTTTGATGATCTGGACCTGATCCGTTCCCAGGCAGAGCGTTACGGCAAATAATTACCAATAGAAGATAAATGGAAAAAGCGGACATTATGGTTCCGCTTTTTCTGTTGCAGGGCGGACGAAAGTTCGGAGTCCTGCGGTCAGAGAGGATAGCATATGGTCATACATGGATTTCAAAAGACTGACGCTGCTGGATTACCCGGGCAAGGTGGCGTGCACATTGTTTTCGGGCGGATGTAATTTCCGCTGCCCGTTCTGCCAGAACGGAAATCTCGTGCAGCATCCCGAATGGGAGCCGGTGATTCCGGAGGAGGAGATTTTTGCAGTGCTCGAAAAGCGGTGCGGCGTGCTGGACGGCGTCTGCGTGACGGGCGGTGAGCCGACGCTGGATCCGGATCTGGAGCGGTTCGTGACGAAAATTAAGGAACTGGGATATCTTGTGAAGCTCGATACGAATGGATACCGGCCGGAGATTTTGAAAAAGCTGGTGGAAGAGAAGAAAATCGATTACGTCGCCATGGACATCAAAAATGCGCCGTCCCGGTACGGCGAGACGGCGGGCGTGAAAAAGATCGATGTGATGCGGATCAATGAGTCGGTCGAGTTTTTAAAGAGCGGCGTGGTGGACTATGAGTTCCGGACAACGCTCTGCAAAGAGCTGCATGGAAGGGAAGAGATCGAAGCGATCGGAAAGTGGCTTTCCGGGGCAAAACGGTACTTCCTGCAGAATTACCGGGAATCGGATTATGTGATTGATCCGAGGTTCTCGGGGTATGCGCGGGAGCAGCTCGAGCGGTTCTGCGAGATCCTGCGCGGAAAGATTGAGACGGTGGAGATCCGCGGCGTGGATTAAAAACGCTTTAAAGCGTGCGGTACCAGTAGCCGAAGCGGGCATCGGGCGCGAGCTCGGATGGGCGCATCGCCTGCTTAAAGTGGAAAAAGCCGAAGAGGCTTGCCATGAACTGCTCATTCGGCGTGTAGACGCCGGGGACGCCGAAATACCAGAGTTCCTGCTGGTCGCGGTTCCGGGCGAGGAGCAGATGGCGATAGGACGAGGAGCCATGGAGGACGAAGCGGTTCGCATCCACCGAAAGACCGGCGGCGCGGAGCTGTGGAAGATCGTCGAGTGAGAGGCGCAGGCAGTCGGTCAGATCATCATCTGGGAACGGGTGGAACTCCGGGAACTGGTCCTGAAGCTGGAGATAGAGAGCAGCGCGGGACGGCGGCACGGCTGCTGCGGCGGGAAAATCGGCAGAAGTCATATGTAGCGGCTGGGCGGCAGAATCCGGGATGGGCTGCGGCGGTTCCGGGTTGGCAGAGGGATAGCTTTCTGCGGTTTTCACAGATTCCGCGGATGCGGGATGGAGTGTGTTGGCGGATGATTGCGTGATCCGGTCTGCAGGAACGGTGTTTACCGTGTCAGTTGATGTGGATTCTGTGGAGACGGTGGATTCCGGGCTGGAATTTTGTGGATAAGGTCCGGAATTGCTGCTGAATTCTGTGGAAAGTTCATCGAACTGTGCTTTTGAAGCGTCTGATGATGGCAGGGACTGCGCAGGTACGGCGGGATCCAGAGGTTCGGGTGTTTCGGCAGTTTTCTCTTCGGTCGGTCTGGTACCATTGTCTGCGGATGTTTTGGGCTCCTGCGGGAGCGTGGGAGCGAAAAACTCCGGCTGAATCGGAAGATCGTCCCACTGGGTGGCGATGACGCCGGTCTGGCGGCAGAGCAGGATCAGACCGCCAAGCTCGTCGAGCGTGACATCCGTCTGCCCAATGGCATCGGAGTGCGTGAAGAGTTTTCCACTCGTAGAAGAGCGCCCCGCAAGGAGATTTCCGAGCGGAATGCCGTACATCCGCCCTGACCGGCGGATAAATCCGTAGACCGTGACCGAGGTCTCCGGCGGAAGCGACGGCGATTTGATCTGGAAGTCCATGCGGCAGAAGCCGTTCTGCGACTCCACGCGGACAAAGCCGCAGCATCCGCCCTTGCGGTTGTTCGGGTATTCGTATAGATAGGCAATGAAACGCCGGTAATCAGACATAAAAACCTCCTGCATAGAAGTAAAAAGAGTAGAAAAAGATACTGCGCTACAGTTCACGATATGCGGGAAGGACAGAAAATATACGCAGAGAAGAAAGGAAGTGCACAATGGAAGAAGAAACAAAGCTGGAAACGCCGGAGGAAAAAGCGCACCGGAAAGAACGGGAACGCTTCATGCGCCAGGCGATTACGCAGGCGAAGAAAGCGGAAAAGCTGATGGAAGTGCCGATCGGCTGTGTGATTGTGTACGAGGGAAAGGTGATTGCGCGGGGATATAACCGCAGAAATACGGATAAAAACACGCTGTCCCACGCGGAACTGAATGCGATCCGGAAAGCCAGCAAAAAGCTCGGCGACTGGCGGCTGGAGGGCTGTACGTTGTATGTCACCCTGGAACCATGCCAGATGTGCGCCGGTGCGATCGTACAGGCGAGAGTCAGCGAAGTCGTCATCGGCAGCATGAACCCGAAGGCGGGCTGCGCGGGATCGATCTTAAATATGCTGGAAATGCACGAGTTTAACCATCAGGTGAAGGTCGAGCGCGGCGTGCTGAAAGAAGAGTGCTCGGAGATGCTGAGTGCGTTTTTCCGGAGACTGCGGGTGGTGAAAAAGAAGAAAAAAGAAGAGAGGAAGAGGGCGGAAGAAGGGAAAGAATAAAAGAAGAGGCAGCATCGGGATGGGATGCTGCCTGAGGAAGATTATTTGTTTGAGTAAGTTGCACTTTCGAATATTTCCGTAAAAAATACAATCCCCGCATTTCCAGCAGAAACCATCGAAAAAATTATTGACGAATCCCGAAAAAAGCACTATAATATATGATGTATTTGACAAAATACGGAGAAGTACCCAAGAGGCTGAAGGGTCTGGCTTCGAACACCAGTAGGTCGGAAACGGCGCAAGGGTTCAAATCCCTTCTTCTCCGCTATGCAAAAAAGAGACAGCAAAAAGATTGAAAAATCGAAAAAGCTGTCTCTTTTTCTGTGAGAAATTATGAAATAGATGCAAACAAAAGAAACAAAGACAGAAAAAGCATCGCCAGTTCACGAAAAGGGACCGATGCACAACAAAGCAAAATAAAAAGGAGAGACAATACATGGCGCAGTTACCACAGGAATTTCTGACCCGCATGCAGGACATGCTGGGCGATGAATTTGATGCATTTTTAACTTCCTACGACGCACCCCGCACAGCCGGGCTGCGTGTGAATACAAAAAAATGCCGGACCGAAGATTTCCCGCCGCTTGTTCCGGGAACGTGGAAGAAAATTCCGTGGATTCCAAACGGCTATTTCGTGCCGGACGGCATGCGCATGGGCCAGTCTCCACTGTATGCGGCAGGCGTCTTCTATCTGCAGGAGCCAAGCGCCATGACCCCGGCGTCCCGCCTCCCGATCGAACCGGGTGAGCGTGTGCTCGATCTCTGCGCCGCACCGGGCGGCAAGGCAACCGAGCTGAATGCGCGCCTGAAAGGAACCGGCCTTCTCGTCGCCAATGACATCAGCAACGCCCGCGCCAAAGCACTGCTGCGCAATCTGGAGCTGTTCGGAAGTGAAAACGTGTCTTGTCACCAATGAGACACCGGCAGGCCTTGCAGACGTCTTCCCGGGCTTCTTCGATAAAATCCTCGTGGATGCACCGTGCTCCGGCGAGGGCATGTTCCGGAAAGATGAGGCAGTCATCGGCACCTGGACCCCGGAGCGGCCGGATTTCTTTGCGGAGCTGCAGCGCGAGATCACCTCGAATGCTGTCAAAATGCTGCGTCCGGGCGGCCTCATGATGTATTCGACGTGTACCTTCGCCCCGCAGGAGGACGAGGGAACCGTTTCTTTTCTTCTGGAAAACTTCCCGGAAATGGAACTGATCGAGATGGAAGGCTACGAAGGTTTTTCAAAAGGCAATCCAGTCTGGGGAAACGGCGATCCGGAGATCGAAAAGACCGTGCGCATCTGGCCGCATAAAATGAACGGCGAGGGCCATTACCTTGCCCTGTTCCGCAAAAAAGGCGAAGCCATTCCTTATGAGACAGAAGAAAAACCGATCGAAAAGAAAAACAAAAACAGAAAACCGGAAAAAGAACCGTGGACGGAAGCACCGGTCCGTCGAAAGCAGAAAACAGATCCTTTCCGTATTTCCTGTCCCGGATGACAGCACCGATCCCGGTGGAGGAACTGGAAGTCCGCGCCGGAAAAGTATACCATTCCCCGTCCCTGCCGGATGGCGTGCGGAATCTTCATTTCCTGCGGAACGGTCTGTATCTCGGTGAACTGAAAAAGACCGTTTCGAGCCGTCACAGCCGTTTGCCGTGACACTCTCCGCGGACAAGTTCAAAGATTACATGAATTTAAAGGCAGATGACGAGCGTACCGAAAATATCTTCACGGTGAGACAATTTCCGTAGAG
>ENA-OQKB01000110-OQKB01000110.1-human-gut-metagenome-genome-assembly--contig:-NODE-110-length-20173-cov-5.610745_pt1 | contig 20173 bp, 18 predicted proteins | sample MGYA00242646_ERZ504793 | MGnify/ENA primary metagenome ERZ504793 (study PRJEB26092, sample SAMD00036409) | human gut metagenome | host: Homo sapiens | study: EMG produced TPA metagenomics assembly of...
GCCGGTTCTATTGTTTAACTTTTAATTTTTCGGTAAAAATTTACCGAAGTATTATTTTATATAAAACCACATATTTTTATTATGGTCTATATATACTAATGCTGGAGTTCCGTCAATACCGACTTCACATAGCCATGCATGCACCTCCCTATCAAATGTTTCTGATTCCGAGTTGTAAATGACATAACCCACACCGGTAAGAATCCATAAATTTCCTTTATAATCTTCTTGTATGCTTTTGATATAATTATCAGGTAAAGAAGCCGGATCAGCATTATTACTACGAAACAAAGTCATCTGGCACCCGTCATACCGATTTAAACCGGAAGCTGTGGCAAACCACATAAAACCTTCGGAATCTTTAAATATATCAAGGACTTGATTGTTTGACAGACCATCTTTCACCTCCAAATGTTTAAACATGAATTCACTTGCATGCATCAGACTAGAAAAGCATAATAATGTAATGATCAAACATTTTTTTCTTATTCCCATAGATTTTAAAGGCTAATTATTTTTATTCCACTGCAAATGAAGCAAAAAGCTTGATAACAGACAAACTAATATCGGCTTTTTTATCATTCGATACCCACAATATGTTTCATTTTTCCTATTTTTGCAATTGAAATGAAAGCATTAACGGATACACAATACATACGACAGCTTGTCTCGGAGGGAGAACACTGTCATCAGGATTTCAAATTCGAGATTTCGGACGCACGCAAAATAGCCCGTAGCCTTTCCGCATTCGCCAATACCGAGGGCGGCAGGCTGTTAATAGGAGTAAAGGACAATGGCAAAATAGCAGGAGTCCGCTCTGACGAAGAAATATATATGATAGAAGCAGCAGCAACCATGTATTGCAAGCCCAAAGTAGAACTGGAAACGCAGACTTACAAGGTAGAAGGAAAGACTGTATTGGAAATACGTATTAACGAAACGGTTTCTAAACCTGTATATGCCCTAGATGAAACGAATAAGCCATGGGCCTATATCCGCATCAAAGACGAAAACATACTGGCCACTCCCGTCCATCTAAAGATGTGGCAACACAGCAAGAAACCTGAAGGAGCACTTGTAACATTTACCGAAAGAGAGCAACGGTTACTGGATGCCTTGAAAGAAAAAGAGAAACTTTCATTAAATCAATGTTGCAAACTTTGCAGGTTAAACCACAAGACAACTTGTGAACTATTAGCAGACTTTATCCGTTTTGGTCTAGTGGAACTTGTTTTCCATGGACATAAGTTCTATTTTAAATTAAACAAGGAATAAGTAAAATGGATATACTGACCCTATTAATCAGCAGAGTGAATGATGTGCTTTGGACTTATATTTTGATCATCATGCTGTTAGGATGTGCATTTTGGTTTACTTTTAAAACAAATTTCGTACAATTCCGCATGATAAGAGAAATGATACGTCTATTAGGTGATTCTACAGGCAAGACAGAAGGTCGCGAACACCATATTTCCTCTTTTCAAGCTTTTGCCGTTTCCATAGCTAGCCGCATAGGAACAGGCAATTTGGCAGGAGTCGCCACCGCCATTACTTTGGGTGGTCCGGGTGCAGTTTTCTGGATGTGGGTAATTGCTCTTTTTGGGGCCAGCAGCGCTTTTATTGAGTCCACATTGGCCCAATTATATAAAGTACACGGACATAATTCTTTCGTTGGCGGGCCAGCTTATTACATGAAAAAAGGATTAAAACAGCCGTGGATGGGAGTTTTGTTTGCCTTTTTGCTTATCTTTACTTTTGGATTTGCTTTTAATTCAGTACAAAGCAATACCATTTGTGCCGCTTTCGAAGAAGCATTCAATATTCCTCCCAGCCTAATGGGAGTGATACTGACCTCGCTCACATTAATTATCATCTTCGGAGGCATTCAGCGTATTGCTAAAGTAAGTAGCATTATTGTTCCTGTCATGGCATTGGGATACATCTTTTTATCCCTTTTCATCGTAATTGTAAATGCAAAGCATTTGCCAGAAGTTATTGAATTGATTATAGCGAATGCCTTTGGCTGGGAACAGGCATTAAGCGGAGGTATAGGCATGGAATTAATGCAAGGAATCAAACGTGGATTATTCAGCAATGAGGCCGGTATGGGTTCCGCACCCAATGTAGCGGCAAGTGCCGATGTTACCCATCCTGTAAAACAAGGATTAATTCAGACATTGGGAGTTTTTACCGATACACTTGTCATATGTACCTGCACTGCTTTCATCATTCTTTTCAGCGGAGTAGCCTCCACAAAAGAAGCCAATGGAATAAAACTTACTCAAATGGCACTGAATAATGAAATAGGCAACATCGGAACTATTTATGTGGCGGTGGCAATTCTGTTTTTCGCCTATAGCAGCATTTTGGGAAATTATTATTACGGTGAAGCCAATGTACGTTACATAACTCATCGGAAATGGGCTATCCCCATTTATCGTATAGCAGTGGGAGGAATGGTTATGTTTGGGGCATTGGCCAGTCTGGAACTGGCATGGAGCCTGGCCGATATGGCAATGGGATTTATGACTATCTGTAACTTGATAGCCATTACTTTACTAGGGAAATATGCATTCCGTCTATTGGAAGACTATCGAATTCAGAAACGTAACGGGGTCAAAAATCCAGTTTTCACCAAAGACAGAATGAAAGATATTGAAAATGAGTTGGAATGCTGGTAACACAAAGCAATCCCCCCGGCATCAACCATTCAATAAAAATGATAAATAGTAAAACAAAAGGATTTTAATCAAAAATGTTTCAGTTTTTATCGCTATCTTTGCAGACAGGAAAACAATATAATTTAAGAACACAATGAGCATATTTTCAAAATTATTTGGTAAAAAACAGACAGAAGGAGAAGATACAAGCCGCATAGGTGGTATGGAAGACTTCATGACACTAATCCGTGTATATTATCAGTCTGTAATGGCCTGCAACATAGGTATCACAAATATTAATTTTTTGCCAGACATGGCAGTTTTCAAACGCACCCTTAAAATACCGACCCAAAACAACAAGTTGGGAATTGCTGAGAAATCACGCTGCAAAAAGATGTTAGTAGAACTTTATGGTCTAAGTGATGATTTCTTTAAAGAAATTGACGGTTCTATAAAAAAGAATTGCAAGAATGTAAATGATGTCAAGACTTATCTTTTTATGTTCCAAGGATTCAGCAATGACTTGATGATGCTGATAGGTAATTTGATGCAATGGAAATTCCGTATGCCCAGCGTAATGAAAAAAATGTTACGTAACATGACCGAGAAAACAATTCATGATATCATGACCAAGACCGACTGGAAAGACGAAAGCGTACACAAGACCTGTGTTGCCATCCGTAAATACAAACAAGCCTTAGGATATTCTGAAAACTGGATGACGGAATATGTGTATAACATTGTATTACTGGCTAAAAAAGAACCAAAGCCAAAAGAATAATCATTAAAGATTTTATGAAATCCTTATTAAATATAGAAGAACATCCATTAGAGCCTTTTTTACCGGTTAACGCCAAACTACTGATGTTAGGCAGTTTTCCCCCACAAAAGAAACGATGGAGCATGGAATTCTTTTATCCCAATCTGCAAAATGATATGTGGCGTATTTTTGGAATAATATTTTTCCAAAACAAAGACCACTTTCTGAATCCTGACAAAAAAGTATTTGACAAGGAACGTATTATTGATCTTTTGAACAAAAAAGGCATCGCACTTTATGATACCGCTTCAGCTGTTCGCCGTTTACAGGACAATGCCTCAGACAAATTTCTGGAAGTTGTAGAACAGACAGATATCAGTTTGCTACTGAAGCAGATTCCAATGTGCAAGGCCATTGTAACCACAGGACAAAAAGCAACGGATATTATTCGTGAACAAATAAAGGTAAAAGAACCCGTTGTAGGAACCAGTGAACCTTTCGAATTCGAAGACCGGACAATGCGATTATACAGAATGCCTTCGTCCAGCCGTGCCTACCCGTTGCCCATTGAAAAAAAATCAGCAATATACCGGGTCATGTTCAATGAGTTAGGCCTATTAAACGAATAATGAACAATATTTTTTCATAAATAGGTTTGTATATTCCAAATATTACACTACCTTTGCAGCCGCAAACACGGGAGTAGCTCAGTTGGTAGAGCACCGGTCTCCAAAACCGGGTGTCGGGAGTTCGAGCCTCTCCTCCCGTGCAAAAAAGATTATTCAATGCCACGCCATTGGATAATCTTTTTTTATATCTTCTACTTTCTTAAGGAATTTGCAAAAGTTTATGAGTTTGTAGGCTCAACCGCCACTCTGGATGTTGCAAAATGTAAGCAATCACTTCTTCTGTATTAGCACAAGAACAAGGCTGCAAAAAATAATGACTGGCAGACAAATCCAAATAAGCAGAAACATCTTGTCCCACATAAACCACTTTCACCTCATCTATACGATCTAGATTTATTTTCGCCCCTTCTTTAGGGGAACAAGTAACCCAATCTATATTTTCAGGCAACCGACAAGTGCCGTTTGTCTCAATACAAACATACTTCCCTTCATGATGCAATGCATCAACTAACTTTTCATCAATCCACAATCCTGGCTCACCACCAGTCAGTATTACTATCTGGGTCGAATATTTTGCCACTTCCATCACAATATCCTCATCACTCATCAATGTACCTTCTTCATGCTGAGTATCGCAAAAAGGACATCTCAAATTGCACCCGGAAAAACGTACAAAAACGGCAGGTATTCCAGTATGATACCCCTCCCCCTGTAAGCTGTAAAATATTTCATTAATCCTTCTCATAAATAACGGTATTTCCTTCTGACTCGCGAACTTCAACCTTGAAACAAGTGGGAATTTGCTCACATACCCAGCGTGCAATATTTTCAGCTGTAGGATTAAAAGAAACAACCTCATTCAAATTCCGGTGATCCAAACGCCCCATCACCGTTTCCTTGATATGCGTGAAATCCACCACCATACCATCCTCGTTCAAAACCTCGGAACGACAATAAACGGTAATAATCCAATTGTGACCGTGCAAATTCTCACATTTACTTCTATACGACAGCTTCAAGCTATGGGAAGCTGAAATTTCCATTCGTTTAATTACTGTATACATAGCATTTAATTATAATAAGAAAGAACTCACACCTAATGTCACCTCGGTGCTACAGGACGCAAAGATACACCATAAAAAAGAATAATATAAAAGGACACTGTATTTTTTGTTTTTTGGTTCTATATTTGCACCTATGAAAATACTATATACCATTGTAGGAACAACCTCACTCATACTAGGCATTATCGGCATATTTCTTCCTTTACTGCCTACCACCCCCTTTTTATTACTGACAGCCGCCATGTATTTCCGCAGTTCACCACGCTGGTATCATTGGCTCATCCAACAAAAATATTTAGGAAGCTACATCCGCAATTTCCGCGAGCATAAAGCAATACCTTTACATGCCAAAATCATTTCCGTATCATTAATATGGATTACCCTAAGCTATTGCGCCATCTGGACACTACCCTACATTTGGGCAAGAATCCTGTTTCTGATTATTGCAATCGGTACTACCTGGCACATCTTGTCCTATAAAACATTAAAACGATAGACAATCCTCAACAGACATATGTAATAGTAAAAAGATCATATTCGAACAGCACGGGAAAAACAGCTAATAAAGACGTTAAAAAAGTTTTTTAAACGACAAACGATAAATTTAGGACGAAATATTTTCGTGTTTGCTTCCAATCCTTTATATTTGTGTACAATTTTGGTATAAAATGACTGAAGAAGACAAAAAGCTATTAAATACTTTCGAGGCAAGACTGAGGCATTTTATGTATTTGCATGATGAATTGAAACATGAAAATGCACAGTTAAAGCAACTTCTCACTGAAAAAAACGAGGAGGTAAGACGATTGGAAAATAGCCGGAAAGAATTAGAAGTAAGGTATACCAATTTGAAAATGGCGAGGACAATCAGTATTCATGATAAAGACATCAATGATACAAAACAACGGTTGTCAAGGCTTGTGCGTGAGGTCGACAAATGCATCGCTTTATTAAACGAATAAAAAAAGTTGGACAATAAAACGATAGTATTATGGACGATATGATGAAGATACATCTACTGATTGACAACGAACGATACCCGATGACCATCCGTCGTGAAGATGAACAGTTATACAGGGACGCTGCCAAACAGATTGACAATAAACTAAACAAATACCGTAGTTATTACCCTGATTTCAGCCCCGCAAGGCATTGGGCAATGGCTGCGCTGGAGTTAGCTTTTGAAAATATTTCTATGAAAGACAGGAATAATACTGCACCTTATCAGGAAAAATTGAAGGAGCTGACCAAAGAGATAGAAAAACAAATCAGTAACAGAGAGTAATCGTTTAGAATTGAAGATATTCACGCACAGCTATACTGTTAAGAGAAGGGTTCTTAACAGATAGATTGTGCGTTTTTTATTTATATATAAATTAATAACAATGATAACAACGGTAATAATAGCAATTGTGTGTTTCGCTGTAGGTGGTGGCCTATCATACATGCTTTTCAGATATGGCCTGAAATCTAAGTATGACATCATCATCAAAGAGGCACAGACGGAAGCTGAAGTAATTAAAAAGAACAAGCTTTTGGAAGTAAAAGAAAAATTCCTGAACAAAAAAGCTGATCTGGAAAAAGAAGTCGCCCTACGTAACCAAAAGATTCAGCAAGCCGAAAATAAATTAAAACAACGCGAACTGATGTTGAACCAAAAACAGGAAGAGGTTCAACGCAAACGTACAGAAGCGGAAGCTATCAAAGAAAATCTAGAAGCTCAAATTGTCATCATAGACAAGAAAAAGGATGAACTGGATAAATTACAAATGCAAGAACGTGAAAAACTGGAAGCTCTTTCCGGTCTTTCTGCTGAGGAGGCCAAAGAACGCCTGATTGAATCTTTGAAAGAAGAAGCGAAAACACAGGCTGCTTCCTATATTAACGACATTATGGACGACGCCAAATTAACAGCTAATAAAGAAGCTAAACGTATCGTTATCCAGTCTATCCAACGAGTAGCCACAGAAACTGCTATCGAAAACTCTGTAACCGTATTCCATATTGAATCGGACGAAATAAAGGGACGCATCATCGGCCGTGAAGGGCGTAATATCCGGGCTTTAGAAGCAGCAACCGGTGTCGAAATCGTTGTAGATGACACACCCGAGGCTATTGTACTTTCAGCGTTTGACCCTGTACGCCGCGAAATTGCCCGCTTAGCATTACACCAACTGGTTACAGATGGACGTATCCACCCGGCACGCATTGAAGAAGTGGTAGCTAAAGTACGCAAACAGGTAGAAGAAGAAATTATTGAAACCGGTAAACGTACCACTATTGATTTAGGTATTCATGGTCTGCACCCTGAATTGATCCGTATTATCGGTAAGATGAAATATCGGTCCTCATACGGTCAGAACCTTCTACAACATGCTCGTGAAACAGCCAATCTTTGCGCTGTGATGGCTTCTGAACTAGGTTTGAATCCTAAAAAAGCAAAACGTGCTGGATTACTGCATGATATAGGTAAAGTACCTGATGAAGAACCGGAATTGCCGCACGCATTGTTAGGCATGAAGATAGCTGAAAAATATAAAGAGAAACCAGACATATGTAATGCTATCGGTGCTCACCATGACGAAACTGAAATGACTAGCCTGCTGGCTCCCATCGTACAGGTATGTGATGCCATTTCAGGCGCACGTCCAGGCGCTCGCCGTGAAATCGTAGAAGCTTATATCAAGCGTTTGAACGATCTAGAACAATTAGCCATGTCTTATCCAGGGGTAACAAAAACCTATGCTATCCAAGCTGGCCGCGAATTACGTGTGATTGTAGGTGCCGACAAGATTGACGACAAACAGACTGAAAGTTTATCCGGTGAAATTGCGAAAAAGATTCAAGACGAAATGACTTATCCGGGACAAGTGAAGATTACAGTCATCCGCGAAACACGTGCGGTAAGTTTCGCCAAATAAAAATCAGAAACAAGAAACTCAACTATAATCCCTCTTTTCTTTAGAAGAAAGAGGGATTTTCATTTGTATTCCCACATTTTATCCACAGTCTGGACAAACTCAAGAAAAAAAATAAATTTCTAATTGCCAAGCAGTAAATCATCTAATCCTTCATTTAAATTATGTAGAACATAAAACAAGATCAAACTATGAGACTTAACAGTATGCTAGCCACAGTGCTTATTTTCCTTTGCTCTTTAGTAATTTCATCGTGCAGCAATGATGAACTTGCTCCCATCTCCTTAAAAAATAGAGAAACAGCAAATATAAAATTAAACTATCCTAATAATCAGACATACTCTTTTCCTTTGCAAGGGGGAGACGGGAATTATGAAATAAGCTGCGATAAACCGGAAATTATAGAAACCAAAATGATTTCTTCTTGCGACATATCCATAAAAGCATTAGCATTAGGTGAAGCGATTATTACTGTAAGAGATCAATCAGGAAACACACTTGACATTCATGTAATAGTAGACTATTACACCGATAATTACATTGTAAGCAAACAGGATATACTTCTTACAGGAGACTTAAAAGACTCTGAAAAACAAGCAATTAAAGAAAAAGCATTAGCTACAATACCAGTAAAGATAGGAGGAGGATACAAATTTATCTACACGGATGCAGAAATTGCAAGAGGCAAAGTACTGGTTTATCAAGAAAAGTTTGGAGACAAGGCTATAGAAGGTAGTTTTGAAAGAAAATCCAATGAAATAGAAAATGAGCAATGGGGTACAAGACATATCATCTCATTTGATCTAACTCTTCCAGAACAACCCAAAAGAACATTTATAATCTCTGAATATATACCTTCTTCCAGGACTTCCCCCATAGTTCTCATGGCTTTTTTTGAGGATTTAAAAAAGACATTCACTATAGATTATCCGACCGTCGAGCAAGTTTATACCGAGCAAGTATTAACTGTACCGTCACATTTATATTATTAATATATTATCTTTCTTTCCAAAAGGAAAGAGCATTCATTCTTGTTATATGCGGTAGAACCTCATCTACCCCATATAACAAGAATGATCCCCCATTCCTCCAATATCCCCATGTATAAAAAACATTCTTTTGGCCAAAAGTTTATTTTTGAAGTATTCGTTTTTCTTCGAACATTTTTTTTGTCACAGGCATACCCTTCCTCATATAAATCGGTCAGTTTCTTTATATCTGTTTCAATACGGTCCACTTCCATCGGCTTTTCAGGACGAATTACCACAATCCTGCCCTTGTCTTCCAATTGCTCTACCAAATCAAGCTGTTCGTTGTAAATACGACAACGTTTACTTAAAACCACGCGCAAACGAGGGTATTTTTTATAGATAAAATGAGGAATTTTCATATCCTTTCCTTTTTTGCGATATCCCCGATTACGGGTAAGTACCACTACATTTTTATCAAATCCTTGTTCAATAGCACGCAACACAGGAATAGAATCCACAATTCCCCCATCCAGCATCGGCTCACCATCTACATAAGCTATAGGACAAACATAAGGAAGACTGCTGGACGCCTTAGCTATGGCAATAATACGTCGAGGATCATGTTTCTCTTCCAAATAACACGCCCTACCTGTAATGCAATTAGTAGTCACCATTTCAAAACGAGCAGGATTTTCAGCATATGTTTTATAATCATAAGGAAGAATTTCCTTAGGAAAATGTTCATAAAGCAATTCCTGATCAAGAATACTGTGCTTACGCCATAAATGCTTTATGCCGATATAATGATATTTCTCCAATAAATCAATATTACTAAACTTAGCTCTACCACGCTGGCGAGACATATATGAAAGACCATTGCACGCTCCGGCAGAAACTCCTACCCCATACGGAAACCAAACCTTCTTATCCATCATATAGTCTAATACCCCGCAGGTAAAAACTCCGCGCATACCTCCGCCTTCCAGTACCAGCCCTGTTTTATCATCTATTTTCATAATCAATGTTGAGGAACAAATCTATCCTTGAAAGAGTTCACTGCAAAGTTAACCTTTTCAAAGTATTTAGCCGTATCTTTTATATTTATTAAATAATTGCATTCCATCATAAATATCAATCAAATTCTCCTAGCAGTATAAATTACTGAATGGCAACTTATCAAGGAAAAATAAGAGAAACCTGTGAAATTAGAAAAGCAAGATTGACAAATGATAAAAATAAAGCCGAAATCGAATTAAAAAATCAAATAAGCAAATAGTACTTTTAAGATTATAATTATTACATTTGCAACACAGTTCAATAAATTTTCAATTAAAATAAAGTTAGCCATGTTTGATTCCGCAACTTATCAAAGACGCCGTCAGGCACTTAGAAACAAAGTGCAAAACGGTATTATCCTTATACTAGGTAATAATGAAGCTCCGGCAAACTATCCGGATAACACATATAAATACCGTCAGGACAGTTCATTCCTCTACTTCTTCGGTCATTCTCACCCCGGATATGCAGGTGTAATAGATATAGAAGCAGGAGAGGATTATTTCTTCGGAAATGATGTAGATATGGACGACATTATCTGGATGGGGCCCCAACCCAGTGTGAAAGAGTTGGCTGCACAAGTAGGTATTCAGAAAAGTTTTCCCTTCTCCCAGCTAAAAGAGGTGGTAGGAAAAGCTATCGCGCAAGGTAGAAAAGTACATTTCCTTCCTCCCTACCGATTCGATAATATGATGCTCTTGGAAGACTTAACCGGTATCCGTGCCGCTATAGTAAAGGAATACGCTTCTGTAGAATTGATAAAAGCTGTAGTTGATTTACGTTCTGTAAAAGAAGCTTGCGAAATAGCAGAAATCGATTTGGCATGTAATATCGGTTATGAAATGCACACAGCCGCTATGCGTCTATGTAAACCTGGAATAAAGGAACAATATATCGCCGGAGTACTGGATGGCATCGCCGCTTCTTATGGAAGCATGACTTCATTTGCCACTATCCTGACCCAACATGGGGAAACATTACATAATCATGACCATAGCCATATATTAGAACCAGGACGCATGATGCTGACAGATGCCGGAGCTGAAAGAGTGACAAATTATTGTTCTGACCATACCCGTACCGTACCTGTGGGAGGCAAATTTGAAGGACGGCAAAAAGATGTGTATAATATTGTATTGGCTTGCCATGATAAAGCATTGGAAATTACTCGTCCAGGTATAACCTATATGTCTGTACACTTAGAAGTCTGCAAAGTGCTGGTTCAAGGATTAAAAGACCTGGGGCTCATGAAGGGCAATGTGGAAGAAGCTGTTGCCGCTGGTGCACACGCTTTATTCCTGCCCCATGGATTAGGTCATATGATGGGATTGGATGTACATGACATGGAAGACTTGGGACAAATTTACGTAGGATATGACGATGAAATCCGTCCTTCTTCCCAGTTCGGGCTAGCCTCCCTGCGCATGGGACGTCGCTTACAGGAAGGCTTTGTGATTACCGATGAACCGGGCTGCTATTTTATTCCAGCATTGATTGACAAATGGAAAGCTGAGAAAATGCATACAGACTTCCTGAACTTTGATGCCATTGAAAAATTCAAAGATTTTGGAGGCATCCGCCTGGAAGACGATATTCTGATTACTTCGGAAGGCTCCCGTTTCACTGGCGAGAAACGCATCCCTATCACTATCGAAGAAGTAGAAACTATCATGAATGAGTAACATAACAAACAAAACTATTATTTCTAAAATGAAAAGATTTACATTATTAGCAGCATTAGGTTTATGCAGTATAAGCCTCTTTGCACAAGATGCACAAAAAGAAGAGCCAAAGGAAGAAGGGTTTGTATTCACTACAGTAAAAGAACTGCCTATTACTTCTGTCAAGAACCAAAGCCGTGCCGGTACTTGCTGGTGCTATTCCAGTATGGCTTTTCTAGAATCAGAATTACTTCGTATGGGAAAAGGAGAATACGACTTTTCTGAAATGTACATCGTACACCAAACTTATTTGGATCGAGCCGATGCCGCCGTACGTACTCACGGAGATGTATCTTTTTCCCAAGGAGGATCATTCTATGACGTTATCTATGGAATGAAAAAATTTGGTCTGGTACCCGAAGAAGTTATGCGTCCGGGAGTCATGTATGGTGATACATTAAGTAACCATACAGAACTTACAGCCGTATCGGATGCTGTAGTAGCAGCAATAGCCAAAGGAAAATTACGCAAACTCCAGACAGATAATAACCATAATCCATTATGGAAAAAGGCCATTGCCGCTATTCATGATATCTATTTAGGTAAATGCCCTGAAAAATTCACTTATAAAGGAAAAGAATACACTCCCCATTCATTCTTCGAATCAACAGGATTGAATCCAAATGATTACATTTCATTGACCTCGTACACCCACCATCCGTTCTACGAACCATTTGTTCTTGAAATTCAAGACAACTGGCGTTGGGGCAATCATACAACCTTCCCATTGATGAATTCATGCAGGTTTTTGATAATGCCATTAATAACGGCTATCCAATCGCATGGGGATCTGATGTCAGTGAACAAGGCTTTACACGTGACGGCGTAGCTGTTATGCCCGATACGGAAAAAGTACAAGAACTAAGTGGATCAGACATGGCTCATTGGTTGAAAATGAAACCGGAAGAAAAGAAACTGAACACCAAACCACAACCTCAGAAATGGTGTACACAAGAAGAACGCCAGGAAGCTTATGACAATTGGGAAACAACCGATGATCATGGTATGTTGATTTACGGTATAGCTAAGGATCAAGAAGGAAACGACTATTATATGGTAAAGAATTCTTGGGGAAAAGCCGGAAAATACGATGGCTTATGGTATGCCTCTAAAGCATTCGTCCGTTACAAAACCATGAATATCGTAGTCAATAAAAATGCACTGCCTAAAGAAATTGACTAAAAAATTAGGTATCAAATAATCCGCTACTATACAATACTTTACCGCTAATTCCATAAAATATATATGGAATTAGTCGGTTTTTTTATTTGTTTTTTCCTAACTTTACGGATTGATTGGGTAAGTATAACCAGAAAATGGTATTATCCCGTCTCCGAGAGCAGAAAAAGAAAAAACAATATATAAAATGAATCACAAATGGAATTATCAACCTCCAAGCCAAGAACAGACAGAAGCAGCTAAAGCATTAGCCAAAGAAACAGGGATCAGCCCGATTCTTTGTAAGTTGTTGCTGGAAAGAGGTATAACCTCAGCAGCAGAGGCTAAAAGATTTTTCCGCCCCCAGCTTAACGAGCTACACGACCCATTCCTGATGAAGGATATGAGCATTGCTGTAGAACGGCTTAATCAAGCTATGGGCAGGAAAGAACGTATCATGGTTTATGGAGATTATGATGTAGACGGTACAACAGCTGTAGCATTGGTATACAAATTTCTCCAGCAGTTCTATTCGAACATTGACTACTATATTCCCGACCGATATAATGAGGGCTACGGAGTATCAGTAAAAGGAGTGGATTATGCCTGTGAAACAGGTGTAAAACTCATTATTGTGTTAGATTGCGGTATTAAAGCCGTAGAGGAAATTGCTTATGCAAAAGAAAAAGGTATCGATTTCATCATCTGTGACCACCATGTGCCTGATGATATATTGCCACCAGCCGTAGCTATTCTGAATGCCAAACGGGCTGACAATACATATCCTTACGATCATCTTTCGGGATGTGGTGTAGGCTTCAAGTTCATGCAGGCTTTCGCTTTGAATAATGGCATTGAATTTCATCAACTAACTCCTTTATTAGATTTGGTTGCTGTCAGTGTAGCATCAGACATCGTACCTATCATGGGAGAAAACCGAGTGCTGACACACCACGGCTTAAAACAGTTGAATTCCAATCCCAGTGTAGGTCTGAAAGCTATTATCGATGTATGCGGATTATCAGAAAAAGAAATTACCGTAGGTGATATCGTATTCAAGATAGGTCCGCGCATCAACGCATCCGGACGTATACAGAACGGAAAAGAGGCGGTGGAACTGCTCATAGAAAAGGACTTCTCGGCAGCATTGGAGAAAGCCAACCAAATCAACCAATACAATGAAACCCGTAAAGATCTGGATAAGACCATGACCGAAGAGGCCAACCAAATTGTAGACCACTTGGAAGGACTAGCAGACCGGCGTTCCATTGTCATCTATAATGAAGCGTGGCATAAAGGTGTTATCGGTATCGTAGCCTCACGCCTTACAGAGATTTATTACCGCCCGGCAGTTGTATTAACCCGTACAGATAATCTGGCAACTGGTTCCGCCCGTTCCGTATCAGGTTTCGATGTCTACAAAGCTATCGAACATTGTCGTGACTTGTTGGAAAACTTTGGAGGACACACTTATGCTGCAGGACTATCCATGAAAGTGGAAAATGTGGAAGAATTCACCCGTCGTTTTGAAACCTATGTCACAGAACATATTTTGCCGGAACAGACCAGTGCTGTAATTGATATTGATGCAGAAATTGACTTCCGGGATATCACTCCGAAGTTCCATGCCGACCTGAAAAAGTTCAATCCCTTCGGACCGGACAACCACAAACCAATCTTTTGTACACATAATGTATATGATTATGGAACCAGCAAAGTAGTAGGGCGTGATCAGGAACACATCAAGTTGGAATTGGTAGACAATAAATCAAACAATGTGATGAATGGCATCGCTTTCGGACAAAGTTCACAAGCACGCTATATCAAGACCAAACGTTCTTTTGATATTTGTTATACCATTGAGGAGAATACGCACAAACGTGGTGAAGTACAATTGCAAATAGAAGATATAAAACCCAGTGAGGAATAATGATAAAGATTTATCTTTAAAATATGTCAAAACTTTAATGACGTTATCAGACACTTATCAGAATAATAAGATGATAAGTCATTGGAGTTTTGACATAATTTTCTTATTTCCCTTCCAATGACCTATAAAGAAATTCTAAAACAATATTGGGGATATGATGACTTTCGGGGCATACAGAAAGAAATCATTGAAAGTATAGACAACGGTCACGACACGCTAGGATTGATGCCTACCGGTGGCGGCAAATCCATTACCTTCCAAGTACCAGCTTTAGCACAACCCGGATTATGTTTGGTTATTACACCTCTTATTGCCCTGATGAAGGACCAAGTACGCAATTTACGCGACCGAGGTATCAAAGCTTTGGCAGTTTATTCAGGCATGACACGCGAAGAGATCATTGTTGCATTGGAAAACTGTATCTTCGGCGACTATAAATTCCTTTATATTTCTCCGGAAAGGCTGGATACTGAAATATTCCGTAGCAAACTACGGAACATGAAGGTAAGCATGATCACGGTAGATGAGTCACACTGTATCTCTCAATGGGGATATGATTTCCGCCCTGCTTATCTGAAAATTGCAGAAATTCGCGAACTCCTTCCCGACATACCTGTATTAGCACTGACAGCAACTGCCACTCCGGAAGTAGTAACAGATATTCAAACAAAGCTAAACTTTAAAAAAGACAGTCAGGTTTTCCGAATGAGTTTCGAAAGAAAAAACTTGGCTTACATTGTACGTCCTACAGAAAATAAACAGGAAGAGCTATTGCATATTTTAAATAGTGTGCCCGGCTGCGCCATTGTCTATACCCGCAACCGGAAACGTACACGTGAAATTGCCGAACTACTGGTCAATAACGGCATAACTGCCACTTTCTATCATGCCGGTTTGAATAATGATGTAAAAGATCAACGTCAAAAAAGCTGGCTCACCGGAGAAAGCCGTACTATGGTAGCAACCAACGCCTTCGGAATGGGTATCGACAAACCAGATGTACGTATCGTTATCCACATAGATATGCCTGATTCTCCTGAAGCCTATTTTCAAGAAGCCGGACGAGCAGGGCGCGACGGGCAGAAAGCATATGCTGTCCTGCTATACGCCCAAAGTGATAAAACCACCCTCAACAAACGTATCAGTGATACATTTCCCGACAAGGATTATATCCGAAAAGTGTACGAAGATATCAACTACTATTTTCAAATGGCCATGGGAGACGGTATGGGTTGCACCTTTGCTTTTAACTTGGATGAATTCTGTCGTAACTTCAAACATTTCCCCGTACAAGCCGACAGCGCTTTAAAGATTCTGACCCGTGCCGGATATTTAGAATATACAGACGAGCAAGATAATGCTTCACGTATTCTTTTCACGATGAAACGCGACGAACTCTATAAACTACACGAGAATGATACAGATACAGAGAAACTGATAAACATCATCTTGCGTTCTTATACAGGACTATTTACTGATTATGCCTATATTAACGAAGATTCCTTAGTAATCCGCTCCGGATTAACCCGCCAACGAATCTATGAAATTCTACTGGCGCTGACTCGTAGACATATCATACATTACATTCCACGGAAAAAGACACCTTATATTATATATACCCGTGAACGGCAAGAAAAGAATCGCCTTGCCCTAACTCGGGAAATATACGAAGACCGGAAAAAAAGCTATACCACCCGAATCAAGGCTATGATAGAATATGCCACAGCCGATGATAAATGTCGTAGCCGAATGCTACTCAGATATTTCGGAGAAAAGAACGAACACAACTGCGGACAATGTGATGTATGTCTTAACAAACATCATTCAGGAATAAAACAGGGAGAATTTCAAGAATTGGAACAACAAATCAAACAGCTATTGCAGGCAGGCGCCATGCCTGCTTCAGAACTACTGAACCAATTGAATAGCAATCGTGAAAAAGCGGAAAAGGTACTCTCCTACCTACTTTCCGAAGAAATAATACAATTAAAAGATGGAATTCTTTCTGTATAAATCGTATCTTTGCCATTGATTTATTAACCTTTTACCCCAACAGAACATGAAAAAAATGCATTTGGCAATCATTTGTCTTTTTACCGGTTGTACTATCTTTGCCCAAAACATAGAAGTACAGCCCATCCCTCAACAAGTTTCCAAACAAGACGGACAAATCAATTTACCTGAAACTTACCAACTCTTGGGAGAAACTGAAGCCAATCCATATGCCGTACAAGAATTAAAAGATTTATTAGGTGGAAAACACCCGGCCAATACCGGTTTGCGCATTTATATAGGAGAAAAAGGAGACAAGTCCATCCGCAAGTTTACTCGTCAGATCCCCAACCAAAAGGAAGGTTATTATCTATCCATCAATAATAAGGAAATAATTCTGGCAGGAAACGATGAACGTGGAACCTACTATGCCTTGCAAACCTTAAAACAATTGCTCAAAGATAACCAATTACCGGTAATAGAGATACAAGACTATCCGGCCATACGCTACCGTGGTGTCGTAGAAGGATTTTACGGAACCCCCTGGAGCCATAATGCCCGTCTTCGCCAACTTCAATTTTATGGTGAAAACAAAATGAACACCTATATATACGGCCCTAAAGATGACCCTTACCATAGTTCTCCCAACTGGCGTCTGCCTTACCCCGAAAAAGAAGCAAAACAATTACAGGAATTAGTAAAAGTAGCTCAAGAAAACGAAGTCGATTTTGTTTGGGCTATCCATCCGGGACAAGACATCAAATGGAATAAGGAAGACCGTGAATTATTATTGGCAAAATTTGAAAAGATGTATCATCTCGGTGTCCGTTCTTTTGCCGTCTTCTTTGATGATATTTCAGGAGAAGGTACCAACCCTGTGAAACAAGCAGAACTGCTGAATTACATAGATGAACATTTTGTAAAAGTAAAACCGGATGTAACTCCCCTTATCATGTGCCCCACAGAATACAATAAAAGTTGGTCCGACCCTGCTAAAGGATATCTTACTACTTTAGGAGACAAACTGAATCCATCCATACAAATTATGTGGACAGGAGACCGGGTTATTTCCGATATTACCCAAGATGGTATTCAATGGATAAACGAACGGATTAAACGTCCGGCATATATATGGTGGAACTTTCCTGTTTCCGATTACGTTAGAGATCATCTGCTCATGGGACCAGTATATGGAAACGATACTCAAATAGCCAATCAGATGTCTGGCTTTGTAACTAATCCGATGGAACATGCCGAGGCTTCTAAAATAGCCATTTATAGTGTAGCCTCATACGCTTGGAATCCAACAAAATATAACAGTGAAAAAACTTGGAAAGACGCTATTATGAACATTTTGCCCGATGCTGCCACTGAACTGGAATTCTTTGCCGCCCATAATTCGGACTTGGGCCCCAACGGACATAAATATCGCCGAGAGGAATCTGTAAATCTCCAACCCACAGCGCAGAGCTTTACTGAAAGTTACATAAAAAATAAAACTTACACTGAAAAAGACTTCTCTATTCTACAAGAAACCTTCAGCCAAATGGTTGAATCAAGTGATATTTTAGTCGCCCATGCTGATAAAAATCCGATTATAGTAGAAATCATGCCTTGGCTTTATCAGTTCAAACTATTGGGTGAAACCGGAAATGAAGTACTGGCAATGGTCAAAGCATACGACAAAAATGACCAATCTTTATTTATGCGTAAATACAAGCACGTGAAAGCCTTGCAACAACAAATGTTTCAAATTGACCAGACATACAACCAAAACCCTTACCAGCCGGGTATAAAGACAGCAGGAAAAGTAATCAAGCCATTGATTGATCAAACTTTCGCCACCGTCACGCAATGCTATAACCAAAAATATAGCACACTGCTGAATGCTGAAACCGACTATATGCCGCATAAACTAATAAGCGATATCAGTCAGATAAAGAACTTACCTTTACAGGTAAAGATAAACCGCATTCAGATTTCTCCGGCGCTGGAAGTTATCAGATGGCCCGGTAATGGTTCATTGACTATCGAACTGGATCAAGTTTATCCCGGAGAAAATATAGAGATAGATTTCGGGAAACCGGAAATCGCAACTTGGGGAAGTCTTGAGATATCTGCAAATGGAAAAGACTGGAGTAAAGTAAACTTTACACAAGAAAACAACCGACTGACTGCCAGTTTACAACAGAAACCAATAAAGGCAGTACGTTTTACCAACATGCAGCATCAGGAACAAGAAATTTACCTCAGACGATTTATTATAACAATAGACAAATAAAACAACTATAAATTATGGGCTTATTTAAATCCTTATTCGGCGGAAACAACACCCCCGAAACCGAAAAAGAGAAAAATGATAAAAAGAACTTCGAGATTTTAAAATACGACGGCATCCGCGCCCAACGTATGGGTAAACTACCTTATGCCATTAAATGTTTTGAAGAAGCAGTTGCCATCAACGATGAATTGGAAACACTCAGCCTGCTAGCCACTGCTTATACACAGGCAAACCGACTAGATGATGCCCGTATCACACTAGACCGCATGGCTACAAAAGATCCTGAACAAGTAAACACCTTCCTTTCACTAGCTGGCATCTGCTATATGCAGGAAGATTACGAAAATATGAAGGATGCCTGCCAAAAAGCTTTGGTTTTAGATAATAAGAACCCCCTATCTTTCTATTTGACAGCAAAAGCAGCTATCGGCATGAAAGATGATATCACCGCCATCGCTATGCTGACTAAAGCTATCGTATTGAAAGAAGATTATACCGAAGCATACCAGCTACGCGCTGAAGTACTTTGGAAAATGAAACAAGCAAAAGATGCTGCCGAAGATATACAAAAGTTGCTCAGCCTCAATCCCGACGACGAACAAGCCTTGCTTTTGAAAGGAGAAATTCTAGCCGCCACCAATGAACCGGAACAAGCACAAGAATGTTTTAATCAAGTATTGTCACTCAATCCGTTCAATGAAAAGGCCTATATCCTGTCAGGAGAACTATATCTGGTAAACAAAGATTTTGACAAAGCATTGGCTGTATATGATGAAGCCATTGAAATCAATCCCAACTTTGCCAAAGCATATCATGAACGAGGACGTATCAAATTACTTAAAGGAGACAAAGACGGATCTGTGGAAGATATGAAGAAAGCAATAGAACTGGCTCCTGAAAATGAAATGAATATTAGCGGTCAATACCATAATTATGAAAACATGACTAAGAAATGTTACCGTTTTAAAAGACGGAACATTTCTAATTCGTTTTATTTGTTTATTTTATTATACAAAATAAAGTACAAAAAACG
>ENA-OQKB01000111-OQKB01000111.1-human-gut-metagenome-genome-assembly--contig:-NODE-111-length-20051-cov-3.155190_pt1 | contig 20051 bp, 21 predicted proteins | sample MGYA00242646_ERZ504793 | MGnify/ENA primary metagenome ERZ504793 (study PRJEB26092, sample SAMD00036409) | human gut metagenome | host: Homo sapiens | study: EMG produced TPA metagenomics assembly of...
ACAGAAAGCTCTTGACCTTGGCTTGAATGACAAATGGGAGAAAACCGATTTGGGACGTATCACCTCTTGGGCTGTAAAGGCAATATTAGGCAAAAGCTACCTTTATGATAAAGAGTATAATAAAGCTGCCGAATATTTTAAGGATATTATTGATAATGGAGGTTTTGTCTTTGGTTGATGACATAGTCGATAATTTTACTGCTGCCAATGAATTCAATTCGGAATCTATTCTCGAGGTTTCCTATTCTACACAGTATAATACAGAATTCGGTACATGGTCGGAGTCTACCTTATATAATATATGGGGAATGAATGTAAATGGCTTGGGCGATGCCTGGCTTAACACTGTTCCTGCTTTTTGGCTTGTTGAAGCATTCGAAACAGAGCCGGTGGACAGACTTGATGAACGTAACTGGATAAAAATGCAGTCCGACAATTATGGTGATCCTGAACATAGGGATATTATATACGACCAGTTGGGAACAACTTTCAGCTCGCAGGTGGACCGTCAGGGTGTCGTATATAACAGAACGTACGTTTATACGTGGGATGCAACAGCAGGAAAATATGTTGGAGTACGCGAACGACTCGTCTCAACTGTCGGAGATAATAAAGTTTTATACAATAAGATTACCGGCTACGATGACATAGTTCCGGAATTTAAATGGGAAGACGGTCAGGCATATCGCCTCAGAAGCTATTCCATGCGTGCATCTGCCTCTCTTGCAATAAACGGCGATGAAAGTCTGATATATTATCAGTCTCTCCCACAACAGGTATCAAAATTCAACCGTGGCTCTTCAGCGTATTTCAGAAAATTATCAAATTGGGATACACGTAAGAGTGAAACTGAATTTAAGCCTGCTATGGCCTCAGGAATAAACTATCGTCTTATCCGTTTGGCAGATATATATCTGATGTATGCAGAATGTCTGATTAAAGGCGGTGCAAGCGATGGAAATGTTCAGTCAGCTATCAATGCCATCAACAAGGTACGTCACCGTGCTGGAGTTGTGCTTATCGGAAAATCGGAACAGGGAGAATTCAAGAGATATACATACGATGAGAAGGAATATGCTGCAAGTGATGTAATGAATCATCTGATGTATGTGGAACGTCCTCTTGAACTGTGTATGGAAGGACATGCCATACGTGTCATTGATTTGAGACGCTGGAATATAACTAAGGAAAGGTTTGATCAGTTGGCATCCGACGAATATAAGTACTGTATGATTCAGACCAAATATCTTAAGCCTAATCCTGATGACCCTAATGCTTTGGTATCAGCATTCAACTTTGGAAAGCAGTACAGATTTTATGAGCTGCCGCCAGAAAAGAGAGGAAACGCTTTTGTGGATTATTTCCAAGCATCATTGAACTACGGTCCGCAAGTGGCATACTGGCCTATTCCAAATATAGAAATTACATCAAATCCTGATATTAATAAATAAATACGATGAAAAATAGATTTTTATATATTGCTCTTTCATTAATCTCGGTTCTGACATCTTGTAAGGATGATGAGTTTGAACCGTTGAATAACGTGGCTGAATGTACCTGGCATGTGAGTACAGATCAGGAAAACGTTTCACCTATTCAGCTGAATCTTAATAACTATATAAGTATAATGGACTTATCCCAAGGCATGTTGTCGCATCAGTGGGTTGTGTCGGATGATGGTACAAAGTTCCTTAATGGTAAGATGGAGTGGGGACAGACAGACTATACAAACCTGATTGATGAATCCATCCCTCATACCAACGATTTGAAAACCATACATGTGTATTTCACTAAACCCGGTGACCATACGGTACGTTTGTGCAATACTTTCCGCAGACAGGTTGTATATCCATATTCGGTGTATGACGACAATACCGGAGGATATATCAAAAAATATTGTTATGCTAAGCAGGAGGGTGATGTATATGTGATGGATACAACTTTCCATATCCGCGTGTATGATCCTAACCTCGTACCGGCCGTAAAGGTATACAGTGATCCGGAGTGTACACAGGAAATAAAGACCGGAATAGTCGGTGGAACTGAGGAAGCTCCCGAATACGAAAAATACGAACTTGAATATGGTAAGTCTGTCTATATTAAGGACGATTCATACGGATTGCCTAACAAATGGACTTTCAAATGTGCGGATACTGGCGTAAATGACGAATTAACCAGTTTTGACACTCCATACCAGTTCACTGCAAAGAAATTCAGCGATAAGCCATTGCTTCTTTCCATGACAATAGAAAGAACTTCTGCCAGTGAGGGTAAAGGTAAGTACACTCCAAAAGCTTCGCCAAAAACTCTTGTTGTGCCTTTGGCTATTACAGTAGTACCTAGTGATGATCCTATTACTTATAACATCCGTCAGATTGACCAAACACACATTGCTATAGATTTGGATAATTCTGAGTTTGGATATAAAGAGATAAATCCATCATCTCTAAAGCTTACTTACTCCAACTCGTATAACAGACCGTCAGCTGTCAGGGGTAGCGTAAACATCACAGCAGCAGAAGTAAACAAGCAAAGCAGATATGAACTGATTCTTACTTTGGTTGAGAAAATCTATAACACAGATGAACTGACCCTTACAGGAACTTTAACTGAAGCGTTGGTTGGAAATCAGAACCTTGAGATAAAGGCTACAGCTCCAAACGTAGCGACTACTTTTGGTGCGTTCCTGGATGAAGATTTTGAAAATCCTGACACATATGCCGACTGGAAAGTTATTGATGCCGATACCAAAACACATCCTGTAGTTCCTTCACAGGTTGTGGACAATCCTCTGAAGGATGGAATAAACAACAGTGCAAAATGTATGTTTGTCGAAGCATTTGACCGATGCAGGGCATTACTCTCCAAGACATTTACTGGTGGTAAAGGTACATATACTTTCAGCTACAAATATTATACACCGGGGTATAAACAGGGTAAGGGTATGAGTCCGTATTTCGTTCCGGCAGGTAAAGAAGGAGCTGAAGATATGACATGGCAGAGCAATAAACCATGGTGCGGCATTGTGAATGGCTCCGACAGCAAATGGATGTCGGCCACAACCACTGTGACTTCAAAGGCTGAAATGGACAATATATTGCTCAGTATGCGCTTTAATGCCTTTAAGGATAATATTTATTTTGACGATATATTCTTCGGATATATTGAAGTAAGACCATAATAAATTATAGTAACAATGAAGCTAATAGATAAAATTTATAAGACAATTACATTCTTATGTGCTTTGGTTTTGTTCGGAGCATGTGATAATGACAAATGGGCTGAGGTAGAACTTGATTCTACTCCCGTGTATGAACTTACCTATCTCAAGAATGTGGAAACAGGAAAGACAGGCGAGGTTTCCAAGTTTTCTGTTTATCGCGAATTGTTCGACCTCATTGCCTGGAAGAATGACTATCAGACTTTGAGAATGAATAAGATCGAGTTCTTTGCCGAGTCGTCTGAGGCTCCTTCGGAATTGCCCGAGTGGCTGAAAATCAATTCGGATACAGAAAAATATCTCTCATTCTCTTTCAATGAAGTCTATACTGAAAAGGAAGAAGTTATCAATCCTGAAACAGGCGATAAAGAAGAACAGGAAGTGACGAAGAAGAGAATGTTCATGTTTGAAGGTAAGAAAGAAAATAACTCAAGTGGCGGTTACGGCCATCTTACTGTTACTGAAAACGACGGAACAGAAGTTGAATATGAAGTGGTGCTGAACGATGTACTCAAACCGGCCGATTTCTGATATTAGTGTTTAAACAGAAGTGATAATCTTAATGGCAGGGAATACTTTAATTGAACTATCGGAGTGTTCTCTGCCTTTTAAATTTTGATAATACAATGAATAACATAATTCTTACAGCTTTGTCTGTGTGTTTGTCTTTCTCGGTTTTTCCTTTATCATCTTCCGAGAATAAGACTTATAACACTACTGTCACAGTGGATTATGCCACTCAGAGATACCTGAATGATGTATCGGCACTTGACAGAGGTAAATATTTCAATAGTACACACATCTAAAGATTCTGATCCAGATGTCAGGAAAGTTTCTTGCAGATTACGGTGTAGGAATCGGCCGCTCTTTCTGGGGACCGTTCTCTTATTCATATGGCAAGACAAAAAAGGTTGGCGAATATCCTTTTTCAGAAAAGCCTTTGAACTACACTGATTTGAAGGAAACAAAACGATATGTCGCTACGGAACATGCCAACGCGCGTACCATACAATGGGGCATAGACCCAGTGAAGGCGGGTGCATGGGCTGCCGAATACTATTCCAAGCATGTGAAAGGGGCAGTTCCTGAATTTTTCGAACCCATTAACGAACCCTTTGTCCATGCACGCGACAAATGTTTCAATATGCATGGTCAGGAAATGAGGATGCTCATGGCAGATTTTTATGCACAGACAGGAAAGCATATTCACGCTGAGCCAAGTCTAGAAAAAAATGAAAATCATTGGATATGCCGCGGCATATCCGGCTATGGAGTTGCGCGATTTCGACCATTGGAATAATACTATGAAGATGTTCATTGACCGTGCCGGGGAGTACATGGATGGCTTGTCGGTACATCTTTACGATGGAATAAACATAGTAGGCAAGAGTTCCCGCCGTTCGGGAAGTAATTCCGAAGCTATTCTCGACCTTATGGAAAACTACTCGTTCATCCGCTTGGGGAAAGTTCTTCCTCTTGCCGTAACCGAATATGGAGGAATAGACAACACTTCCAAAGGATATCATCCGATAGCCTCTGTACGAACTGTCGCTTCGTTCAATCATATACTGTTCAATCTTCTTGAACGCGAAGACAAGATGCTCATCTCAATACCCTTTGTTTCTGACAAGGCCGAATGGCATATAACGAAACAATATAATTTCGAACCATACGGAGCTGCTTTATTTGTTGCCAACAATCCTTACGACTTGAAGAATACCGCATGGAAACTGAACGACAAGAAATATTTCTTCAAGTTATGGAAGGATGTGAAAGGCGAACGTGTAGATATTGTTTCCGACAATCCGGACATACAGGTGGCAGCTTTTAAGGACGATGACAGGCTTTACATAGCTATCGACAATCTTGATGACTATACACATAAGGTAAACTTGAAAAACGTACTGAATTGGAAGGGTGTAGATAATGTTTCAGTGCGCTCTTTGAAGATGATTTTCGATAAAGGTATAGTTTATGATGAAAAGACGCTGAATTCTATGCCTCAAAGTATTGACATTATAAAAGATGAGACAATAATATTGTGTGCCGACATCAGCCGTAAAAAGTATTCAAACAGAATAGTTCGTACTAAATATTATAGCAACACTTATCTTCAGCCGGTGGAAGCCGGAAAACCAATTGTGTTTGATTTCGATGGTCTGAAACCGGGTACAGGAAGAGCTGTTCTGCGTATGTCAATAGGCAGGAAGCACGAGATGTCGAAGAAACCTGAAATAATGGTTAATGGCAAGAAAGTCGACATGCCCGACAATTGGAGAGGATATGACCAGACTGGCAGAGACGATTTCTTCGGTATGATAGAAATACCTTTCGACTACCGGTTAATCAGAAAAGGAAAAAATTCGGTGTCAGTAACATTCCCGGATAATGGAGGCCGTGTGGCTACTATGATTCTTCAGACTGAACGCTACGATAAGAAAGTGAGAAAATAATGTATCCACATCAGGACTGACAAGTTTCTGTGTCTAAAAGGAAAGAAATTATGAGCTATAAATATATTTTTCTGTTATCGGCATTTACCCTAGGTGTTCCTCCCGGTATTTATTGTCAGGAAAGGAACGAGGTGGTTGTCGACTATAATACCCGTCGCTTTTTGAGCGGTGTTTCAGAACTCGACCGTTCTAAATATTTCAATATTCATTCCACCTCCGATGATGATAAGGATGTAGGCAAGTTTCTTGCCGACTATCAGGTCGGTCTTGGAAGAAAGTTCTGGGGACCATACTCGTATGCGTATAACAAGACGCATGAGGTAGGCAAATATCCTCAGATGAAACCATACAGCGGAAATATTTCCGTAAAAAGATATATTGCCACAGAGCATCCCTATGTACAGCACATACAGGGCGGCATAGACGTTCAGGCTGCAGGTGCATGGTCGGCTGAGTATTATTCCAACAGCGAGCTGGTACCTGAGTTTTTTGAACCCCTCAATGAACCGTTCGTTCATGCAAATGATGCCGGTTTTACCGTTCAGGGACAGGCTATGCGCGAACTGATGGTCGATTTTTATGCTTCAATAGGTAAACATATACACAATAATCCGCGTCTTAACGGAAAGATGAAGGTGATAGGCTATGCCGCAGCCTACCCCGCCTGGGAGGATGGGAACTTCAATTACTGGAACACCCGCATGAAAATGTTCATCGATCGTGCAGGTGCATATATGGATGGATTCTCTGTACATCTTTATGATGGAATAAATGTAACCGGCACCGATACGAAACGTTCAGGAAGTAACTCCGAAGCAGTTCTTGATATGGTTGAGGCGTATTCCTATATTAAGTTCGGACATGTCAAGCCTCTTGCCATTTCCGAGTTTGGAGGTATTGACAACAGCAAGCCCGACGACAGCTATGATGACATAAGCAGTGTGCGGAGTGTTTCGTCGTTTAATCATTTTCTGTTTAATCTGATGGAACGTCAGGACAATTTGTTTATCTCAATACCTTTTGTCTCAGATAAGGCTGAGTGGCATATCACCGCTGCAAACAATTATACTTCATATAGTGCGGCACTGTTTATTCCCGACAATCCTCAGAATCTGAAGAATACCACATGGAGGCTTAATGACAAAAAATATTTCTTCGAACTCTGGAAGAATGTAAAAGGCGAACGTGTTGATATAACCAGCAGTAATCCTGATATTCAGGTACAGGCATTCAAGGATGGAGGCAGACTCTATATCGCCCTTGATAATCTTGATGATAACCCGCAGACTGTATATCTGAACAATAAGAATAGCTGGAAGGATGTATCGAATGTCACAAAGCGTTCTCTATATGTCAATTATAACGCAGGTATAGAATATACGGAACAGAATGTCCCGTCCATGCCTGAAAGCATCTCAATTGTCCCAAATCAGACCATAGTCCTTGTAGCAGATGTGTCTTCGTCAGCATTCACGAACTCCATAATCCGCAATAAATATTACAGCAGTGAGTATCTGAAACCGATTTCCGCCGGATCATCCCTTTCGTTCCCCTTCACAGGAATCGAGTCCGGTTCGGGCAGAGCAAGCTTGCGTATGTCGATAGGCCGTCCTGTCTCTGCTTCCAAGAAACCGGTGGTAAAGATTAATGGTACCGCTGTGAGTGTTCCCGACAACTGGAAAGGCTACGGCCAGAGCAACCGCAATATATTTTTCGGTATGATAGAAGTACCGTTCGACATACTGCTGCTGAAGAATGGCGATAATAATGTCGACATCACCTTTTCCGACGGAGGAGGTCACGTATCGTCCATGATACTGCAGGTTGAGAAATATACTGTCTCTACCTTGCAGAATGGAACCTTCAGCGAAGGACTTTCAGCATGGCAGCCATTGGGTAACTATGGTACGGTTTGCGTACAGACTGACAATGCAGGCAATAATGTAGCCTGTATATCTGGTCATGCAGGACTCATGCAGAGGGTTGACATGGAGAGTGGCAGGACTTATCGCTTCTCTGCTGATGTAAAGACCGAAGGAGCATGTAAGTTGAAAGTCATGCTACAGGATATGTCTACAGGAACGGTATATACAGAGGAATTTTCTTCTCCCGGCAATTATAAAGCCGTATCTTTCGATTTTAATTCTACAGTGAAAAAAGTAGTGTGTGCCATTGTGTGCGAAAGACAGAACGACGCGGCTTGGATTGATAATATAGTCTTATTACCACAAAACTGATTGTTATGAGGAATTTTATTAGCTTTTATGTACTGATAGTTCTCTGTTTCACAATAATCTCGTGTAAGGATGAAACAGAAATTTCCGACTTTGAAGTGTCTGAAGTGACTTTTGATACAAAGTTACGCGATGTCTTGACCCGGAAAGGATTTAATTTCAGCGAAAACGGAGAGCTGATTTGTGACAATCAAGTTCTCAATACCACTTCTTTGGACTTGAGTAGATGCGAACTTACATCTATTAGCGGTTTGAGGAGTTTTCCTTCGCTCGCAGATGTCAATCTTGAGTGTAACAGTTTTTCTATATTCGACTTTGCTGACCTGCCCGAAGGAATAAAATCGGTAGCTTTACGCGGCAATGACGGCATAACTTCGTATCTCAATCTTATTTCAACCGATGGCACTACGGTGCTTTGTAAAAGTCTTACAAATCTGAAACTTCCTTACTTTGCAAAATGGAATAACAGATGTCATACCTGCATTCTATAAAGCCATGACGGCAAATGTCTTGTCGTGATGTCGGACGAGGATGGAAATTACACTGAATATACAGTAAACCGAAGAGTACCGGATCCTTTGCTCCGTTCATATCTTTACAGAAACTTCCCGTCGGTGTTTGTCTCATCGTTGGAGATTGATGTCACGAAGAGGATAACCGAAGGGAACGACCTCATTTTCCTGTCGTCAGACAGCTAACCTTGAGGGTGTGGAGTATATATTGTCAAATCCCGGTTTCAGAGGAAAAGTAGACATTTCGGGAGTGAAGTCCAAGCATTATTCCATGTCGTATGTCAAGCCGTCTTCGGGAGTTTCAGTATTTTCAATCTCTAATATTGATACACCTTTGGGAATGGATTTAAGTTCCGCATCATCATTGAAAGTACTTAGGGTGGAGAATAACAGTTCGCTTCAATTGGTAGTTGTTCCTTCTGTTATACTTAATGATGATGTTTCCGAAACTTCAATATTCGACAGTGAAATCCATATATCCGGTTGTTCTTCATTGGAGCGTGTCTCTCTTCAGGGCAGCAAAGGCGGCAATATGATAGGAAAATTGCACTTCGCAGATCTTCCGGCACTCGATTATCTTGATGTGTCAGCGGTGGAAGCTGTAAATACAGTCGTTCTGACTGACGTAAATCCAGGTATTGGCAGTATACTCCTCCCATCTGAGCTTACAGCGTTTCTTGACGGGACAGGACGTTTTTCGCCTACATCACAGATAGCTCTGTGTATAAATCATCCCAAGGTCTCTTCATTTATGGAGTATTGTAAAAATGTTGCAGATATTATTGATGTGAGCTTTTTTATAAATAGATTTTGTTAACATTGTTTAGCGTGTTTATACCTATTTTTGAAATATGTGTTCTGTGAAGAACACATATTTTTTTCTTCGTTTTTTACTGTTTTAAATGCGGTCGCATTCTATCTAAAATGCGGGCAAGTTTTACCTTAAACTTGCCCACATTTTATCCGGAACTTGCCCGCATTTTTTTCCTACTGCTTTTTCTTCATTTTATGGCGTGTAAATATATAGGTTCTGTATTCGCCATCGTTTACTGAAAATCTTTGCACCTTGTTTGTAATATATTTATATACAAGATGTTAAGTTTTTTACCCCTTGCCAAGACTTTACTGATTTTTACTGAAAGATACAACCCCGTCCGATACCTCATAATTTTGCATCAGACGAAAGTCAGAAACGTAATCATTAAAATGAAATATTATGAACACAGAATATCTACTGTTAAAATCGGTTAAATTATTTCCCCTGCTGCTGTTCAGTCTGTGCAGTAGTTTCAATGCCTCTTCGCAGACTGTATACAAGTCGGAAATCAATGAATTGAGAGTATCCGGTTATATCAGATCAGGATTTGCAAGAGAAGTAGGTGGTAAAATACCGGAAGGATTATCCGTCTGAACAACATACTTAGCACAGACGAGATAATATGGTTCGGAAAGAGATTCTATGACAGATACGCAATCCACATGCTCGACAGTTAGTGGTTGAATCCGAGGCAGAAAACCATAGATCTCGATATGGAAAACATATTGCCGGAGTCGAGGACTGAGGGTACGGACGTAAAGTGGGGTATATGGCGGTTTGAAAAGTTATTCTTATGTAAATTAGCCGGTAATACGGTATTATTCTTCTGTCGGGTTTTATATATCGTAAAAACACATGGTTTCATGAGTGAAATAATTGTGTTTCAGGGAGTGGTAGAATTTTACCCCACCTTTTACGATGTAAATCCCCCTTAATGCTTTCATGAAACTTATATACTTTTGTCGTGTAACAAAAAATACTAAAAACGACAAAGTTTATGAGAAAAACAGTATTGTATTTATCTGCTGCATCTTTATTCCTGTCATCTTATACATTAAAAATGATAAGGAATATTCTTTGGCTGAAGAGCATATAAAAATTTGCCTGAGGCTCCTGAGGGTTATAAATGGGTAGTTAACGAAGATTATACTGATGAATTCAATGGTAAACGTCTTAATGCCGCTAAATGGCATGCTAAAAGTCCTTATTGGACTAACGGTCGGCCGCCTGCAACTTTCAAGGCAGAGAATGTTAGTGTCAAGAAAGGTTGTCTTCGTATAATCAATACCGTTTTGTCGCCAACAGAAGGACTTGATGGAAAGCCGGGCGATAAATATCGTCTTGCCGGTGGAGCGGTTGCTTCTGTAAAGAACCAGGCACATTATGGGTATTATGAAACAAGGATGAAGGCTTCGCTCACTACCATGTCGTCTACTTTTTGGCTTTCCAACCGCCCGGTAATGAAGGAAATAATGAAAGGCGGCAAGAAGATAAAGACATGGAGCAGTCAGGAACTTGATATTATAGAAACAATGGGTATAATAAGAAGTGTCAACCCTGATAATCCGTGGAACAAGACATGGAATATGCAGATGAACAGTAATACTCACTATTGGTATCAGGAACAAGGAGGCAAACGTACTGACAATACGGCGAAACGTTCGGATGTGGTTTCGTATATGACAGACCCATCGGCAGAAGATTTCCATACTTACGGTTGTTGGTGGGTGGATGCAAATACCGTGAAATTCTATTATGACGGAAAGTATATGTACACTATCAAGCCTACAACAAAATATACAGATACTCCGTTTGACCGACCTATGTTCATACATATAGTTACTGAAACATACGATTGGGAAAAACAAGTACCTACAGCTGAGGACTTGAAGGATAAGGACAAAAGTACTACTTATTATGACTGGGTCAGGGCTTATAAGTTGGTTCCAATAGAAGAGTGATTTTAATAGATACAACATAATACTTAAATTAAAAACCTTAGAAAAATAGAAAAAGAAATTTTAGCAATGATGGCTTGCGGAATGATGATGACTTCTGCATACGCTCAGGAAATTAAGAACGGTGATTTTGAGTCAGGTGACTTGACATCATGGAATGTCTGGGAAAAGAAAGATAACAAAATAGTTGATGCGAAAAAGGCACATTCAGGCAACTATGCTGTTGAGGTGAAGGTTGGTATGTGGCAGGCTGTAAACATCAGCTATGAAACTGGAGCAGAATATCAGATTTCAGCTTATACCAAATACAGTTGGGGTGACAAACCTAACTTCAGGATTGAGTACTATAATCCGGATTCAAAGAAACTGGAAGAAATTGCCACTGCTGAGGTCAAGAAAGACCGTAAGAATTACAATCTTACAACAGTTAAATTCAAATTGCAGGAAAATGGTTTTGTATATCGTTTCACAGCTGTTCCGGGTTCAGGTAATGGTGGATGCTTCCTGCTTGATGATGTCAAGATAGAAAAGGTTAAATAACATTGTTTGAGGGTTTAGTTATAAGATTAGGTAATTAGATTTAGTTGTTGATTTATTTATTGTGATTGTAATCTGGCAAATCGGAAAAATATGTTCTAAATAAATAACATATTTTTCTGATTCCGGATTGAAAAAGGTAGATTGATTTGTTTTCATGGTAATAAGGCATATTCAGGGTTTCCTCTTATGCCTTTTGAATATTGAAAATTTTGTTTGGCGCTTAAATAACATTTTATTATGGTTGATATAAAACCACGGATTCTGTCAGTATACAACCTTTTCATACTTCTTTTTATACAGTTTACGGCAATCTCGTGTGATAAGGATGATGATGGCGTAGGTGGAGGTGATGGAACACCGGCTGAGGAGATAAAAATTGAATATGTAGTGTTCAAGGATGGGCAGACTGACAACAAACCTGTCAGTTATATAGAATTACCATATAGTGGCACTGTGGAGTTGGGTATTAATATAACCAAGGATAATCTCCCTTATACCGGTTACAAGTCAATAGTTTGGGGAACTTCTTTCCCTGATGTGTTGATGATTACACCATCGGACGATAAAATGAGATGTACGGTCGTGGCAATCGACGGGGGCAGAGATTCTAATATCGGTGCTTCTGTAGATACGGGTAATGGAATAAAAAGTGCGGTATGCCGAATATCAATACCTCCCGGAATTGTAGATGGCGGTCATGATGTATTTTGAAGATGACGGTACTAGAATAGGAAACCTGATACCTAAAGAATAAGAATATGAATAACAAGTGATGTGTATTTTTTATTATTGAAACTGTTTAACAAATAATTTATGTCATGAAAAATACGATGCTATTTTGTGGAGCGGCTTTGATGAGTATTGCAATGCTCCAGTCTTGTACAAAAGACGAACTGTCGAATGTAAATGCAGTCAGTGGTCCTCAGGATATGACTTTTGTTGCCGGTACGCCTTCAAGCCGTAGTTCGTTGCAGAATGGAACAACGGTGTGGTGGACAACAGGAGATGCAATCAATATCTTTTCAGGCCAAGAAAATAACAAGTTTACTACCGCTACAGGTGGTAGCACAGTTACAACGTTTACAGGTAAGGCTACACCTAACAATTCGTATACAGCTCTTTATCCTTATAATGCCGAAGCTGTGTGTCTTGAAGGTGTCGTAACTACTACACTGCCATCTGAACAGACAGCTCCGGCTTGGGGATTCGATGCAAATGCAAATATATCTTATGCTACTGCAACAGATAATAACAAATCTTTAACTTTCCAGAATACTTGTGGATTGGTTAAGTTTAAAAATAATCTTACTGACCTTACAGGTATTAAACTTACTGCTGGTGGTGATGTAAAGATTGCAGGGAACGTAAAAATTGATGCTTCAGCAAACCTGACAGTGGAATCCGGTTCTAATGTTATAACTCTAACCGCTAAAGAGGGAACATTTGTTGGTCCTAATGAACAAAATAAAAATGCCAAGGAATACTCAATGGTTGTAGCTCCGGTGACATTTACCGATGGATTTACTTTGGAACTTACAAGAAATTCTGGTACTAAAACTTATAACTTCAGTGGTGAAAACCTTATAGTTACTAAAGGACAGATTGTAACGATAGTATTGAATGATGATCAAGGAGGCGGTGAACCTCCTGTAGATTTGGAAAAACAAACTACTGTTGCCGTTTCTTCAGCTAAAGAAATTGTTCCTGATCAGACAACAGGTAATGACCGAATTGAACTTACACTCGATAAGGAAGTTTCTGGAACATTCACTGATGCTGTTAACAAAGCATTTACCATAACAGTAGCAGGAAAAACAATTCCTGTTGCTTCCGGTTCTGTGAATGGAACTACTATGACTCTTATTCTTGGTGATAAGATTTATAGTAATGACGCAAATATTAGCGTAAGTTATAACACTGATTATGCTGTTAGTGCTTTGACTGCTAAAAACGAAAACAACGAAGATGCTAATATCAAGATTGAATCTGCCAATGTTGCTTTGACTCATGCAGATGCTTTTGATTTTAACTTCGCTAACATAGATGCAGTTAAGGAATATCTTGCAGAAGGAGTTGACCGAAAAAATTAATGCAAGTGGAGAATTGGAAATTGTTCCAGCAGATAATCAATTCCCAGTTACTAAATCAATGTCATTCCGTGATGGTTGTACTTACAAATTTACTTATACATACGCATCTAACGACTGTGCAACAACATTCAGATTGGGAGCATCTGATAAATATAAATTCTGGATTGGAAGAAATACCGGAAGTGGAACCTATACAAATACATTCACAATCAGTAGTTCTACTTCTGCTGAAACTCCAGCTTCAAGAGCAGATGGTTCACTTGTGTGGCCGGTTCTTGAGAACGTTATTTTAACTGTACAGACTAATGTCCCTGGTGGTACTGATGCTACTGGAACCGCTAAAATCACTTCTTTTAAGATTGAAGAAATTACAGAAAGACCAAGTACAGGAGCAGATGCAAGTTTTGACTCTACAACAGAAGGTTTCAACAACGGAGCAGAATGGACTCCTAACAAATAAATATAATAATACAATTATTCGTAGAAATGAGGGAGGAATATATATTCTCCCTATTTCGTTTTAAGAAATGTAAACAATATCAACAAAGATGAACTGTTATAGATACTACTGGATGTTATACATCCTTATAGTCCGTTTTACCTTCTATTTTCCTTCGACAAAAAAAACTGATGCTCAGCAAGTTAGGGAGATGATTGAACAAGTGAACGATGCCTGGCAAGAAAAATCATCGCCCCCGAAGCAAGGTCTTTCTGGGATTATGCGGCATATCACACCGGTAATATGGAAGCCTATTTCCTTACTGGGAAAGAAGAATACAGAAAGTATTCGGAGGCATGGGCTGAGTATAACCAGTGGATGGGTGCGAAAAGCAACAACAAATCTGAATGGAAGTATAAATACGGGGTAAAGGATGATTATGTGCTGTTCGGCGATTATCAGGTGTGCTTCCAGACTTATGCGGACTTGTATAACATCATGCCGGAGAATTATAAAATCAAGCGTGCACGCGAAGTCATGGAGTACCAGATGAGCACACCGCGTAAGGATTACTGGTGGTGGAGCGACGGACTTTATATGGTGATGCCGGTAATGACGAAGATGTATAAGATTACGCATAATCACCGGTATCTTAAGAAACTGTATGAATATCTTTGTACGTCGGACTCAATAATGTATGATGAGGAGGAAGGACTCTATTATCGCGACGCAAAATATGTTTATCCCAAGCATAAGAGTCTGAACGGAAAGAAGGATTTCTGGGCAAGAGGCGACGGATGGGTGCTTGCCGCTCTGGCAAAGGTGCTGAAGGACCTGCCGGAGGGTTATGAGCATCTGTCTTTTTTCGAGGATAAGTTTGTGCGTATGGCAAAGGCGGTTGCATGTCTGCAGCAGCCGGAGGGCTACTGGACAAGAAGTATGATGGATCCGGAACATGCTCCGGGACCGGAAACAAGCGGTACCGCTTTCTTCACTTACGGTATGCTTTGGGGGATAAACAACGGTTATCTTGACAAGGATGAATTTATGCCTGTAGTGGAGAAAGCATGGAAATATCTTACCAAGACTGCACTGCAGAAAGACTGGTCGGTGGGTTATGTCCAGCCAATCGGTGAAAAGGCTATTCCGGGACAGGTGGTTGACGCCAAGTCGACTGCCAACTTTGGGGTAGGCGCATTCCTTCTTGCCGCTTGCGAGTATGTGCGTTATCTCGAGGCAAACAACAACGAGACAAGAAAATACTGGACGGATATGGCTTACAGGATGGCTGCTCCTGTGTTGAGCAATATGGCGAAAGGGGAACTACAGAAAAATATGATTCTTGAGGTAAGTCCAAACTGGGATAACCGTAACAAGAAGGTTGCATATATGGAAACTTTCGGACGTCTCATGGCCGGTATAGCTCCATGGTTGAGCCTGCCTGACGATGATACAGCAGAAGGACAGCAGCGCAAGCAACTGAAAGAATGGGCATTGAAGAGTTATGCAAATGCGGTGGACCCTAATAGTCCGGATTATCTGTTGTGGAACGGTCATGGTCAGGCACTGGTTGATGCTGCCTATATTGCGGAAAGTTTCCTGCGCGCGTTCGACCAGCTGTGGAAACCGCTGGACCAGACAACAAAGGAACGCTACATAAAAGAGTTCAAAGGTCTCCGACGCATTGACCCTCCTTACACTAACTGGCTGCTGTTCTCGGCCACCATTGAAAGCTTCCTTGCCAAAATTGATGCCGGACAGGATACATATCGTATAAATTCTACTTTCCGCAAGGTGGAGGAATGGTATGTAGGCGACGGATGGTACGCAGACGGACAGCACTTTGCATTCGATTATTATAGCAGTTATGTGTTCCATCCTATGTATCTCGAATCTATACATGCAATAATGGAATCGGGCGTGAGGACACGTTTCGACTATCGCAAGTACTATGACAGGGCATTGATGAGGGCACAGAGGTTCGCCATGATTCTGGAGCGTTTCATATCTCCTGAAGGAACATTCCCTGTTTTCGGACGCTCTATACCTTACCGTATGGCAACAATGCAGCCACTGGCTCTTATAGCATGGTATAATGAGTTGCCGGCGGGAGTATCGAAAGCACAGGTGAGATGTGCGCTGACAGCGTGTATGAAACGTATGTTCAAGTCGGGCAATAACTTTAATGAGGGCGGATTCCTCACCATAGGATTCTGCGGACATCAGACTGGCATTTCGAATCATTATACAAACAATGGCAGCCTGTATATGACTACACTTGCATTCCTTCCGTTGGGATTGCCTGCCTCTGACCCGTTCTGGACTGATGCCGACCAACCTTGGACTTCTGTTAAGGCATGGGGAGAAATGGAGTTCCCGATAGACCACCGATGGGGGGATACAATCAGGACATGGGATTTATATTAATTTACTAAATATTTGCAACAATGAAATATTCTACTATTATTACTAAAACCATTTGCTTGAGTGTTCCGTTCTTCGCTTTGTCATGTGAAGACCCTCAGGAAGAGTTCTCATATATTCCGCCTGAGGTTATTTACTCACAACCGGGGAATGTGGAGGACTATAATACTCCCGGCGACAATGCAGGCGATAATGACGATGATGATGTGGAACTGCAACTGCCTGTTCCCGGTCCTGCTGAAACCTATCCTAATAGCACCAAGCAGTATCAACCGATAATTGTCGAGTATGCGGAAAAACCTGACAAGGCTTTTATAGAGGCAAAGACAAGGATATTGCCATACCTGGTTGGTTATGAACAGCAGACAAAAACACAGGATGAGTATTTGCAAAGCGTGAATAAATATGGCTCATACGACAAAAGGGACAAAAATTACAAGGCTACCGGACGGTTCAGGGTTGAGAAAAACTACAAATGGAAGAAGTTGGATAGTCGACCCCGAAGGTTATCCATATTATGTAAGGGGTATCGCCTCATTCAGAATGGATGGCAACAGCTCAGCTTTCGGCAAGCTTTACAGTTCAGTAGATGACTGGGTGGCAAAGTCGCAGAAACAATTCTCTGAAATAGGATTTCATAGTGTCTGCGCTTTCGGTAAGGAAGAAGGCGACAAGGCTGTAAATGATTATAATAAATCGGCTTCAAGTCCTCTGACACAGGCTCCTTCCTTTTCATTCCTTGCAGAGTTCAAGAATAGCAAGGGAATTAGCTATCCGGGGCAGAACGTGAATCTTAAGATAGGTCTTGTGTTTTATGATGGATGGGATGAATGGTGCAAGGAGTATCTCAATTCGGATGCTTTCGGCATGTTCAGAAACAACCCGGATGTGTTGGGATTCTTCTCGGATAATGAGATAGACTTCTCTACATGGGGAAACAGGCTGCTCGACAGATTCCTGAAAATTTCAAACAAGCAGGATCCTGCTTATATTGCAGCCGCCAAGTTTATGACGGATAAGGACAAGAGTGCAAATGTTTCTGATGTAACGGATGAACTGAACAATGAGTTTGCCGGTATTTGTGCGGAAAAATATTATTCTGCCATAAAGAATGCGGTTAAGGCATCGAAGGACCCTGAATTGCTTTATCTGGGTTCACGCCTGCACAGCCTTCCTAAATACAACAGTTATATAATTAAGGCAGCGGGAAAATATTGTGATGTCATTTCCATAAATTATTATAGTAAATGGTCGCCTGAAAAAGGCTACATGGATGGCTGGAAGAACCAGGCGGGCGGTACTCCTTTCATGGTAACGGAATTCTATACCAAGGGTGAGGATACTAAGCTTGACAACTCAAGTGGAGCCGGTTTCGTGGTACGCGACAGCAAACCGTGGATTCGCTTACCAGCATTTTACCTTGGGACTGCTCGAAGCCAAGAATTGTGTAGGATGGGTTTTCTTCAAGTATCTGGATGATGAGGATTGCAATAAAGGTATGCTCGATTATAACTATAAACCTTATACATCATTGACCAAATACATGTCGGATATTAACTGGAATGTTTATAATCTTATAGATTATTTCGACAAATAATCCATAATAATAATTTAAAACCGATTTTCTACTGCTCTGAGTATGATACATATATTATCATTGGATACCTGTAAGTATAAAAAGCGACTGTTAATTCCAGTATTTATATTTTTGTCAGCAAATGTTCAGGCTCAGCTTCATTTCAGTACTACTCTACAGAACATGATTCTATGGCGTGGCATTGAAGTGGCCGACGGACTGATTCTCTCGTCCGATTTGTCGGTTTCCGACCCATCGGGGAGGTTTACCGTCGGTTTCCTTGGCGGATCGAACACCAGGGGGAGTTATAAGGAGCTGAGCCAGTATATAATATATACTCATGGCAGGTTTCAGATTAAGGCTATAGATACATATAATTTCTCGCCGGGGGCTACATATAATAATAAGGAGTTCTTCAACTATAAGCCTGATGAGACGGGACGTTTTATAGACCTTATGCTCAATTATACGGGCGACAGGAAATTTCCGCTGGAGTTGAGCCTCTCTACACTTGTTTACGGTCGCGACAGGGATCTGGACAACAGCAAGAACATATACTCCAGTTTCGTATATGTGGGCTATACCATCTCATCTATCAGAACGAAAAGCTAAGGGTCGGTCCTGGTATTGGAACAGCTTTCGCATTAAGAAATTCAAGAAATGAAAGTGGGGAAATGGTGAACAGAACCATGTATGCCGAATCGGCAGGAATTACTCAGGTGTCCTTGAATGTAATTTATAAACTTCGGGTAATGAAATATGAAATCCCGTTGACGGTGATGACGTATTGGAATCCGAAATCCAACCAGGGATTTTTCTACACAGGAATGCAGTTCAATCTGTTTTGATTTTTATAGAGTTTGGGGTGACTTTTTATCTCCTTCATGAGGGGTAAAAATGTCGAAAAAGAGGGGGTATAATATCCCCTCTTTCTTTTTTAAAAATCTCCTCTATTGTTTTGATGGATACTTCATACTTTAGCATCATCGAAAATATAAAGAAAGTGAAATGTAATACTAACATAATAATATTAATAATATCATGAAGACAGAAGGATATAAAGTGAAAAGTTATTCTCAGCCAGTGAAAAGATATTGTCAGACTTTGAGTCTGCGTGACAATCCGGAATTGATTGAAGCCTACAGGAAGGCTCACAGTAAGGAAGAGTCATGGCCTGAGATACGTGCCGGAATACGTGAAGTGGGAATTCTGGAAATGGAAATATACATATTGGGGTCTAAACTTTTTATGATAGTGGAAACTCCTCTGAATTTTGACTGGGATAAAGCAATGGCAAAGCTTGCCACTCTGCCTCGTCAGGCCGAATGGGAGGAATATGTGGCAAAATTTCAGCAGTGTGCCGAGGGAGCCACATCGGACGAGAAATGGCAGATGATGGAACGTATGTTCTATCTGTATGAATAATAAATAGAGTAAAAAATTAACCTTTAAATTCTTTTTCAAAATGGAATATCGTGAATTGGGAAAGACAGGACTGAAAGTGCCTGTATTGAGTTATGGTGCATCTTCGTTGGGTGGAGTTTTTCATTCTATTAAAGAAAGTGAGGCTATACAGTCTGTTTTTACAGCAGTAGAACATGGACTGAACTTTATTGATGTTTCTCCATATTACGGACATTATAAGGCAGAAACAGTACTGGGTAAGGCTCTTAAGGAGTTGCCAAGAGAATCGTTCATACTTTCAACCAAGGTGGGACGTTATGGCAAGGATGGTGTTAATACATGGGACTACTCGGGCAAGCGCGCACAGGAAAGTGTATACGAAAG
>ENA-OQKB01000117-OQKB01000117.1-human-gut-metagenome-genome-assembly--contig:-NODE-117-length-19473-cov-4.153365_pt1 | contig 19473 bp, 15 predicted proteins | sample MGYA00242646_ERZ504793 | MGnify/ENA primary metagenome ERZ504793 (study PRJEB26092, sample SAMD00036409) | human gut metagenome | host: Homo sapiens | study: EMG produced TPA metagenomics assembly of...
TGAGGATATAAAACGCGTCCATCAAATTTACGCAAGTAATGAAGATGGACGAGGTAAACTCTGTCTTGTGATAGTCAGGGGAATTAAGTATAATATATGATATAAACTTTTGACGGGAGGAATTTGCATGGGTAGTTATCTGAATCCGGGAAATGAAGCATTTGCGGTTGCATTAAATTCTGAGATTTATGTTGATAAAACAGGACTGCTGACTTATACGAATAAAGTCATGAACACTCTGCAGGGATATATCTGCAACAGCCGCCCGCGGCGGTTTGGAAAATCAATTACGGCAAACATGCTCACCGCGTATTACAGCAAGGGCTGCAGTTCGAAAGAAATGTTTTCCGGGCTGGAAATCAGCAGGGCAAAGGATTTTGAAAAACATCTGAATCAGTATGATGTGCTCCACTGGGATATCCAATGGTGTATGGAACCGGCAGGCGGACCGGAGCGGATTGTTTCTTATATCTCAGAAAAAACGATTTCGGAGTTAAAAGAATATTATCCCCATATACTTCCAGAAGAAATCCGGTCACTGCCGGAGGCGCTGTCGCGGATCAACGCGGCATCCGGGACAAAATTTATTGTGATTATAGACGAATGGGATGTTCTGATTCGTGACGAGGCGGCGGATCTCAAAACACAGGAAGAATATATCAATTTTCTGCGGGCGATGTTCAAAGGGACGGAGCCGACAAAATATATTCAACTGGCATATCTGACAGGTATTTTGCCTGTAAAAAAAGAAAAGACACAGTCGGCGCTGAACAATTTCAAAGATTATTCGATGCTGCATGCCGGGCCGATTGCACCATATGTAGGTTTTACAGAAACAGAAGTTCAAAAACTATGTGAAGTATATGGTCAGAAGTTTGAAGAAGTCAAACGATGGTACGACGGTTATCAGATTGGGAAATATCATGTATACAATCCAAATGCCGTTGTGAACCTGATGCTCGAAGGCGAATTCCAGAGCTACTGGTCCGGAACCGCATCCTATGAGGCGATTGTTCCGCTGATCAATATGGATTTTGATGGCCTGAAAAGTGCCGTAATCGAAATGCTTTCAGGAGATCATGTTCCGGTTGATGTTACCTCTTTTCAGAACGATACCGTTAGCTTCGCCAATAAAGACGATGTGCTGACGTATCTGATTCACCTTGGATATCTGGCCTATGACCGGACATTTAGAACTGCTTTTATTCCGAATGAGGAAATCCGTCAGGAATTGATTCTGGCAACGAAAAGGAAAAAATGGAATGAGTTGATTGTATTTCAAAAAGAATCAGAGCAGCTTCTGAAAGATACAATTCAGATGAATGGAAACGCAGTAGCAAAAGAAATTGAAAAAATTCACAGGGAATATACTTCTGTGATTCAGTATAACAATGAAAACTCACTCAGCAGTGTTCTGTCCATTGCCTATTTGAGTTCCATGCAATACTATTTCAAACCAATCCGCGAATTTCCCGCGGGTCGTGGATTTGCAGACTTTGTGTTTATTCCAAAGCCGGAGTTTCAGAATTATTACCCGGCGCTTGTTGTGGAACTGAAATGGGACAAAAGCGTCAGAGCAGCATTAGATCAGATCAGAGACAGAAAATATCCGGAGTCTGTTGCATGTTATGCAGGGGAGCTTTTGCTGGTGGGAATTAACTACAATGAAAAAACAAAAGAACATGAATGCCGGATTGAAAAGTATGAAAAATAAGGGCATATTTCAATTTCAGTTTACAGAGATAAAAGAGTATGGATAAGATAGAGATATATCATTATTTAAAAAGGCAAAATATAGCGTATGAAATTACGGAACATAAGGCAGTTTTCAATATGGAAGAAGCAGATGCTGTTGATTTGCCGTATCCAGAGTGGGGCGCTAAAAATTTATTTGTTCGCGACGATAAAAAACGTAATTATTATTTGATAACGATGAAAGGGAACAAGCGAGTAGATTTGAAAGCGTTTCGCAGGCAACGTGGTCTGCGTGCACTTTCTTTTGCAGCTGCGGAGGAATTATTTGATATTATGAAACTGATACCCGGTGCCGTTACGCCGCTTGGTATTCTAAACGATGCCGAACACAGAGTTCAAGTCTTCATGGACGTGGAATTTGTCGGAAATAAAATTGGTGTTCATCCAAATGATAATACAGCAACCGTTTGGATGCAGGCTGATGATTTAATGAAAATAATTCAGAAGCATGGAAATACTGTGGAATACGCATGTATATAATCGAAAGGTATTGCTAAAAAGTCTGAAAAAAGAAAAATTCACAAACAAAAATGGTTCTCATTCTGCACTAAATATATTTACCGAGTATTCCATGACAGATCCCGGTGATCTGGCGGAATATTTTGGCTTCACAGAGCAGGAGATATCTGCCCTCTGTGAAAAATATGAGATGAGTTTTGAAGAAGCAAAAACGTGGTACGATGGTTATCAGTTGATTGCGCATCGGCAGACTGGAGACGAAATTTATTCCATGTATAGCCCGAAATCTGTGGTAGAAGCCATGCTGCGCCACAAATTCGGAACCTATTGGAACCAGACGGAAACGTATGAGGCCTTAAAAATTTATATTCAAATGGATATGGATGGCCTGAAAGATTCTGTGGTTCGAATGCTTGCCGGTATCAATTATAATAAAAAAACGAAGAAACATGAATGTGTTATTGAAGTAATGCAAAAATAAAAACGGAAGTCTCATGTCTGCGCAGTAAGGGTGGTGGATATGGGACTTTTTGGTAAAGATAAATAAAATTTATGGAGGAAACAGAATGATTATTGATTCTTATGATATCAACAGCGAGCCGATTGTAAAGCTGGAGAATTTTTATGGGGAGAAGCAGCATCTGGTAAAAAAATGTATGGTAATTTTTTCAAAAGTAATATATGAATACATGCTTGAAAAAATTCCCCATGCCGACAGATTGCAGAAGTAAGAGCATGCAATGGAAATATACCGGTTTGGACTCTGCCATATGAGGAAGAAACGATTGCTTTCTACCTGACACCAATTGGTTCCGCTCTTGCAGCAGGAACGATTGCCGAAGTCAATCATTTAACAGGAGCATCCGTCTTTATCATGTTTGGCTCGTGCGGCAGTCTGGACAAAGAAGCAACCGATGGAAAGTTTATTCTCCCAACGGAGGCATACCGGGGAGAAGGACTGTCCTATTATTTTGCAGAACCGCAGGACTACATAAAAATAAAAAACACGGACAAACTGGCGGAATTTTTCAAAGAAAGGAAACTGCCATACGTTCAGGGGCGCGTATGGACGACAGACAGTATGCTTCGGGAAACGGTAAATCTTGTAAGAAAACGAAAAGAAGAAGGATGCATTGCCGTAGGAAGTAGGAACTCGCAGGCGTTCGAGGCGATCAGTGATTTTTATGGATTTGAACTGTATGATTTTCTTGTTGCGGGAGATGTGCTGATCGAAGGAAACTATGAAACGGATGGATTATCTGCCGCTAACCACGATCTGGACAAGCTGTTTCTGGCGCTGCAGATAGCGAAAAGTGTATAAAATTACAATGTTTGAGGAAAAAGAAATATTTCAGAGCCGTTTGCAGAAACTTTTAGATAATACGAAAGCGGGAATTATGTATGGAGAATGGAATGACAATGGGCGATTGCTTACGGACGAATAAATTAATCATTTTAAGAGGAAATTCCGGCAGTGGAAAAACAACTATTGCAAAGGAATTACAGCAAGTGTTCGGAAATAATACAATGCTGATCTCGCAGGATGTTATCCGAAGAGATATGCTCAAAGTCAAAGACGGAGAAAATACAAAGGCGTTGCCTCTTCTGGAAGAACTTCTGCGATATGGAAGAAAACACAGCGAGATTGTTATTCTGGAAGGAATACTGAATGCGGAATGGTATCGTGCATTATTTGAGCTGGCAGTAGCTTTATATGGAAAAAATATATACGCATATTACTTCGACATCCCCTTCGAGGAGACCGTGAAGCGCCACAAAACAAAGCCGAACTGCAATGATTTCAGTGCAGAAGATATGCAGAGATGGTGGAACGAAAAAGATTATACATCCGTTCTGTATGAAACCAGAATAACGGCGGATCAGGACAGAGAAAGCATAGTTCGTGACATCTGTCAAAACATAATATCCAATGGAAAATAATTGCTTCGGACAGGGAATGATCTTTGTTCTGCCAGAGAAATATGATAAAATAGAAACAGAAATAAATTTTTGCAAGCCTGTCGGTGGTAAAGGATTTAGGAAGGAGCAGACCCATGAAATCAGTAATTTCCATTGGAAATCAGGATTTTATATCCATCAGAAAGAATAACTGTTTTTATATCGATAAGACGGATTTTATCAGGGAATGGTGGGACAATCAGGACAGTGTTACTCTGATCACACGCCCAAGAAGATTCGGCAAGACCCTGAATATGAGTATGGTCGAATATTTCTTTTCCGTAAATCATTCCGAATGCAGCAAATATTTTGAAGACCTTGTCATCTGGAAAGAGGAAAGATTTCGTAAGCTGCAGGGAACGTATCCGGTGATTTCCCTCAGCTTTGCAGATATCAAGGCAACCACATATGAGACTGCAAGAAGAGCGGTAATTCGTAAGCTGGTAAAATTATATAGTACTTTTGAATTTGTCAAATCCAGCAAAGTATTAAATGAAAAAGACCGCGCCTATTTTGATTCCGTTGAAGAAAATATGTCGGATGATGCGGCAGCAGTAGCTGTCAATTATCTGTCCGATTATCTGAGCCGCTATTACGGAAAAAAGGTGATTATTCTTCTGGATGAGTATGATACTCCTTTGCAGGAATCGTATATTCATGGGTATTGGGAGAATCTTACTGCGTTTATCAGAAGCCTGTTCAATTCCACATTCAAAACGAATCCCTATATGGAACGGGGACTGCTGACAGGAATAACAAGAGTCAGTAAAGAATCTATCTTTTCCGATCTGAATAATCTTGAAGTTGTAACAACAACATCGGAAAAGTACAGCGGCTCGTTTGGCTTTACAGAAGAAGAAGTCTTTCATGCGCTGGAGGAAAATGGGCTGTCCGATGAAAAAGGAACCGTCCGCTATTGGTATGATGGATTTTCCTTTGGAAAACGGAAGGATATTTACAATCCGTGGTCCATTACAAAATATCTGGACACGGGAGAATATGGAACGTACTGGGCAGACACCAGCGGAAATATGCTGATCTCCAATCTGATCCGTCGAAGTCCTGCAAAGATCAAGACGGAAATGGAAGATTTATTAAATGGCAGAGTGATCTGCACAGAATTGGATGAGCAGGTTATTTTTGAACAGCTTGGCAGAAAGCGGGGAGCCATCTGGAGTCTTATGCTTGCGAGCGGATATCTGAAAGTGGATCGGTACGAAATGGATAACCGAACAGGAAAGCGCCAGTATGATTTGAAAGTGACAAATCATGAGACAATGCTGATGTTTGAACAAATGATAGAGGACTGGTTTACAGAAGAAGATTCTGCATATGGCAATTTTAAAGATGCTCTGCTTGCCGGAGATCTGGATTATATGAACCAGTTTATGAATCAGGTAGCACTTCAGACATTCAGCAGTTTCGACACGGGCGGAAAACCATCAGAGGAACTCGAACCAGAAAGATTTTACCATGGATTTGTCCTTGGGCTGATTGTTGATCTGGCCGGAAAATACAGAATCACTTCCAACAGAGAAAGTGGATTCGGAAGGTATGACGTAGTAATGGAGCCATTGAAAGAAAACCTGGATGCGATTGTAATGGAATTTAAGGTTCAGAACACATCAAAAGAAAAGTCGCTGGAAGAGACGGTGGAGCATGCACTTCGTCAGATTCAGGAAAAACAGTATGACACAGAATTGCTTGCCAGAGGAATTGCAAAGGAGCGGATCAGGTATTATGGATTTGCGTTTCGGGGGAAGAAAGTGTTGATTGGAAATTAAAATGAGAGAAAATATGAAAATCAGAAAAGCAGAACTGAAAGACCTGTCCAGAATTGCGGAAATTTTCGTGTTCAACAACCGAATCAATTATTTCCCGATTTTTCACGAGGAGGCCTATTCCTTCGGTGAAATGCAGGTAGTTCCGATGATCGACCAGTACTTTAAGAAAGAAGAAATCTTAAACCGCATCTATGTCTACGATGATGGAATTATAAGAGGTTTTACAGAAATCAACGGAACCGAAATCTGTAAACTATACGTAGATCCATGTCTGCAGAACAACGGAGTCGGCCACGGGCTGATTACCTTTGCAATTGAAAAGTTTGACGCAGACCATCTATGGGCATTGGAGAAAAACACGCGTGCCATTGCGTTTTACAACCGCCACGGATTTCAGTGGACAGGAACGAAACAGCTGGAAGCAGGAACGACAGAATATCTGATGGAATTAAGACGATGAGAGCGCGGCGTGTTTTCTGTTCTTCCTGTAAAAATTAAAGCAGGAGAAAACGGTCTTGTATTTTAATCGAATCAAGTAAGTAGCGAAGCGGATTGTGAATATCCGCTTTACTGAAGCAAAAATAGCCGAAAAGCCTGTTCTACCGTATCGGTCATATTTTCTGCCGCATTTTTCACATCCATAGCTTCTTCGAGTGAAACGACGCTCCGCAGAATCGGGAAAAAGGCATCAATTCCGGCGGCGTTGCATGCAGATGCATCCTTTGTGACACAGCCGGAGAACGCAAGGACAGGTTTGCCGTATTCTTTTGAAAGTTTTGCAACTCCGATCGGCGCTTTTCCCATCACGGTTTGTCCGTCGAGCCGTCCTTCGCCGGTGATAACAAGATCAGCATCTTTTACATCATCACGAAGTCGGGTTTCATCCAGTACGATCTGAATGCCGGGTTCCAGCGAAGCAGAAAGAAACGTCTGAAAAGCAAATCCAAGTCCGCCCGCAGCACCCGTTCCGGGAATTTCCGCGTCGACGTTCGGGAATGTTTTCTGGCAGAGCGCGGCGTAGGAGGCAAGCGATGTGTCCATACGTTTGATCATGACAGCATCCGCGCCCTTCTGCGGTCCGAAAACGGCGCTGCAGCCGTTGGAACCGCAGAGCGGATTCGTTACATCGCAGGCAATACGGAAGGTGCATTCCGAAAGTTCCGGCAGAACGTGATCTGCCGTAATCGCGGTAAGAGATTCCAGTCCGACAGCACCAAAAGGAACCTGTTTTCCTTCTGCATCGAGCAGTCCGAAACCGAGTGCCTGTAGCATACCAATACCGCCGTCATTTGTGGCACTTCCGCCGATTCCAATGATAAAGCGGTGGCAGCCATTGCGGATGGCATCGCAGATAACCTCACCGACACCGTACGTTGTGGCGTACAGCGGATTTTTCTCATCGCCGTGTACCTGCGTAATACCGGCAGCCCCCGACATCTCGATAATGGCGGTCTGCGTCCGGTCGATGATGCCATACGGGCAGATAACCTGCTTTCCGGCAGGACCGGTCACCGAAACGGAGACAAGCCGTCCGCCAAGACCTTCGGTCAGTGCCTGAACGGTACCTTCACCGCCATCGGCAAGCGGGCGCACAACCGTCTCCACCTTCGGATCGACACGATAAATCCCGGTGGCGGCCGCTGTTCCTGCCTGCAGAGAGGAAAGGCTTCCTTTAAAAGAATCAATTGCAATCACAACTTTCATCATTTTTCTCCTGATTTCAAATATTTTTCAATCCGACACTCATGCACCTTCGTCTTCTTATCATAATTAACACCAACCAGCAGAATATCCCCTCGTATAAGATGCAATGGAAGCCGGGTAATGCTGTCTTTTAATCTGATCCAGTGCCGTTTTCGCATTCTTGTTCCATTTCAGTTCCACTACAAGCGCCGGAAAATCGTATCGGTATTCCGGCTTTGGCAGAAAGACAAAATCGGAAAAACCGCGCCCGGTCGGAAGTTCACGAATGGGTTTGAAGTAATATTGCATCGTACTTAAATAAGCAATCGTGAGGACACAACTGAGCGAATTTTCATTATGATACTGAATCACGGAAGTATATTCCTCATGGACCTTTTCAATTCCGGCAGCGACAGCATTTTCATCCATATCGAGCGTAGCATCTAAAAGATCCGCAGATTCCTGCTGGAAAGCGAAAAGTTCATTCCAATGATTGGAAGTCACCGCAGTCAGAAACTCCCGGCGGATTTCTTCGTTGGGAATATATGCCATCTGTGTCTGCTGATTGTAGGCAAGATAGCCCAAATGAATCAGCAGCGTCAGAACATCATCTTTATTTACAAAGCTGACCATGTCATTTTTAAAAGAGGTAACCATGACAGGAACTGCGGCGCCGGAAAGCATCTCCAGAATTGCTGTTTTCAATCCGTCAAAATCCATATTGATAAAAGGAACCATCGAGTCGTATGTGCTCGTCTCCGACCAATAGCTTTGGAATGTCCCATCCAGAAGCAGACTTGTTACCGCGTTTGGATTGTATACATGGTAATTTCCAAGCAGATAGCCGTCGTACCATCGTCTGACTTCCTCAAAATTTTGTCCGTATTTCTGACAGAGAGCGGAAACTTCATCTTCTGTGAATCCAATATAGGAAGCCAGCGGGCCTGGATTCAGCATGGAATACTGATGAAAATTATTTAAGGCAGACTGCGTTTTCAATTTTTTGATCGGAAGAATACCCGTGAGAAACGCAAGCTGGATATATTTCGTCGGTTCCGTCCCTTTGAACATTCCACGAAGAAAATTAATGTAATCATCCTGAATTTTCTGGTTGGAGGCCTCATCACGAATCAGGACATCCCATTCATCAATAATAATCACAAATTTCTGTCCGGTCGCCTCTTTGATCCGGGACAGAGCGTCGGGAACGGTGGAAACTTCCGGCGGAAGCTGATCTGCATAGATGGTACGCAGCTCGGCCAGTGTACATTCTGTAATGTAGGCCACAATCTGTTCCGGATCGCTGACATTCGAAAGAAACCACTGGATGTCCAGATGAATCACATCGTACTGGTTCAGATGCTTCTCAAAGTCTGCCGTCTGGCTGATCGCAAGGCCAGAAAACATCTTTCTGGAATCACAGCCCTTGCTGTAATAGGCCGCCAGCATATTTGCAGCAAATGATTTTCCAAACCGCCGCGGGCGGCTGTTGCAGATATAGCCCTGTATGGTGTCCAGAACTTTGTTGGTATACGATAAAAGTCCTGTTTTGTCCACATAGATTTCAGAATTGAGAGCAACCTGAAATGCACTGTTGTCCGGATTCACAAATCTTCCCATGATTTCACTTCCTTTCCGTTTTTTGATTATACCCCGATTTTACCATTCCCCCATCCAAATAGCAACGCACACCCCCGAAAATCCCGTAAAATCGCGGAAAAGAACCGATAAAATATGCTTTCCACTCTTGACAACGCTTACAGCCCCTAGTTATAATAAGGCATGAAAAACGATGACGAAGACAGTAGTCTGCGCGTGAACGGTCTGTGGAAAGCGAGCCGGGGATGGTGGGAGTCCGGTACAAGTAGCGGCAGGTGAACATCACTTCCAAGTTGCAGTTCTGAATCTGCGTACCCGGCGCATAAAATATAGAAAACCGGAGAGCAGTGGTAAGAAGTTGCCGGTTGTTCCCCGTTACAGGAAATGCATATGATAGTATGTAACAGGTGGTTACGATAAGTACAGCTTTCGTCCTATTACAGGGCGGGAGCTTTTTCTTATTTTACGCGAGCAAATCAAACGAGAAACTTAAGTTTCAGGAGGTACAAGCATGTACAAGAAAGTTTCAACCGACATGAACTTTGTCGAGAGAGAAAAACAGGTTGAGAAGTTCTGGGAAGACAATCAGATCTTCGAAAAAAGTATGAAAGTGCGTGAAGGAAATCCGTCCTACGTGTTCTATGACGGACCGCCGACCGCAAACGGAAAACCGCACATCGGCCACGTAGAGACCCGTGTTATCAAGGATATGATCCCGAGATACCGTACCATGAAGGGTTATCAGGTGCCGAGAAAAGCAGGCTGGGATACCCACGGACTGCCGGTAGAGCTGGAAGTTGAGAAAAAACTCGGTCTGGACGGAAAAGACCAGATCGAAAAATACGGCGTAGAGCCATTCATCGAGCAGTGTAAAGAGAGCGTATGGAAATACGAGGGAATGTGGGAAGACTTCTCCCATACCGTTGGCTTCTGGGCTGATATGAAAAACCCATACGTTACGTATCATAACGATTACATCGAGTCCGAGTGGTGGGCATTAAAGAGATCTGGAAGAAAGGTCTTCTGTACGAAGGACACAAAATCGTTCCTTACTGCCCGCGCTGCGGTACCCCGCTTTCTTCTCACGAAGTAGCGCAGGGATACAAAGATGTCAAAGAACGTTCTGCCGTTGTCCGCTTTAAAGTAAAAGGCGAGGACGCTTACATCCTGGCATGGACCACCACACCGTGGACCCTTCCGTCCAACGTTGCGCTCTGCGTCAACCCGGATGAGGATTATGTAAAAGTAACAAGCAAAGGATATACCTATTATATGGCAGCCGCTCTGGTAGACACCGTTCTCGGTGAGGGCGCTGAAATCCTGGAGCATTATCAGGGCAAAGATCTTGAGTTCAAAGAGTACGAGCCGCTGTTCCCGTACGCTGAGAAGAGAATCGGAAACAAAAAAGCATACTATGTAGTCTGCGATACCTACGTAACACTGACCGATGGTACCGGTGTTGTTCATATCGCCCCTGCATTTGGTGAGGACGACTCCAAGGTCGGTCACAGATACGATCTTCCTTTCGTACAGTTAGTAAACGAAAAAGGTGAGATGACCGAGGAAACTCCGTGGGCAGGTACTTTCTGCAAGAAAGCAGATATGGCCGTTCTGCAGGCACTCGAGGATAAAGACCTTCTGTTTGATGCGCCGCTGTTCGAGCACAGCTACCCGCACTGCTGGAGATGCGATACTCCGCTGATCTACTATGCACGCGAGACCTGGTTCATCCGCATGACTGCAGTAAAAGAGGATCTGATCCGCAACAACAACACCATCAACTGGATTCCGGAGAGCATCGGAAAAGGACGTTTCGGCGACTGGCTGGAAAACGTTCAGGACTGGGGACTTTCCAGAAACCGTTACTGGGGAACTCCGCTTCCGGTATGGCAGTGTGAGTGCGGCCATCAGGACTGCATCGGCAGCATCGAGGAGCTGAAAGAAAAATCTGACAACTGCCCGGATGACATCGAGCTTCATCGCCCATACATCGATGCAGTAACGATCAAGTGCCCGAAATGTGGAAAAGAAATGCACCGTGTACCGGAAGTTATTGACTGCTGGTTCGATTCCGGCTCCATGCCGTTCGCACAGCATCACTATCCATTCGAGAACAAAGAAACCTTCGAGAAACAGTTCCCGGCACAGTTTATTTCCGAGGCTGTAGACCAGACACGTGGATGGTTCTACTCCCTGCTTGCAATTTCCACTCTGCTGTTCAACAAAGCACCGTACGAGAACGTTATCGTTCTTGGTCTGGTACAGGATGAGAACGGACAGAAGATGAGTAAATCCAAAGGAAATGCGGTAGATCCGTTTGACGCACTGCAGACCTACGGTGCCGATGCGATCCGCTGGTACTTCTACACCAGCAGTGCTCCGTGGCTGCCGAGCCGTTTCGCAGGCAAGACGGTCGTGGAAGGACAGAGAAAGTTCATGGGAACCCTGTGGAACACCTACGCGTTCTTTGTCCTGTATGCAAACATCGACAACTTCGATGCAACAAAATACAGTCTGGAATATGACAAACTGGCTGTTATGGATAAATGGCTGCTGTCCCGTCTGGAATCCACTGTAAAAGCAGTAGACGACAACCTGGCAAATTACCGTATCCCGGAGGCAGCAAAAGCACTGCAGTCCTTCGTGGATGATATGAGTAACTGGTATGTACGCCGCTCCCGTGAGCGTTTCTGGGCAAAAGGCATGGAGCAGGATAAGATCAATGCTTACATGACTCTGTACACCGCACTGGTGACCGTTGCAAAAGCAGCAGCTCCGATGATTCCGTTCATGACAGAGGATATTTATCAGAACCTCGTAAAGAGCATCGATGCAAGTGCACCGGAAAGTATCCATCTGTGCGACTTCCCGGAGGTACATGAGAACTGGATCGATCCGAAGATGGAAGAGGATATGGCAGACCTGCTGGAGATCGTCGTTATGGGACGTGCCGCAAGAAATACTGCCAATATCAAAAACCGTCAGCCGATCGGAACCATGTACGTGAAGAGCGAGTTCCAGCTTTCCGAATTCTACAAAGAGATCATCGAGGACGAGCTGAATGTCAAAGAAGTTGTATTTAAAGATGACATCGCAGATTTCATCAGCTACAGCTTCAAACCGCAGATGCGTACCGTAGGACCAAAATACGGAAAACTCCTGAACAAGATCAAAACAACCCTGTCTGAGCTGGATGGAAACAAGGCTATGGCAGAGCTCAAGAGCACCGGCGAACTTAAACTTGACATCGATGGACAGGAAATTGTATTATTAGAGGAGGATTTGTTAATTGACATGGCACAGATGGAAGGCTATGTATCCGAATCCGACCATACAATCACCGTTGTTCTGGATACCAATCTGACTCCGGAACTGATCGAGGAAGGTTTTGTTCGTGAGCTGGTAAGTAAAATCCAGACCATGCGTAAAGAGGCCGGCTTTGAGGTTATGGACAAGATCAGAGTATATGCAAAAGACAACGACAAGATTGTAAGCATCATGAAAAACCATGGTGATGAAATTAAATCTGAAGTTCTGGCAGAAGAAATCGTGACTGGAGAGACAAAGGGCTATGAGAAGGAGTGGAATATCAACTCCGAAAAGGTTACCATGGCAGTAGAGCGTATCTAAGAATACTTCTGGATGCGTTTCCACGACGATCGTTAATATAAAAATCAGCCTGCGAGCGGGGATGCAGACAAGCTCTCCGCTCGCAGACTGCTATTGAGGAGGACGCAGATGTTAAACGCCGAGTTCAACAAAGAAACTTTTAAGAACAGTGTCAAAGAAAACGTAAAAATGCTGTACAGAAAAAATCTGGAAGAGGCTTCCCAGCAGGAAATTTACCAGGCAGTCTGCTACGCAGTAAAAGACGTTATTATTGACAACTGGCTGAAAACCCAGAAAGCAATGGATGAGCAGGATCCGAAGATTCTGTACTATATGTCCATGGAGTTCCTGATGGGACGTGCGCTGGGAAATAACCTGATTAACCTGACTGCATACAAACAGGTACAGGAAGCTCTTGATGAGATGGGACTGAACCTGAACCTTCTGGAGGACCAGGAGAGAGATCCTGCGCTTGGAAACGGCGGTCTTGGCCGTCTGGCAGCATGCTTCCTGGATTCCCTGGCTACACTGGGATATCCGGCATACGGCTGCGGTATCCGTTATAAATACGGTATGTTCAAACAGCAGATCCGCGACGGTTATCAGGTAGAAGTACCGGACAACTGGCTGAAACACGGCTATCCATTCGAGCTGAAACGCCCGGAATACGCAAAAGAAGTAAAATTTGGCGGATACGTAGCACAGGAGTATGATGAGGCTACCGGACGCGTAAACTTCGTACAGAAAGATTACCAGTCTGTAAACGCAATTCCTTACGATATGCCAATCGTAGGATACGACAACGATGTTGTAAACACGCTGACCATCTGGGATGCAGAGGCTATTCAGGACTTCTCCCTGGATTCCTTCGACAAAGGTGATTACCACAAAGCGGTTGAGCAGGAAAACCTTGCAAAAACCATCGTAGAGGTTCTGTATCCGAACGACAACCATTACGAAGGAAAAGAGCTGCGTCTGAAACAGCAGTATTTCTTTATTTCTGCAAGCGTACAGAGAGCAGTTGCAAAATATAAAAAACATCACGATGATATCACAAAGCTGTATGAGAAGGTTACCTTCCAGCTGAACGATACTCACCCGACCGTAGCCGTTCCGGAGCTGATGCGAATCCTCATGGACGTGGAAGGCCTTGGCTGGGATGAGGCATGGGAGATCACCACAAAGACCTGCGCATACACCAACCACACCATCATGGCAGAGGCACTCGAGAAATGGCCGGTTGACCTGTTCTCCAGACTTCTTCCGCGTATCTATCAGATCGTAGAGGAGATCAACCGCCGCTTCCTGATCCAGGTAAGAGAGCAGTACCCGGGTGATGAAGAGAAAGTCCGCCAGATGGCAGTGATCTACGACGGACAGGTTCATATGGCCCGTCTGGCTATCGTAGGCGGCTATTCTGTCAACGGTGTTGCACAGCTTCATACCGAGATTCTGAAAAAACAGACCTTAAAAGACTTCTACGAGATGACTCCGGAGAAGTTCAACAATAAGACGAATGGTATCACACAGCGTCGTTTCCTGCTTCACGGAAACCCGCTCCTGGCTGACTGGGTAACCGAGTACGCCGGAGACGGCTGGATCACCGATCTGCCGAAGATCGAAAAGATCGCTAAGCTGGCAGATGACACCCAGGCACAGAAGGAATTTATGGAAATCAAAATATAAAAATAAAGTTCGCCTGGCAAAATACATCAAAGAGCATAACGGCATTGATGTAGATCCGAACTCTATTTTTGACGTTCAGGTAAAGCGTCTGCATGAGTACAAACGCCAGTTTATGAACATTCTTCATATTATGTACCTGTATGACCGTCTGAAAAAGAACCCGGATATGCCGTTCTACCCAAGAACCTTCATCTTTGGAGCGAAAGCTTCCGCAGGCTATGAGCGTGCAAAAGCAATCATCAAACTGATCAATTCCGTTGGGGATGTCGTAAATAACGATCCGACCATCAAAGGAAAGATCAAAGTTGTATTTATCGAGGATTATCGTGTCAGCAACGCAGAGCTGATCTTTGCCGCTGCTGATGTTTCCGAGCAGATTTCCACCGCAAGTAAAGAGGCTTCCGGTACCGGTAACATGAAGTTCATGCTGAACGGTGCCCTGACTCTTGGAACCATGGACGGTGCAAACGTAGAGATCGTTGAGGAAGTTGGAAAAGAGAACGCCTTCATCTTCGGACTTTCCGCAGATCAGGTTATCGAATATGAGAACAACTACACCTACGATCCGATGAGCTACTTCATCCACGATCAGGACATCCACAACGTAGTGATGGATCTGATCAGCGGAAGATACTCAAACGGCGACACCATGATGTTCCGTGATCTGTATGACTCTCTGCTCACACCGAAGAATGCTCCGCGCCCGGATATGTACTTTACCCTGGCAGACTTCAAGTCCTATGCGGCAGCACAGGAGCGTGTTGAGGATAAATACAGAAATACTTCTGCATGGGCAAGAAGCGCGATCCTGAATACCGCACACAGCGGCAAATTCACATCCGACCGTACCATCCAGCAGTATGTAGATGATATCTGGCATCTGGACAAGATTACTGTCAGAAAGTAATCAGAATCAAATATAAGTAGTTAGGGGACACCTGCTTTTCCGGGGAAAACCGGAGGGGCGGGTGTTCTTTTTTGATGCCCGCTGGAAGGATCTGCATCCCGAAAAATGCCTGCAAAACAGGCATTCTTTTGACATTCTACGGGGAGTGTGGTACACTGTTCGTGTCTATGAACTAAAACAATCTGAAATGTATTGAGGTGAAAAGATTGGATAAAGCTGAATATCAAAGCCGGCTGGAAGAGCTGAACAGTCTAGGTAAAAAAAGAGGACTATGAGGGGGCACTTGCAGTTGTAGAAGCCGTTGATTGGCAGCGTGTCAAGAGTCTGCGCACGCTCGGCATGGTAGCGGATGTCTATGAGGCGAACAAACGATATCCGGAGGCGAAGAAGATTCTGCTGATGGCGTATGACCGTTCCTCCATCGGAAAGGGCATTCTGTACCGCCTGGTAGAGGTCTCCGTAAAAATGAAAGACTTTGATGAGGCGATTGACTTTTACAACGAGTTTGAAGCAGTCGCACGTCACGATAATTCCCGGTATCTGCTGAAATACAAGATTTTAAGAGGACAGAAAGCGCCGCTTGAGGAGCAGATTTCCCTTCTGGAGGAATACAAAGAGCGGGAATTTACCGAGAGATGGGCATATGAACTGGCAAACCTTTACAGCAAAGCCGGAGAGACGCAGAAATGCATCGATGCCTGTGATGAGCTGATCCTGTGGTTCAGCGAGGGCAAATATGTGACAAAGGCAATGGATCTGAAAATGAAGTACGAGCCGCTGTCACCGTCCCAGCAGATCAAATACGAGCATCGTTTTGACTACAAAAAGAATGAAGAGCCGTCCGAGGATCCGGAAGCACTTGAAGTGCGGTTAGCCGGAGAGAGCGGAGCCGGTGAAATGGCTGCGACGAAAGAGCCGGCAGAGACGCCGGAAGTAAAACCGGTAAACGGCGGTGTGATGAGCCAGTATGTGGCCGGTGAAGAAGAAAAAGAAGCCGGTTCGCCGTACGAAGCATATGAGAAAACACAGCAGGCCGAGGCAGATGCAGAGCAGGTGCAGGAGTACGAAGCACTGCAGCAGACAGAGGAGCCGATCGAGGAGATTCCGGAAGAGCAGGCGTATGCAGACAGCACGCCGACGTACCTTGGAAATACGATCGATCTTCACGCAGAGCTTGCAAAGAGCATCCGCGATGTCTTCTCCTTCCGCGGAAAGAAACAGGAAGAGACGGCAGTCGAGGAAGAGACAAGCGAAGAGCCGGTACAGTACGAAGTAAAAGATCTGGAGCCGGAGCAGCTTGATGTAAACGTAGAGGTATCCCCGGATGCCAACACGACAATCAAGACAAGACCGCAGCCAAAACCGAAGGAAAAAGCCGAGCCGGTAATGCCGAAAGCACCGAAGCCGGAGAAGAAATACGAAGAGCCGGACCTCGAAGCACTGTTCCAGGAGACCGCAGCAAACCTGTCGGAGGAAGTTGCGGAGGAAGAAGCAGAAGAGCCAGTGGAACCGGCAGCAGAAGCCGAAACCGCAGAGCAGCCGATGGATCCGGAGTCCGAGGCAGAGGCACGGGAAGCGGCTGAGGAGCCGCAGGCGGAAGCTGAGCCGGAAGAAGATGCAGAACCGGCAGATGAAGCGGAAACCGAAGAGATCACAGAACCGGCGGATGAGGCTGAAACCGAAGAAGCTACAGAGCCGATGGATGAAGCTGAGATCGAAGAGATTATAGAACCGGCAGCCGAGGCTGAAATCGAAGAAGCAGAAGTTACAGAACCAGCAGTGGAAGCTGAAACAGAAGCAGCCGAGAAGGCTCAGGCGGAAGCCGAAATTGAGGAAACCGTAGAACCGGCGGAGACACCGTCCATGGATGCAACGGTTGTCATCGCGGATCTGAAACCGGCAGAGGAGACACGGCCGACCATCGATTTTAGTGAGCTTCAGGCAGCGCTGAACGCAGAAGTGCAGGAAGCTGAAAAAGCATCGGAAATCGAACTGCCGGATGAGCCGGAAACTGCGGAAGCAGAACCTGCTGACGAGCCGGAAAGCGAAACAGAGCCGGAAACTCCGGCCGAGACTGAGCCAGCCGATCCGTTTGAGCCGGCAGGAACCCAGCCGATCGAGATTACCCCGGAGGAAATCGAAATCGAAGTTCCGACCGAGCCAAAGCGTGAGCGCGTATCCGATGCGACGATCAACATGAGCATCGAAAAAACAACGGATGCCACCGTTCAGCTGATCCGCGACAACATTCCGGAAGGAACTGTTGCGAAATCGATTGAAGAGGTGCTCCGCGAGGAGACGCCGGAGGAGGCAAGACTCCGCATCCTGAACGACACCCAGCCGGATAAGCTGAGTGACGAGCAGAAAGCGCTGTTTACTTACTTTGCGAAAGTTCCAGGCATGGATATCCAGATTCTGGATGCAATGCATGGTGTTTATCATTACGCAGGCGACCGTACTTCCCGTCATGGAAACATTGCCATTATGGGCGGATACGGTACTGGAAAAACGAAGCTGTCGGAGGATCTCGTCCGTGCAATCTGTGCTGACTTAAAACTTCCGGCAACGAAGATGGCCCGTCTGGATGCATCTGTTCTGAACAAAAAGGACTGTGCGCAGATTGTTTCAAAGCTGGCGGGAGGTTTCCTCCTGATCGAGCGTGCCGGTCTGATGTACCCGGAGACGATCGAGAAGCTGTCGCAGGCAATGGATTTCCGTACCGACAGTCTGGTTCTGATCATCGAGGATGAGAAGGTCAGCATGAGAGGTCTTCTGCGGAATTACCCTGATTTTGCGAAGAAGTTTGAGACGGTCATTTCGATTCCTGTTTTCACGAACGACGAGCTGGTTACGTTTGCCCGCACGTATGCGCGTGAGAATGGATACAAGATGGACGAGATGGGTGTGCTTGCTCTGTATACACAGATTGGCAACAATCAGAAGGAGGGCGAGCCGATGACGATTTCACAGGTCAAAGATATGGTGGATCGTGCCATCGCCCATGCAGAAAAGGGAACCCGTAAATTCGGAAGACGCATGTCCAGAAAGCATACCGATGCGGACGACCGCGTGATTCTTTACGAGAAAGACTTTGAGTTCTAAATACATGGAGAATTTATGGAGAAAGTAAAACCGTGGCTCGGGGAGCCGCAGAATACAATAGCCGTACTGCAGAAGTACGGCTTTGTATTTCAGAAAAAGTATGGTCAGAATTTTCTGATCGATCCACATGTGCTGGATAAGATTGTAGCCGCTGCAGGTATCGGACCGGACGATTTTGTTGTGGAAATCGGACCTGGTATCGGTACTCTGACGCAGTATCTTGCGTATGCTGCGCGGAGTGTGTGTGCGGTGGAAATTGACAAGAATCTGATCCCGATTCTGGAGGATACGCTGTCGGATTATGATAATGTTGAGGTTATCAACAATGATGTTTTGAAGGTGGATCTGGCGGCGCTGGCGAAGGAGAAGAACAACGGACGGCCGATCAAGGTTGTGGCGAATCTTCCGTATTATATTACGACGCCGATTATTATGGGATTATTTGAGAATCATGTGCCGGTGGATTCGATTACGGTTATGGTTCAGAAGGAGGTTGCGGACCGGATGCAGACGGGGCCGGGATCGAAGGATTACGGGGCGCTGTCGCTGGCGGTGCAGTATTATGCGGAGCCGTATATTGTGGCGAATGTGCCGCCGAACTGTTTTATGCCGCGGCCGAAGGTCGGAAGTGCGGTGATCCGGCTGACGCGTCATGAGGTGATGCCGGTGGAGACGAAGGATGAGAAGTTGATGTTCTCCATTATTCGGGCGTCGTTTAATCAGAGACGAGACTCTGGCGACGGACTGAAAATTCGGAGCTGCTGCATTTTCGAAGAGAGATTGAGGCTGCAATCACAGCCTGCGGCTGGCCGCTTACGATTCGTGGGGAGGCATTGAGTTTACAGGAGTTTGCGCGGTTGACGGATGAATTGTGTAAATAGAGGGACGGCCTCGCCGTCGCCCGTCCGCCCTTCGCGTGATACGCATGGC
>ENA-OQKB01000118-OQKB01000118.1-human-gut-metagenome-genome-assembly--contig:-NODE-118-length-19341-cov-3.254554_pt1 | contig 19341 bp, 18 predicted proteins | sample MGYA00242646_ERZ504793 | MGnify/ENA primary metagenome ERZ504793 (study PRJEB26092, sample SAMD00036409) | human gut metagenome | host: Homo sapiens | study: EMG produced TPA metagenomics assembly of...
AAGAAAAAGGAGAAAAACGATATGGGACTTTTTATGACAGTACGTATCTGCTGGTGATTCTTGCCGCACTGATTTCCATGGCGGTATCCGCCCGCATGAACACGATTTTTGGCAAATATCAGACCGTCCGCTCGTACAGCGGCATGACGGGACGCGAGGCGGCGATGCGCATTCTGCATCAGGCCGGCATCTACGATGTGACCGTCCGCCACGTATCCGGTAAACTGACCGACCACTATGATCCGCGGACAAAAACCGTGAATTTATCGGATGCGGTTTACGATTCAACCTCGGTCGCAGCGATCGGCGTCGCAGCGCATGAGTGCGGCCATGCCGTACAGCACAATACGGATTACGTGCCGCTGAAAGTAAGAAGCGCCATTGTTCCGGCAGCGAACCTTGGATCCCAGCTTTTCTGGCCGCTGTTCCTGATCGGACTGATTTTCAGCCTTCCGATGCTGGTGAAAGCCGGGATCTGGCTGTTTGTGCTGGCACTGGCATTCCAGGTGGTAACACTTCCGGTCGAGTTCGATGCGTCGAGAAGAGCATTAAAAATGCTCAGTGAGGGCGGTATGGTGACAGAGACGGAACACGACGGAGTCAAGAAAGTACTCTGGGCTGCAGCCATGACATACGTGGCAGCGGTGATCGGTTCTCTGCTGCAGCTGCTCCGGCTGCTGATTTTATCCGGAGCATTTAGGAGAAATGATGACTGATACAATCAATACAAGAGAGCTGATTATGAACATTCTGCTTGAGATGGACAGGGAGAAAACGCCCTGCCATCTTGCTGTAAAGGACGCCCTCGATAAATACCAGTTCCTGCCGCGGCAGGACCGTGCGTTTATCAAGCGGGTCTGCGAGGGAACCGTGGAATACGGCATCCAGAATGACTACATCATCAATCAGTATTCCAAAATCAAGATCAACAAATGCAAGCCGGTGATTCGTGCGATCTTACGGATGTCGGTGTACCAGATCCGTTTTCTTGACGCAGTACCGGATTCGGCAGTCGTCAATGAGGCGGTGAAACTGGCGGAAAAGAAGCATTTTTACAACTTAAAGGGCTTTGTCAACGGCGTTCTGCGCACGATCGTGCGGGAAAAAGATCATCTGCCGATGCCGAAGGAGAACAATACTACGCAGTATCTTTCCGTGAAATACTCCATGCCGGAATTTCTGGTTGAGGAGTTCGTATCCCAGTACGGAAAAGAAACGGCAGAAACGATGATGGCGGATTTCCTGAAAGAAAAACAGGTGACGATCCGTATCAACCGCTGGAACAATACGATCGAGGAGACGAAGAAAAGCCTGGAAAGCCAGGGGGCAGAGCTGGAAAAAGCGCCGTATCTTGGCGAGGCGTTCTATCTGAAAAACTTTGAGACGATCGCATCACTGAATGCCTTCCAGGAAGGCCGTTTCCAGATTCAGGATGTGAGCTCCATGATGGCGGCGCATCTGGCGGATCCAAAGCCGGGTGACCAGGTGCTGGATCTCTGCGCGGCACCGGGCGGAAAGAGCCTCCATGCAGCAGATAAAATGAGAAATCAGGGATGCGTGGAAGCGCGTGATCTCACCGAATACAAGGTCGATCTGATCCGGGAAAATGTGCAGAGAGCAGGTGTTTCCTGCGTCGTGCCGAAGGTAAAAGATGCGGAACAGCTCGATGCGGAATGGATCGGAAAAGCGGACGTTGTGATTGCGGACCTGCCGTGCACCGGATACGGCGTCATCGGCAGAAAGCCGGATATCAAATATTACGCTTCAAAAGAAAAAGAAGAGGAGCTGGTACGGATTCAGCGGGCAATCCTTGCAAATGCCGCATCGTACGTAAAGCCGGGCGGCACACTGCTGTACAGCACATGTACCGTCAACAGAAAAGAAAACGGCGAGAATGCCGCATGGTTTCTGGAACAGTTCCCGTTTGAAGCAGTCAGTCTGGATGAACTGCTGCCGGATGAGCTGAAAAGCGGAGAAACGGCCAAAGGACAGTTGCAGCTGATCCCGGGGGTACACAAGACAGACGGATTTTTCCTTGCAAAATTCCGGAAACAGAGAAGACGGGCGTAACAGATGGATATTAAATCAATGACCTTAGACGAATTAAAGGACGCCTGCCAGCAGATGGGAGAAAAGCCGTTCCGTGCCAAACAGTTATACGACTGGATGCATCATCGTCTGGCGGGCAGCTACGATGAGATGACGAATCTCTCGCTTGCCTTCCGGGAAAAATTAAAGGAACAGTATCCGCTTACCTGTCTCGAAAAAGTGCAGGTGCAGGAGTCCAAAATCGACGGAACGAGAAAATACCTGTTCCGCCTTAGCGACGGCAACGTGATCGAGAGCGTCTGGATGAAGTACCACCACGGAAATTCCGTCTGCATCTCATCCCAGGTCGGCTGCCGGATGGGCTGCCGCTTCTGCGCGTCCACAATCGGCGGACTCGTGCGGTGCCTGACTCCGTCGGAGATGCTCGACCAGATTTACCGGATTTGGGAGGACACCGGGGAGCGGGTCTCCAATCTGGTTGTCATGGGAACGGGTGAGCCGATGGACAACTACGACAATCTGGTGCGCTTCGTGCGGCTGCTTTCGAGCCAGGAAGGACTCAACATCAGCCAGAGAAACATCACCGTTTCCACCTGCGGAATCGTGCCGAATATGTACAAATTGGCAGATGAGGGACTCCAGATCACCCTGGCACTTTCCCTTCATGCGCCGAACGATGAAAAGCGCCGCGAGCTGATGCCGATTGCCAATAAATATTCCATTGATGAAATTCTCGATGCATGCCGCAATTACTTTGCAAAAACAGGCCGTCGGATTACATTTGAGTACTCTCTCGTTGGCGGGAAAAATGACAGCGAAGCCGATGCAAAAGAGCTTTCCGCGCGGATTTCGGATATCAACTGTCATGTAAATCTGATCCCGGTCAACCCCGATCAAAGAGCGCGATTACGTGAAATCAACGAAAAAAGTCGTAGAGAATTTCAAAAATAAACTTGAAAAATACGGAATTAATGTTACTATTAGAAGGGAAATGGGCCGCCGATATTGACGGAGCCTGTGGACAGTTAAGAAAAAGTTTTATCGATAAATCAAACGAACAGCCGTAAAAAGCGGCTGTCAATACAGGAGAAAAAAGCATGAAGGTATTTTCTGCAACCGATATCGGACAGAAACGGACGATGAACCAGGATTTTGTGTTTGCCTCCGCCTCTCCGGTCGGAAACCTTCCGAACCTCTTTGTCGTTGCAGACGGCATGGGAGGCCATAACGCGGGCGATTTTGCTTCGCGTTACGGTGTTTCTGTACTGGTGGAATCTGTAAAAAGGGATACGAATTTCAACCCGGTGCGGATCATTCGGCATGGAATTGAAGCAGCAAACAGCCAGATTTTTGAGCAGGCAAAACGAGATATATCCATGGAAGGCATGGGTACGACGATGGTAGTAGCTACGGTTGTCGGCAACTATGCCTACGTTGCAAACGTAGGAGACAGCAGGCTGTATCTGGCAGCAGATGGCACGTTTGACCAGGTGACGCAGGACCATTCCCTGATCGCAGAGATGGTGCGCCTTGGAGAACTCACTCCCGAGCAGGCGCGGAATCACCCGGACAAAAACATTATTACCAGAGCAGTAGGCACACAGGATACCGTAAAGATTGATTTCTTTGACATTCAGCTTGAAGAGGGCAATCAATTGGTGATGTGCTCGGACGGCCTTTCCAACATGGTAACGGATGAGGAGATTTTCGAACTCATCTGCCGAGAAGACGGTGAGGACAAGGCGAAACGTTTAATTGATAAAGCAAATGCAAATGGCGGCAGAGACAATATCGCAGTCATTGTCGTTGAACCATTTACAAACGAGGTGAAAGAATGTTAAAAGAGGGCGTTATTTTAGGAGAACGATATGAGATCATAAGCCGGATCGGTTCCGGCGGTATGGCTGATGTCTACAAAGCAAAAGACCACAAGCTGAACCGCATGGTGGCCGTCAAGGTTTTAAAACCGGAATTCCGGGAGGATAAAACCTTTATCCGCAAGTTCCGCACGGAGGCACAGGCCGCAGCAGGACTGTCCCATCCGAATATTGTAAACGTGTACGATGTCGGGGAGGACCGCGGCGTTTACTATATCGTCATGGAGCTTGTCGAGGGAATTACTCTGAAGGATTACATTGACCGCAAAGGAAAACTGAGCGTAAAAGAGGCAACCAGCATCGCCATTCAGGTTTCCCTTGGTCTTGAAGCAGCACACAACCGCAATATTGTACACCGCGATGTCAAACCGCAGAATATCATCATTTCCACAGACGGAAAAGTAAAACTTTCCGACTTTGGTATTGCAAAGGCAACTTCTTCCAATACGATCAGTTCGAACGTTATGGGAAGCGTACATTACAGCTCTCCGGAGCAGGTGCGCGGCGGATATTCGGACTATAAGAGTGATATCTATTCCCTTGGTATCACCATGTACGAGATGGTAACCGGAAGAGTGCCGTTTGACGGCGACACCACCGTTGCCATCGCAATCAAGCATCTGCAGGAGGAGATTGAATCTCCATCCAAATATACCCCGAACCTTCCGTTCGCACTGGAGCAGATTATCTTAAAATGTACCCAGAAGAGCCCGGACCGCCGTTACAATAACATGGCGGAGCTGATCGACGACTTGAAGCATTCGCTGATGGAGCCGCAGGGCAATTTCGTAAAAGTAACTCCGTTAAGTTCTCACGCCGAGACTGTTATGGTATCCGCAGAGGAGTTAAGCCAGATCCGTTCCGGCGCAGCAGCAAAGGCAAATGCGCAGACGGCAGAGGAGCCGGCCCGCAAGCGCTACAGCAAGATCGAGGATGAGGAAGAGGACGAAGATTACAGCTACGAGGACGAAGAAGACGAGGATGAGGACGAAGAAGAGGATGACCGCGATTCCTACGATGAGGATGACGACGATTCCTACTACGACGATGACGACGACGATGACAAAGCCGGAAACAAACTCGAAAAGATCATCACAATCGGCGGTTTTGCGATTGCAGCCATCATCATCTGCATGCTGATCTACTTTATTGCACAGGCAGCCGGCATTGTCGGCGGAAAAGGACCGACCGCAGCTTCTTCCAGTTCCGCATCATCTTCGAGCAGCACGGAAGTTGTTTCTTCCAGCAGCAAAGAAGAGGAAAAAGTAACCGTTCCGGATCTGACCAATAAAACCGAGGCAGATGCAACCGCACTGGCAAACAGCCTGAAACTTGGTGTGGTCAACGGCGGAACCGAGGCATCGGATGTCATTGAGGCAGGAAAGATCTGCCACCAGGATCTGACACCGGGAACGAAAGTCGATAAAAATGCAACGATTACGTATTATGTAAGCTCCGGAAAAGAAACCGTAACGATTCCGACCGGCATTGTGGGAACACAGAAAGACGCTGCAAGCGCTGCTCTGACCCAGCTTGGACTTCAGGTTTCTACCACAGAGGATTTCAGCGATACCGTTGCCGAAGGATACGTAATTTCCGTTGATCCGGCCGAAGGAAGCCAGGTTGCACCGGAATCTACCGTTACCCTCGTTGTCAGCAAGGGATCAAAGGACGCGGAAGAAATTGCAATCCGTGATGTAATTGGTCTGGATGAGGAAACTGCAAAATCAATCCTGAGCGATTTCAATATTATTGTAAAAACAGGAACCAGCAGCAAGGTGGCCGAGGGTGAAGTCATGGAGGTTGACCCGGCAATCGGAACCAAAGTGAAGAAAGGTTCGGACGTTACGATTTATGTCAACAGCCCAAGTGCACAGCCAACAACGCCGGATGAAAATACACCGACCCCGACACCGGCCGAGCCGGGCGCAAATACCGCTACGGATGTTACCTGGTCCTGCAGCCAGACCTTAAGTGCGCCGGATCAGTATCAGGGTGGTATTGCAAAAATTGAGCTGATCCAGGATGATGGAAACGGAAACGAGACCTCCATCACCATCATGGACGGACAGGCCATTACGAGCTGGCCGTATTCTGTCAACACCAACTGGAGTGCTTCATCGTCTGCTTCTTCTACCGGAAGAATCGTCTTCTATGAGATGGATTCGAGCGGAAGTTATCAGGCAATTGCACAGTACCCATCGGTTCCGTTGAGTGAAGGGTGAGTATGACAGGAAAGATTATGAAAGGAATTGCCGGATTCTACTACGTAGACGTAGAAGAATCCGGCATTTATGAGTGCAAAGCAAAAGGAATTTTCCGAAAGGAAGGCCAGAAACCGCTCGTCGGAGATCTTGTGGAAATCGAGATTCTGGATGAAGCGGAAAAAACAGGAAATATGACCCGGATTCTGCCGCGAAAGAATGAACTGATCCGTCCGGCAGTGGCCAATATCGATCAGGCGCTTGTGATTTTTGCGCTGGAAAATCCGACCCCGAACCTGACGCTTCTGGACCGTTTTCTTGTGATGATGGAACAGCAGAACGTTCCGACGGCAATCTGTTTCAATAAAAGAGATCTTGCGGGGGAAGATTACACAGACCATCTGCGAAGCGTCTATGAGAACTGCGGTTACCGTGTCTTTACGGTGAGTGCAGCGAAGAGCAGGGCATGCAGGAAGTGGAAGCATACCTGAAAGGGAAAACAACGGTGGTAGCCGGTCCGTCCGGCGTCGGAAAATCTTCGATCACAAACCGGATGCAGAAAGAAATCCAGATGGAGACCGGAGAGATCAGCAAAAAGCTGAAAAAAGGAAAACACACGACGCGCCATTCCCAGATGATCCCGATCGACCATGAGACGTATCTGTGCGATACGCCGGGGTTCAGCTCGCTTTATACAACCGATATGGAAAAAGAGGAGCTGAAAAACTTTTTCCCGGAATTTCATCCGTACGAAGGAAAATGCCGTTTCCTCGGCTGCATCCACGGAAAAGAGCCGGGCTGTGCCGTCAAAGAGGCACTGGAACAGGGAAATATCAGCAAAGAAAGATTTGAAAACTATACCATGTTCTATGAAGAACTGAAAGAACAGGAAAAGAGGAGATACTAGCATGAGCCGAGTATATCAGTTGGCACCTTCTATTTTATCCGCAGACTTCAACCGTCTCGGAGAACAGATCCAAAGGGTAGAGAAAGCAGAGTGCCGGTGGCTTCATATCGATATTATGGATGGAATGTTTGTACCATCCATTTCGTTTGGAATGCCGGTGGTAAAGTCGATCCGAAAAGAAAGCAGTCTGTATTTTGATGTTCATATGATGGTAAAGGACCCGGAGCGGTACGTAGAAGAATTTCAAAGCTGCGGGGCGGATATGATCACGGTTCACGCGGAGGCATGCCGCGATCTGGCAGAAACCGTGAAAAAGATTCATGAAACAGGCGCAGATGCCGGAGTTGCCGTAAATCCGGATACGCCGCTTTCTGCGGTTACGGGCGTGATGGATCAGGTAGAAATGATTCTGATTATGAGCGTTTATCCTGGCTTCGGCGGCCAGAAGTATATCCCGGAGTCGACGGAGAGGATCCGTACGCTCCGAAGAATGCTGGATGAAAAGGGACTGGAGCATGTGCACATTCAGGTCGATGGCGGCATCAACCGCGCGACCATCGATGAAGTCCTTGCGGCAGGTGCCAACATCATCGTGGCAGGCTCTGCTGTATTTGGCAGCAACATCGAGCAGAACGTGCGCGAGCTGCAGGAAAAAATTTCTTCATACAGCAAAAAGGCAGAATAAGATACAAAAAGACAGAAAAAAGAGGCAGGGAAACGTGAGAACATGTATTATTTCGGGAGGGATGATCGAACCGGATTTTGCCTTCCCATATCTTCAGAAACAGCAGTTTGATATTATCCTGGCAGCAGACCGGGGACTGGAGTTCTGCTACCATTACCAGATTATGCCGACGTATATTCTGGGAGATTTTGACAGTTTATCTCCGGAGATTTTAAATTATTACAAGGAGAACCATGTCGCACCGATCCGGGAATTTAATCCCATGAAGGACAATACGGACACGGACATCGCATTTCAGCAGGCGATTGTTCTGGGAAGCAGTGAAATCACGATCCTCGGAGCAACAGGGGGAAGACTCGACCATTTCTTAAGTATTGTGCAGAACCTGAAAACGGCATGGGAGAAGAAAATTCCGGCTTACATCGTGGACAGCCGCAATCTGATTACGATTCCGGTGGAAACTTCGTTTGAAATCCGGAAAGAAGAGCAGTTCGGAAAGTACGTTTCGTTCTTCCCGCTGGAAAAGGAAGTCGCATCCATCACCCTGGAGGGCTTCGCCTACCCGCTCGACCATCACTGTCTGCCGAATACTTCGGGTGGTCTGTGCGTGAGCAATGAGATCGTCGAGGAGACCGCGCATGTATCGTACGAGGGCGGCATTCTTCTGATGGTACAGTCAAGAGATTAAAATCCATTGAAATCAAAGAGCCCGTGTGCTATAATTTATAGTTGCATTGGGCTCTTTTTGTGCATAAAAAGAACCCGAACAGAAAAAGAAGACGAAAAATAAAAACAAAGGAGATATAGATTACTATGAAATTAGGTATCGTGGGCCTTCCGAACGTCGGAAAAAGTACACTTTTCAATTCCCTGACCAAAGCAGGAGCAGAGAGCGCAAACTATCCGTTCTGTACCATTGACCCGAATGTCGGCATCGTGCCGGTTCCGGACAAGCGTCTGCAGCAGCTCGGAGATTTCTATCAGTCCAAGAAAGTAACACCGGCTGTCATCGAGTTCGTTGACATCGCAGGTCTTGTAAAAGGTGCATCCAAAGGAGAGGGACTTGGAAACCAGTTCCTTGCCAATATCCGTGAGGTAGACGCTATCGTTCACGTTGTCAGATGCTTCGAGGATCCGAACGTTATCCACGTAGACGGCAGCATTGATCCGCTCCGTGATATCGAGACCATCGACCTTGAGCTGATCTTCGCCGACCTTGAGGTACTCGAGCGCCGTATTTCCAAAACTGCAAAATCTGCAAGAATGGACAAAGAGGCAGCAAAAGAGCTCGAATTCCAGGAGCGTCTGAAAAAACTGCTCGAGGACGGAAAAGATGCCATCCTGATGGAGCTGCAGAACGAGGACGAGGAGAAATGGATCGCAGAGTACAACCTGCTGACCAGCAAACCGGTCATCTACGCAGCAAACGTAGCAGAGGATGATCTCGCTGACGACGGCGCAAACAACTCCTATGTACAGTCCGTCCGCGAATATGCAAAAGAGCACAACAGCGAAGTATTCGTCATCTGCGCCGAGATCGAGGCAGAAATCTCCGAACTCGAAGAGGATGAGAAAAAAATGTTCCTCGAGGATCTTGGTCTTACCGAGTCCGGCCTGGAAAAACTGATCGCAGCAAGCTACCGTCTGCTCGGCCTCATGAGCTTCCTTACAGCAGGAGAGGATGAGACCCGTGCATGGACCATCAAAGTCGGAACAAAAGCACCGCAGGCAGCCGGAAAAATCCACACCGATTTCGAGCGCGGATTCATCAAAGCCGAGGTTGTCAATTATCAGGATCTGCTCGACTGCGGTTCCTACGCAGGAGCAAGAGAGAAAGGCCTTGTGCGTATGGAAGGAAAAGATTACATTGTCCGCGACGGCGATGTCATCCTGTTCCGTTTCAACGTTTGATAAGTAATAATAAGAGAGAATATAAGTTATGGATATGGAAATTAATTTTCCCAATCTCGGGATCTATCTCGACCATGTGGGAAAAAACATCAGTATTTTCGGATTTTCCATTGCCTATTACGGCATCGTGATCGTAACCGGTATGATGATTGCGATCTGGATTGCCCAAAGAGAGGCAAAGCGGACGGGGCAGAACCCGGAGCAGTACCTCGATCTTGCGATGATCGGCATCGCAGCCGGTATTCTCGGGGCACGGATTTACTACGTTATATTTGCCTGGGACTATTATAAGGATGATCTTTTGTAGTATTTTCTAACATCCGCCAGGGCGGACTTGCCATCTACGGCGGCATCATCGGTGCCTGCATTGCGGTGGTGATTTACAGCAGAAAGAAGAAACAGAACTTCAGCCTTCTGATGGATACCGCGAGCATGAGCATCGTGTTCGGTCAGATTATGGGACGGTGGGGAAACTTCTTTAACCGTGAGGCATTCGGTGACTACACTAACAACCTGTTTGCGATGCAGCTTCCGGTTTCCGCGGTCCGTGCCAATGAAATCACACAGAAAATGTGGGATCATGTGGTGACGGTAAACGGCGTCGAGTATATTCAGGTGCATCCCACCTTTTTATATGAAAGTTTATGGAATGTGGGTGTCCTGCTTTTTCTTTTCTGGTTTCGGAAAAGAAAAAAATTTAACGGCGAAGTGTTCCTGATGTATCTGATAGGATATGGCCTTGGAAGAATCTGGATCGAGGGACTCCGCACCGACCAGCTTCTGCTTCCGGTGGTGGGACTTCCGGTTTCCCAGCTCCTTTCGGGGTGCCTTGTGGTGGGATGTACCATCCTGGTGGTATGGAAACGAAAAAAATTAATCATCCGGTGGGGAGACAGCCCATTCTTAAGGATAAAACCAGTAGAAAAAAACAGAATAAAAATACAGAAAAGGGGAAACCGGACAAAAAGGTTTTCTCTTTTTGATACAAAATTGGTATAAAAAAGGCGGAAAATGCGCATAAAAATGTTGCATTTTGGGGAAAATCTTAAAAATGAAATAGAAAAAAGACCTTGCTATTTTCCCTGAGTTGATATAGAATAAAAATATAAGTGGTAGAAAGTGGTGAAAAGTGGTGCGTTGTGGAGCGGATGTGGCAGTCTGGCTGCGGCGCGATACATGAAGTGGTGCGTGGGGAGACCGCCATTTCAGGTGATAAGAGGGTTTTCATTATGTTCATGGGAGAGTACAGTCATACGATTGACGCGAAGGGAAGATTGATCATACCGTCCAAGTTCAGAGAACAGCTGGGAGAAGAGTTTGTACTGACGAAGGGATTGGACGGATGCCTTTCCATTTACCCAAACGACGAATGGGCTGCCTTTGAAGAGAAGCTGAGAGCCTTACCACTTACAAACAAAAACGCCAGAACTTTTTCCCGTTTCTTTGTAGCAGGTGCTACGTCATGTGAACTGGACAAGCAGGGGAGGATTCTCGTACCGGCAACGCTGCGGGAATTTGCTGGTCTGGAAAAAGATGTAGTCCTTACCGGAAATATCAACCGGATTGAAATCTGGAGCAAGGAAAATGGAACGAAAACAGCAATTATGATGATATGGATGCCATCGCCGAATCAATGGAAGAGATGGGCATTGTGATCTGATCTGTTTCGTTGGGATACAGGAGATGACCATGGAATTTTCGCATACATCAGTATTACTGAAGGAAACCATTGAAAACCTTAAGATAAAACCGGACGGAATCTACGTGGACGGGACGTTGGGAGGCGCTGGACATTCCAGTCATATATGTGAGCGCTTATCTGCCACGGGGAGATTAATAGGCATAGATCAGGACGAAGCTGCGATAGCTGCTGCGGGTAAACGCCTGGAACCATATCAGAACCAGGTCACGATTATCCGCAGCAATTATTGCGATATGGTTCCGCGTCTTGCCGAAATCGGAGTCACCGGGGTAGACGGAATCCTGCTGGATCTTGGAGTTTCATCCTATCAGCTGGATAATGCAGAGCGTGGATTCACATACCGTGAGGATGTTCCGCTGGATATGCGGATGGATCAGAGAAATGCTCTTTCCGCGTACGAAGTCGTGAACGATTACAGTGAAGAGAATCTTTCGCGTATTCTCCATGAATATGGAGAAGAGCGTTTTGCAAGAAAAATTGCACACAATATATGCGTAAGCCGGCAGCAGGCGCCGATTCGAACAACTGGGGAGTTAATCGAAATCATCAAGCGCTCGATTCCGGCAAAAATAAGGGCGACGGGCGGCCATCCGGCCAAGAGAACCTTTCAGGCAATCCGTATCGAAGTGAACCAGGAACTTACCGTTCTGTCGGAGTCACTGGACGGCATGATTGATCTCTTAAATGACGGTGGAAGACTTTGTGTCATCACCTTTCATTCTCTGGAAGACCGTATCGTAAAAAACATTTTCAGAAAAAATGAGCATCCATGTACGTGTCCGCCGGAATTTCCGGTCTGTGTATGCGGAAAGAAGTCCAAGGGAACCGTAGTAACTCGGAAACCGATCTTGCCGGGAGAAGAGGAAATGGAAACAAATCCCCGTTCCAAGAGCGCAAAACTGCGCGTCTTTGAACGAAAAGTGTGACGGCTCGGCACGAAGGAGACAGAGAAGTTATGGCCAGACGGGCAGATGGAAGGGTAAATTCGACAGATAGAACGAAACGTTATACGCCAGATACGTTTGAGGACGGAAGTGCGGTACGGCGTCTTGCAGCACAGCCGCAGGAAGCACCAAAAGAAGCACGGCCTCTGAAATCGGGTGTGAGCAGCCAGACAAGAAGAAACCGGGCACGGGCGACACAGATCAGCGCGGGCTACGCTGTTTTTCTTGCCATTGTCTGCACACTGTGTATCGCGGCGTGTGTTGCGTATGTCAAGTTGCAGACCGTGGTTACCACGCAGGCGGAAGACATTACCAGCAAAGAAAAAGAATTGAGCGATCTGAAGGCGGACAATGACGCCTATTACAATACAACGGTTGCCTCCGAAGATCTTGAGGCAGTCAAAGAAGCAGCACAGAACCGGCTCGGCATGAAATATGCAGATGAGTCCCAGGTAATTTATTTCGATGATTCAGAAAACAGCTATGTGAGACAGTATCAGGATGTTCCGGATGCGAAATAGGTGAAAACGTGAAGTAAACAAGAAAAAAAATAAAAAACGAAGCGGGCATTCCGGAGACGGAAGACAAGTGGGCGTATGAGCAAGAAAACTGGTAGCACTTCTTTTTGGGAGTGATGCTGGTTTTTGTTGCTTTAGCGATTGACATTACGTATGTGAATGCCACAAAGGGAGAAAAATACGAAAGACAGGTTTTAAGCCAGACGCAGCAGTCCTACGACAGCAGGACAATTCCATTCCAGCGGGGAAGTATCACCGACCGGAACGGAACGATTCTGGCAACGAGTGAGAAGGTTTACAACGTTATTCTCGACTGTAAACTTGCCAATACGACGGTAAAAGATGAAGAAAAGAACGATACCCATCCGTACGTCGATCCGACCGTAGCAGCACTGGTTGAATACTTCGGACTCGACGAGACGGATATCCGGGATCGTCTGACCGGCGAAACGACAAAAGAAAGCCAGTACCAGGTTCTCGCCAGAGAGGTCTCGATGGACGCGAAAAAAGCGTTTGAGGCCTATGTGGACGAGTACGCGGACAAAAAGAACAAGGAGCTCGATGAGAACGAGCAGGCGGAAAAAGCATACCGTGCCAACATCCGCGGCGTCTGGTTCGAGGAATCCTACCACAGAACGTATCCGTTAAATTCACTTGCCTGCGATCTGATCGGCTTTACGTATTCAGGAGACACGGCAGACTGGGGAATCGAAGGGTATTATTCCAGTATCTTAAATGGCGTGAATGGCCGCCAGTTCGGCTATTACAACGAAGATGCGGATATGGAACAGACGATCATCGAGGCGCAGCCGGGCAAAAACGTGGTTACGACGATTGATGTAAATATTCAGAAGATCATCCGCACGGCGATCGAGAATTACAATGAGCGGATTCATGTCCAGAACGGCGCGGACGAATCGGACACTGAGACGAACCGTCAGACAAAAGCGGCAAAGAATATCGGCGTTGTCGTGATGGATCCGAACAATGGAGAGATTCTTGGTATGGATTCTTCCGACTGGTATGACCTGAACAATCCAAGAGATCTGACACCGTTCTATTCGCAGGAAGAAATTGATGCGATGAACGATAACGAGACAATGGAGGCTTTGAGTGCCATCTAGGAAAAACTACTGTATTTCCGATGCATATGAGCCAGGTTCCACGGCAAAACCGATGAACGTGGCGGCGGCATATTCCCTCGATGTAATCGATGATGATACCCTGTTTGACTGTGAGGGGTTTGAGACGATTGCAGGGCAGATGATCCGCTGCGGAGCTTATCCGGGAACACATGGCGTACAGACACCGGCCGATGTACTGAAAAACTCCTGCAACGCTGGTATGATGCAGATCGGACAGAAGATGGGAGCAGCGGAATTTCTCCGCTATCAGGATATTTTCGGTTTCGGCAGTCTGACGGGAATTGACCTGCCGGGTGAGGCGTACGGTCTGGTTCACACGGAGAATACCATGGGACCGACCGAGCTTGCAACGAGTACATTCGGACAGGGCTACACCGTGACGATGGTACAGCAGGCAGCTGCGTTTTCCTCTCTGATCAACGGAGGCAATTATTACCAGCCGCATGTGATGAAGACGATCACGGACAGCACAGGAGCCGTTGTTGAGAGCAATGAGCCGAATCTGGTGCGTCAGACGGTTTCCGCGGAAATCAGCGATAAAATGAGAAGTTTCCTCCAGGGAGTTGTGACCGATGGAAGCGGCCAGAGTGCAAAGGTTGCCGGTTACACGATGGGAGGAAAAACAGGTACTGCACAGAAGTATCCGCGAGGCAATGGAAAATATCTCGTTTCCTTTATCGGATTTGCACCGGTAGAAAACCCGAAAGCTGTTGTTTACGCGATTGTGGACGAGCCGGATGTAGAAAATCAGGCGAACAGTGTGCTGGCACAGGAGATCGTAAAAGAGATCTACACAGAACTGCTGCCGTATTTGAACGTATTCCCGGATGATACGGACGGTGTGACGGGCGAAGGCTCCGAGACTGGAACGGATGATCCAAACGTAGCGGCACCGGTACAGGAAGACGATACGGAAAACAGTGCTGAAAACAGCAATATCGAGAACGGCGGTCTGACAAACGCCGAGCTGGATCTCATCAATGAAGAGTAAAAAAACATAAAAAACAAAAGACATAACCCCATAGCAGTTTCCATATAGTGTTATCATAATGGATTCGGCTATGGGGTATTCTATGCGTAAAAACAAAACGTATCACCGGAAAAAGACGGTTCTTCTGTGGGTACTCTGCATGGGAATGATGGTCGGACTTGCCGGGCGGCTGGTGTATCTGTGTGTGTTCCGGTCCGTCTATTATTCCGAGAAGGCGGATGATCTGCACGAGCGGGAGCGCGGGATCAAGGCGGCGCGCGGCCGGATTCTTGATGCAAACGGGGAAGTTCTCGCGGCAAACCGCACGGTCTGTACGATTTCCGTGATCCACAGCCAGATCGAGGAGCCGGAGGCGGTGATTGCGATGCTGGTAAAAGAGCTTGGAATTTCGGAGGAGACGGCGCGGAAACGCGTGGAGAAGCGGTCTTCAATCGAGCGTGTCAAGACGAATGTGGACAAGGAGACGGGTGATACCATCCGGTCGTACGGATACGCGGGGGTAAAAGTGGATGAGGATTTCAAGCGGTATTACCCCAAAGGGAAGCTGGCGTCGCGCGTTATCGGCTTCACCGGAGGCGATAATCAGGGCATCATCGGACTGGAGGTGGAATATGAGGAAATTTTAAAAGGAATCAACGGAAAAATCCTGACGACAACGGATGCGCGCGGGATTGAGCAGAACGGCATCGGGGAGAGCCGCCAGGAGCCGGTGGCGGGAAGGGACTTAAAGGTCAGCCTGGATGTCAATATCCAGGCGTACTGCCAGCAGGCAGCGGAAAAGGCGATGGCAGAAAAACAGGCGGACAGCGTCTCGATTTTTCTTATGAATCCGCAGAACGGAGAAATCTATGCCTGTGTCAATGTGCCGGAGTTCGACCTCAACGATCCGTTCACGCTGCAGCAGGATACAACGGGACTTTCGGAAAAAGAAATTCAGGATCTGCTGAACCAGATGTGGAGGAATGCCTGCATCAACGATACGTACGAGCCGGGATCTACCTTTAAGATCATCACGATGTCGGCGGGGCTTTCGGAGGGCGTTGTGTCGCCGAACGATTCGTTTTTCTGTCCCGGCTACAAAATCGTGGAGGACCGCCGGATCCACTGCCACAAGCGGACGGGACACGGAGCCGAAAACTTCGTGCAGGGCGCGCAGAACTCGTGCAACCCGGTGTTCATTGAAGTGGGGCTGCGGCTCGGTGTGGAAAAGTTCTGTGATTACTTCCGGAATTTCGGTCTGATGGAAAAGACGGGGATCGATCTGCCGGGCGAGGCATCGACGATTATGCACAAGGAGGAAAACATCGGAGAGGTTGAGCTTGCGACGATGGCATTCGGCCAGTCCTTCCAGATCACGCCGATCCGCCTGGCGGCGACGGTCTCTGCGCTCGTCAACGGCGGAAAAATGGTGACGCCGCATGTCGCAACGGATGTGCTCGATGAAGAAGGAAATGTTGTAAAGCATCTGAATTTTCCGGAAAAAGAAGGGGTTCTTTCGGAAGAAACTTCCAGGACGGTGCGCGAAATTCTGGAAAGCGTCGTTTCAGAAGGGTCTGGAAAGAATGCGTACCTCGAGGGATATTCCATCGGCGGAAAGACGGCAACCTCGCAGACACTTCCGCGGAGCGCCAACCGCTATATTTCCTCATTCCTCGGCTTCACCCCGGCGGAGCATCCGACGGTGCTGGGGCTTTGCATTATCCGCAATCCGCAGGGCGTCTACTACGGCGGAACGATCTGCGCGCCGGTGATCCGCGATATCTTTTCCAATGTACTTCCGTATCTCGGTATTGGACACAATTCTTAGGAAACCTGAGAATTGTGTCCTTCGCAGCCCTCATTTAAAGTTTTGCTTCGCAAAAGGAGGGCTGCTCACACCTGAATCACTTTCTTACGCAGCGAAACAGCAAGTGTTTCACTGCTGAGCGAACCGTAACTTGGATTATAAAAGAAGGTTGCGAAACAGAACAAAAAGCTATATACTGAATAGGCTGGAGAAAATATTTTGACATGCCTGTTCCGTACACAATCCGTACAAAAAGGAAAGAGGTGCGTCTATGAAAAGAAGAAATAGATCCTGCCGGTTCTTTCTTTTCCTTTTGGCATCAGCCTGGCGCTGGGGCCGGTTCTGATCCCGTTTCTGCGAAAAGTCAAAGCGGGGCAGAAGGAGCGGGAAGAGGGTGTGCCGAGCCACCAGAAAAAAGCGGGACCCCGACGATGGGCGGCGTGATGTTTCTGGCGGCGTTTACCGCAGTTTCCCTCCTTTTCCGGAAAGAGGGAGCGGAAGTGGTTCCGGTGCTGTTTCTGACGCTTGGTTTTGGCCTGATCGGCTTTCTCGATGACTATCTGAAAGTCGTGCTGCACCGCAGCGACGGGCTGTACCCGAAGCAGAAAATGGCACTGCAGGCAGTGATTACAGCAGTCTTTCTGTGGTATTTGGCGCGTTTTTCCGGAATTTCCCTTCGGATGCGCATTCCGTTCCTTCCAGGCAAAGAGCTGGACGCAGGGATTTTTACGATTCCGTTTCTCGCCTTTGTGATTCTTGGAACGGTCAACGGTGTCAACTTTACCGACGGCCTTGACGGGCTGGCGGCGAGTGTGACGATTTTAAATGCTGTTTTCTTTTCCGTGGCATCAATCGGCCTCGGAAACGGTGTTTCCCCGTCCCCGCTTGCGGTTATCGGGAGTCTGCTGGGGTTTCTGGTATTCAATGTATTTCCTGCCCGCGTCTTTATGGGCGATACCGGAAGTCTGGCACTCGGCGGTTTCGTCTCGGGAATGGCGTGTTTCTTACGTCTCCCCTTATTTCTGCCGCTTGTGGGATTCATTTATATGATGGAGATTCTCTCTGTGATCCTGCAGGTGTCATTCTTCAAACTGACGAAGGGAAAACGGATCTTCAAGATGACGCCGATCCATCACCATTTCGAGCTGATGGGCTGGTCGGAGACACAGATTGTGACGGTGTTTGCTACAATCACAGCGATATTATGCCTGATCGCATTGATGGGGCTTTAAAATATGGAGGTAATCAAACATGATTTTCGCAGGAAAAAAAGTACTGGTTTTCGGAACCGGAAAGAGTGGAATTGCAGCGGAGGAGCTGCTGCACAAGAAAGGTGCTTCTGTCGTTCTTTACGATGGAAATGACAAACTCGAAAAAGAAGAAATCTTAAAAAAATTAGAGAGCCGTGACAGCGTGGAAGTTGTCTTAGGCGAGCTCCCGGAGGAGATGCTCGACAGCCTTGATCTTGTCGTTTTAAGCCCGGGCGTTCCGACGGATCTGCCGATTGTCCTTAAAATGAAAGAAAAAGAGATCCCGGTCATCGGTGAAGTGGAGCTGGCGTATCAGGTAAGCCGCGGAAAAGTGCTTGCGATTACCGGTACCAACGGAAAGACTACCACAACATCACTGCTCGGCGAGATCATGAAAGCATATCAGCCGGAAGTAAAAGTGGTCGGAAACATCGGAACCCCGTACACATCCGCAGCACTCGACACGACAGATGATACCGTAACGGTTGCCGAGATCAGCAGCTTCCAGCTGGAAACCATCAAAGAGTTCCATCCGGCGGCAAGTGCGATCACAAACATTACCGAGGATCATCTGAACCGCCATCACACGATGGAAGAGTATATCCGCGTGAAAGAGTGTATCACCGAAAATCAGACGATGGATGATCTCTGTGTGCTGAATTATGAGGACGAAATCCTGCGCCCGTTCGGCGAAAAACTGATGACAGAGAAGAAAGTACAGGTGATGTACTTCTCGAGTCTGCGTGCGTTAAAGGACGGCATCTATTATCAGGACGGCGAAATCCGCATTGCAAAGAACGGCGAGACGGAGCTTCTGACCAGAACCGACGACTTAAAACTGCTCGGCCTACATAATTTTGAAAACGTCATGGTTGCTTCTGCGATGGCACTTCATGCAGGCGTGCCGATGGAAACTGTCCGCAAAGTCATTCAGGAGTTTGCAGGGGTAGAGCACCGCATCGAGTATGTCTGCGAGAAGGACGGCGTGGCATATTACAACGATTCCAAGGGAACGAATCCGGATGCGGCCATCAAAGGCATCCAGGCGATGAACCGCCCGACTCTGCTGATCGGCGGCGGCTACGACAAGCAGTCCACCTACGAAGAGTGGATTCAGGCATTCGATGGAAAGGTACGCTTCCTGGTTTTGATCGGAGATACGAAAGAGAAGATCGCAAAAGCGGCAAGAAGCGTCGGATTCAACGACATTATCATGGCAGACAACTTAAAGAAAGCGTACAGATCTGCCACGACAAGGCGAAATAGCAGGGAGTGCGGTTCGTTCTTTCCCCGGTCCCGTCGCGCAAGACTGGGAGTCAGTTTAAGTAAGCTACGAGCAGCGCGGTGAGCTGTTTAAGGAGTACGTAAGAGC
>ENA-OQKB01000120-OQKB01000120.1-human-gut-metagenome-genome-assembly--contig:-NODE-120-length-19109-cov-2.446634_pt1 | contig 19109 bp, 26 predicted proteins | sample MGYA00242646_ERZ504793 | MGnify/ENA primary metagenome ERZ504793 (study PRJEB26092, sample SAMD00036409) | human gut metagenome | host: Homo sapiens | study: EMG produced TPA metagenomics assembly of...
GTTTCCCGCAAGCGCTCCGTGCTGCTCTGCCTTACTCTTCTGTTACTTCTCCCTCTTCAAGTCCAATATTTGCACTGTCTGTAAGTCCCTCTCCAATGATATAAGCTACTACAGACGCTCCCGCCATAATCAGCGCTGTTACCTGCGTTGCGGTATTTTCTGCGCCGCCAGTTGCTACAATCATCATGGAAACAAACGATGCTACCGCCGTCCACAATTTTCTACTTGTCAACTTCCTTACCCAATCAATTTTTTTCATAATACTTTGTCCTTTCTTTACATATTCTGGGCTATCATATAAATAAGCCCCGTTGCCAATGCCCCCGCTACCAGTCCTACGACGGTATCAACAGCTTTTTTCTTTACTGCGTTCCATGCGTTCCCCGGTTCTTCCTCTAACCGTTTGATACGCTCGCTTTGTTCTTTCTGCTCTGATAGCATATCCTGCATCTGTATCACTAACTTTTCAATAGATGCAGTTAGCTTATGTATTGCTTTTGTGTCCTCTTCGATAACGGCAATACGTTTATTCTGTCTGTCGTCCTCATCTCTAATACGTTCCAGCTCTACCAGCAGCGCCTCATTTCCGCTTACCCGTATTCTGTCCCGGTTTCTCCACCATTTCCCCACAACCTTGCTGCCCTTTCTTTTAATTCTCCTGCATCATAGCCCGCTGCCTGCTCCCATTGCTCCAACGTTTCCACCAGTTCCACAATCAACGCACTTTGCTGCTGTATGATTTCCTGCTGTTCTTCCAGCGTCTTTAGTAAGGCGTTTCCTGCCATTTATGAAATGTTGCCCCCTTTCTCTTCTGCTGCCTGCGCCAGCATGATTATTTTCTTTCGTAAGTTGTAGCTGTCGGCGTGTCCTGCGTGTCCCGTCCAGCTCTGTATACTCTTTTGTAACTGCTCTTTTGTAATCTTTCCTCTTTCGTATTTCTTAATGGTTTTCTTGATACGCTTAATGCTATCCGGTCGTACTTTCCTATGTGTTGCCCGGTGTTTGTATCCAACAAAATCTATTCCGTTCTTTGCGGCTAAAATCGTTGTCTTAGGGTTCAGCTCTAACCGCAGCTCGTCCCTTAAAAATCTTTCAATTTCTGCCAGCCAGTACCGCAGCTTTTCCTTGTCTGGGCTAAGTATTATAAAATCGTCCATATACCGCACATACATACCAACGCCCAGCGTATGCTTTGCGTACTGGTCTAACTTATTGAGATAAATATTAGCAAACAGCTGGCTTGTAAGGTTTCCTACTGGTATCCCTACGCCGTCCGGCATCTGCCCGTTATGGTCTATTATCCGCTCTATCAATACAAGCGCTTGCTTGTCCTTGATAATATTTCTGATTTCTGCCTTAAGTATCTCATGCGTGATACTCTGGAAATAGTGGTGTATGTCCGCTTTGATTGCGTATAGTGGCTGGTCTTTATGGTACTTGTCCCAGTCGTATAGCCAGCATTGCAGCGCATCAGAGGCAGCGTGCATACCTTTGTCTTTCCGGCAGGCGTAAGAATGGGAAATAAACCGTTTGTTAAAAATAGGCTCTAACACATTGTTTATAGCGTGCTGCACCACTCTGTCATAGAATGGCAGCGCCATTATCTGCCTCTCTTTCGGCTCATATACTTTAAAATACCGATACTACTCCCGGCTCATAGGCAAGCCCTAAAATGTCATTGCGTACCCGGTCTAAATTTTCCTCTTTGTCTTTGGTAAATATCAGTACGTCTTTTCTGTACCTCTTACATTTTCTCGCCTTATTATAGGCTTTCTGTACGTTCCCGCAATCTGCCATAGCCCCAATAAGCGTAATTTGTTTTTCCGTCCCGGTCTTTTGTATATCCTATCCTCTTCATTAAAAAGCTCCTGCCTTTCGCCGCAGCTACTAACCAGCAGCCCTACTTTTTCTCTTTGCCTTGCGGCGGGACAGCCACTCTGACTATAGACTATTAAGCATCTGCCTAATATAAAGTCCTTGCCAGCATTTCGTAAAACACTGCGCCTAAAATGCTCTCACTAAGTCACACGCCCCACGCACGCCGATATTCGTGTTGACATTCCACGGGTAATTGTTGCAATTCACGGCACGTGCGCCCGCATTAACGCCATTGTTCCAGTTGCCGCCCGCTATCAGCGCTGCCAAAGGGCTGTAGTAAGCAGCTGCCCCATATTTACGCTACTTTGTAGCCTTTACCTCTTCTATAATCTCTGCCAGCATTACGCCCAGCTCCTTTAGTTTCCTACAGCTTACGCCGTAATGCTGGGCGTTCATTGCGCTATATCCTAAGTCATTTGCCAGCCGCAGCAATTCCTTACTTTGCTGCAATGCTGTATCTGCTGCATATAGGTGGCTTTTCGTCGCCGTTTTCTGCCACTTGATAACGTCTTGCAGCATTTCCAGTATTGCGTTTCTGGTCGCTGTCTGTAGGCTGAATTTTTCATACTTCGGATATTTGCTTAGCAATGGATAAATGTATAGCAGAAAATCATATATTTTCTGGTGTAGTCTGTCGCTTTTATCTCTGGTCGTCATTTCTCAACCCTCTTGTAGCGGCTGGGCTTTCGCCCGCCGTCTACAGACTGTCACACGCCCCACGCACGCCGACAATCGCGTGGACATCCCACGGGCAACCGACGCAACTCACGGCACGCGCGCCCGCATCAACGCCATCGTGCCAGTTGCCGCCCGCTATCAGCGCTGCCAAAGAATAAGCGTAATACTGATAGATATTACCAACGTCGTACTTTGTACCCTCATCACGTAACGGGCTTTTTAAGTCCCAGCCCCAGCCCTCGCTTGCATGGTAATCTTTATTTGTTACGTGTTCTGCTCTGGTAATCAAATCGTTAAGCCATTCCCATACACGCCCTACGGCATCTACACAGCCCACGGCAGAAACTGCATTTACTACGCTGCCTGTTACTCCACGCTGTGTATTTGAGCTTGCACTCCATGCGTTTGTATTATTCTCTGCCAATCCCTGCGGGCTGCCAAAAGCATAGGCGCAAAACTCGCTGTAATCCGGCATACGCTTGCCGCTCTTCATCAGCCTTTCTGTAAATCTGTACCAGTTCATGCCCTCTGTGCCAGTCATAGGCGCACAATTATACTCTGATTTTAAGCCCTCTGCCCCGTCGTCTGAATTAAGGTAAATGTCTACCCATGTGCCACCGCCTAAATATACCATTCCCTCCGGGTTGCATTTTGGGCGGTGTCCCATAGTCCATACGCTGCGTGGTACAATCCCGTTGCTTACTGCACTTTCCCAGCCAGTACCGAAAAGCGCACCGCTGCTGTTTACTGGCTGTAAGTTGCTGTTTACCTTACGGCAGCGTCCATAATGAAAACCGCCAATTTTACGGCTGTTGCTTGCGTTCCAGCCGCTCGGATATGTAGAGTTAAGGGAAATAACATACTGCTCGTCCTGCGCATCTACCCTGCTGTCGCAGATATACACATAGTAATCATTTCCAACGGCAAACGTTGCCCCAGCATCCAGATTAGCCGCCGTAAGTTTCGTTTCTGCGGTCTTAAAGATGCCTGCGCCGCCTACAGCAATTACGCAGCCGCTCTCTACTGTCAGCTCGTCTGCGCCGCTTGCACGCAGATACTCTCTTGTCGGCGCTACAATGTCGCTGATTGTTGCCATTTTATTTACATTCAAAAGCGCCCTGCGGTCTGTTTTTGTTACGTCGTCCACCAATAATCTACTCATACTGTTTTAAAACTCCTTTCAGTGCCTTAATATCGTCTGCTGTCATTCCTGCTACCATTGCTGCCGTTTCCAGCGCAATTACACCGCCTGCCGCCTCTACGCCCTTAGACAGCGTTAATACGGTTCTGTCGTTCCCGTTTTCTTCCATTTCCCTTGCTTTTTCGCTCTGAATATGCGTAACTGCCGTTACCGTCCCGGTCACGCCGTCCGCATCAAATACCATGCCCTCTGCCGCCTCTGCGCAGTAATAAATTGTTACCGCCTTTTTCTCCGGCGCAGTTTCTACTACGGCGCACTGGATATACCTTTGTTTTTCCAGACTTTCAATTTTCTTTCTAAGTCCGCTGCGTCCAGTTCCCCACGCTGCTACCATTGCAAGGCAGTTGTAATAGTCCTCTTTTGTCTTTAATGTTTTTGGGAATCCTTTCATAATATCCGCCTTTCCTAAAATGTATTTGCAAGATAGGAATTACCAATATAGGCAACTCCTAATACTGCCGTTTCCTCTGTTCTTTCGTAATGCTGGCTCAACCACGCTGCGCCCATATAGCACAAGCCTAATACTGCATCATGGTTATAATTGATACCCCAGCCGCTTTCTACCGCAGTAAGCCTCTTGTCAAGCTCTGTCAACGCCTCTTTTGTTTCCTTGCTGCTTTCCTCTGCCTGCTGCCGCAGCCCGTCTATCGTTTCTGCCAGTTCTTCAATTTGCAGTTGCAGGCTGCCTGCAATATCTTCCCCCAGCTTGTCCTTGATGCCCTCAAACCATGTGTTAAACTCGGTTTCTGCCTCTGTCTGGAAAAGCTGAATTTTTGCCATAAATTCCGTATAGGCTTTTAAAAGTTCCTCGTCCCATTTGTCTAAGGTACTCTCAAAATTTGTATAGCGCTCGTTAAACTTGTTCTCATATTCTGCAAATAAGCTCTCTGTCTTGCTTACGTACTGCTCATATACCCCGGCAATTTCCTTAAGGTACTTTTCCATATTCTGCTTATATACGCTAAACTCGTCCATTACCGCTGCGCTGTATGTCTTAAAGAAGTCGTCAAACTGTTTTGTCAGCACGCTTGCATCTATTTCTTCCACTGTCCCAGTCACAATACCGCACACGCTGCTATTAAATCTCTGGTCTGTAATATCTTTGGTCTGTATTTTTGTAACGCCTTTCCCTATGTAAATATCCGCAAGCGCCAGCTCCCATATTTCCGTACTGCGTGTTACCGCTGTCGGCTGTGGCTTTGCAGACGGCGTGCCTTTCAGTACCGCTATGTAAATATCACGCTGCGGCAAGTCCCAGCGCACTACTACTCTGTCTACACGGTTTAACGCGCCCTCTGCCATGTCAAGCCTTATACCGTGGCTGGCTGGGTTTCTAAAGGCGTATCCGTTAATAAACGCAAAACCCGTATTTACCTTTATTTCCATACCGTTATAAGCAATCACTTGCAGCCCGTCGCTCGGTTTTGGGAAAATTCCATTTGCTATAAACGTGGCAAAATACCACGCCCAATCCTCGGCTTTGTATGCCCTGTCATACTTTTCCCCGTCATATATGGCGTTGAATGGTAAACAATTTGCCATTGTCCTTACCTCACTTTCCTAATTTTATCCACCAGAGTAGGCAGGCTTTCCCCAAATGTTGCCTCTATTTCCTCTGTACCTTTTTGGTAAATCTCTTTTACCTCGGTTATCCGTGCATCTATCTGTATACCCCATTTTTCCTCTTTGCAAGTAATTCTGTCCCCTAAGTCAAAATCAACCTTAAACTTTAGGTTTGAGTTTGTGTTAATAGTCGATACAAAATTGATGTTTTTCCCGTATCCCTCTAACTCCGTTTCTCCCCTCGTCTTGAGCATCTGCAAATATGTACTAAGCGGTATCGTTACCTCTGTTTCCCCACTCTTGTATTTTCGTGCAATGTCTGTGGCATCACAAAAAACCTCGTCCAGTTCTATGCCCGTCGCTCCCTCTCCGTCCACGGTTACAATAGGCTGGCTGCCGCTGTCGTCTGCTGCTCCCTGCACATAAATATAGTTGCCGCAGTTTTCTATACTGGCTGTATATTCCTGCTCATTTACATTGTCAAAATCTCTGGAAAATATGCATGGCGTGTTGCCCTCGTCGTTTTTCGCTGTAAGGTCTTTGCCCTTATACAGATAAAAGCCGTATTTCTTCTCTCTTTCGTTTATCAGAATGTCATAGCCCAGTTTTCCAGCCTGCGCCCGTGCTTTTACTTCTGTCCCCAGATTGGCGCACACTTGGTTAGAATACTCCACTTGACTGCCTGCTATGGTTTCCTGCGCCAATGTTTCAAACTGCTTAAACCGCCTTTTCTCCGTTGCTCCGCTGCCGCAGTTTTTCGTTACCATAGCATTTATTAAACTCTGGTTTGTGGCTGTTGCCACTATCTGCGGATATATACAGCGTTTCCCCAGCCAGCGGCTCAATGTAAAGCCCTGCGCCTCTATCTGCTCTAACCCGTTCTCGTCTTTCGTAATATGCAACGTAGGTAATCTGTGCCGCCCTTGCGCCATACACCGCCGTTTGCGTCTGTAATCTCCGTCTTACCGTCATGCTTTACAATAACATTGCCCTCTACCAGCAGCTTACTGTTATTGTCCGTAATCGGCGCAAGCAGGCTAAATGTTCCCACATCAAAATATTTTATGCACCACAAAAGGCTTGCCAACTCGTCAATTACTCCCAGCGGCTCTATCGTTTTATCAAATATTCTAAGCTCCATACCTATACCCCCAGATATTCCTTGTTGTAGAAAATGGAAACTTCCATAGAATTTACGCCGCTTTCCGCATCATAACGAAAATTGTTGTCCCCTATGGCAAGCTGCATATAAGTGCTGTCTACGTCCACATATCGGAAATAATTTGTTTCTACCCCGTCCCGTATCAGCTTTGCACCTTTGCTACCATATTTTGTGCTTACTTCTATCGTGTCCCCGGTCTGCATTGTGGCGTTGATTTTAATAAATTCCCCAGTATCCACATTCAATAGAATAGGGTTCTTTACTGTCCCCAAAGCCACAAAGCGCACCCGCATACCAGTGGATACGTCGCCCTCATTGTAGCAATCTACAATCACGCTTTCCGCTCGGTATCCGTAAATCATGCTCTTAGGATTATCCTTTTCAATCACGCACGGAAAATGCCACGCCGCTACCCAGCTTGCTATATCTTCCTTTGTTTCTTCAACTTCCCGCCAGAACGGGTTAAGGCAGTCAAGCGGTATAGAAAACTCCAACAGCACGTTTTTTCGCTCTATCTTCGGTTCTCCATGCAGGCGGCAGTTTATTACACGCTTAAAGCTGCCAAACTCATAAGAAAGCGTACCGTCAAGCTCCGGGTTCAATACCTTAAGCAGCTGGCGGCGCAGTTCGTATGCCTGCGCCTTGTCCCTTGTGTTGATATGCCCCAGTATATCAATGTCCCGTGCCTCGATACGCTGCCCTACGTATGTGTCGCCATGCTGCCCCATACCGTTTGTGCTGTATACCACATTTGTAACGCCTGCTATTCCCTCTACGTCCTTGCTTACGTTGCAGTGGTACACGCTTTCTGTGCTAAGCTCTATGCTCTCGCCTCTTTCATTTGTATAAGTCAGTTTTTCGTATTCCATAGGCTACACCGTCCTTGCTATCATCTTAAACTGCCTTGCAGCCTCTTTCTGCTGCTTTGCATAGTCTGTGGTATTTGCGTAAATATTCTGGATAACAGTAAAACCGCCACTAGCTGCGCCGCCTCTTGGTCTTGGTTTTGGCTTGTCCCCGTCGTCGTCAAAATCAATGTCTTTTCTTACATCAACCTTTACGCCAGTATCAAACTCTCTCGGTATACTCTTCTCAATCATTCTGTTTACGTGTTCATTTCATCAGAAAAGCCTACGCCAATACCCTGCGCCATGAATTTACCCACCTCGTCACGAAACTTTTTTGACGGGCTTTCAATTCCTAAAGCGTCCTTTGCTGCATCAAGCAGACTGCTTGCAAGGTTTGAAACTTTATTTTTCAGCCAATCCCAGCCAGAGCTTATGCCGTTCCAGATACCACTTACAATGTTGCTGCCAATATCCGCAAATGTACTGCCGATATTTGAAAATACGTTTGTGATGCCATTAAGCACCATATTCATACCCTCTACGGCTTTATTTTTTACCTCTGTACCCCACTGGGCTACTTTTGAAATTGCGCCGGATATGCTGTTATAGATTTTTTCCGGCACTTGTGTAACCACATTTACAATACCAGTTACCATGTTGCTCATTACCTCACGGGCTTTTGAAAGCATATTGCTGCCCCATGTGGCTACTTTTGTAACTGCTCCTATAATGCTATTCCAGATTTTCTGCGGTAGCTCCTTAACAATGGTAATAACCTTTGTTACAAATTCTGTAATCACGTTGCCGCCTTTTGCCTGCATACGTGCGCCCCACTCGGCTATTTTGTTTATGCCGTCCGCTATTGCTCCCGCAATCTGTCCCGGCAGCTCTACCAATTTTCCTATAATGGTACTTACTAACTTTGCTGCTGCATCTGCAATTTTCGGCAGTCCCTCAATCAGTCCCGTTACAACAGCTACGATAATCTGTGGCATTGCTTCAATCAAAAGCGGGATTGCGTTAATAATTCCGTCTACCAGCGCTACCACAATCTCTGCGGCATTTTCCAGAATGAGCGGGATACCCTCAACCAGCGCATTTATGATAGCCGTTATAATCTGCGGCAATCGTTCGATAATCACGGGCAGCGCTGCTATAATACCGTCTGCAAGCCCAGTTACAAGCTGTATCGCTGCATCAATCAGCATAGGCACATTGTTTACCAGAGTTTCCACGATTGTAAGCACTGCATCTATCACACTTGGTATCAGCTCCGGCAACGCCTGCCCCAGCCCCTCTGCCAGTCCTGCAATAATCTGTACCGCTCCCTCTGCTATATCTGGTATCAGTTCTACAATACCGTCAATCAGCGTTGTTACGATTTCTACGGCACTCTCTGTCAGAGTAGGAATAGCTGTTATAATACCGTCCACAAAAGACGTTATCATATCTACCCCAGCCTGCACGATTGTAGGCGCACTGCTTACAATTCCGTCTGCCAGCCCGGTTACAAGCTCCACGGCAAACGTGGTAATCTGCGGCAGCATATCAGAAAGCCCGCTTACCATATTTGCCAGAGCGTCGCCAAAACTCTGCGCCATTTTCCCCATATCCCCGCCTGCTGCGGCTGCTCCCTGCTGCAATTCATTTGCAAACTGGCTGAAAATCGGCAACGCCTGCTCTCCGATAGGCATAATAAAGCTGGTCTGCAATATCCTGCCTGCCCCCTGCATAGCCTCGCCGAATGTATCATACTTAACGGTGTTAATCTGCCCCATTGCGTCCGTGGTCTTGCTTATCTGTCCCTCAACGTCCATAAGGGAAGTGCAGGCATCTGCTCCCATATCTTCCCACATAGTACCCATAAGTCCTACGCCTGCGGTATACTGTAGGCTTTCGTCGTCGCAATTCTTCAGCGCCTCGCTTATCTGGTTCATTGCCTCTTTTGCGCTGTCGCCCCCGGCTTGGAATTTCCCCACCATTTCATCTGCGTTCAGCCCCAGACTTGTAAGGTATTCGTTTGCCGTTCCGTCATTCATTCGTATGCTAAACTCTTTGAAAGCGTCGCCCATTTTGTCAATGCTCCACACGCCCTCATTTGCCCCATTCTGGATAGAGTTAAACATATCCTCGGCGCTTAGCCCTGCCTGCGCATACTGGTTACTGTATTCGTTGATAACGTCCAGCAAGTCCCCGTTCTGGTTAAGCCCCTGCTGCGCTCCCTGCGCAATCAGGTTATATGCCTCGTCGCCGGATATTCCAAACTGCTGCATCAGCTGCGTTGCAGCCCTTGTACTTTCCGCTACGTCCATTTCAAACGTATCACGCAGGGTTAATGCGTTGGTCGTCATTTTTTCCAGCTCGTCCGCTCCCAAATCGCCCGCCTGCTGCTTGACTGTTGCCATAGACGCTGCTATATCTTCAAAGCCCTCGCCATAATTACCGTTATAGATATTCTCCATAACCTGCTTATACTGGTCTGCCTCTTCTGTCGCCGTTCCCGTAGATGCGCAAAAATCATTTAACGCCCTTTCGCCTCGTCCGCTTGGCTTACCGTATATGCAAGTCCTGCTACTACTGCCGTGCCGATTGCTGCGGCTGCCGTACCTATGACGGTTACGCCTTTTGCCATTGCGCCGCCCAAACTTCCCATTGTTGCTGCAAATTTGCTATGACTTACCTCTGTTTCTTTTATCTGATTGTCAACCTCGTATAACGCCGCTTTTTCCTTATGTAATTTCTCTTCCAGTTCCTTTGCCTCTTGGCTGTTTTCTCCATATTGTCTTTTTATGCTTTCGTAGGCTTTTTCTGTTTCCGACACTTTTTTTGCCTGCTCTGCATATGCCTTTTTTAAAATATCCTGCTTTTCAGCTACTGCCTTTGCAGTCGTTTCATTTGTCTTATATTTTGCATTTACTTCCGCAAGTTCTGCGCTTAAAACAGATAAATTTTTATCTATTCCTTGACACGCTGCCGCATATCGGTTCTGTGCCTGCACACCCTCCGACATTTGATTTTCTATGTTTCGTAAAGCGTTTTCGGTGTCATAAAGTGCCGCCTCTGCATAATTCAAATCTCTTTGCAGTTTTTGTGTAGCCTCGCTGTTTCCTCCCGTTTGCTGGGCACATCTTTCTAATGCTTTTCGTGCATCTTCTACTTTCCTTGCCTGCTCATCATATTTTTGTGACAAAACATTTTGTTTTGCCCCTAATGCCTCTATGCTATTTTCGTTTCCTTTATATTCTGCGGTTACTCGGCGCATTTCAGCATTAAGGTTTCTTAAATTGTTGTTTATATCCTTGCAGGCTGATTTATATTCTGCCTCGCCGTCAAAGCTAAGCCTTGTTTTTATATTTTCTGTTTTATCAGCCACTTTACTACATACCCCCTAACGCTATATCAATGTCGTCCATTTCCTCTGCGGCTATCGGTTCTGCTGCCCGCTCTTGTCGGAAAATGTGCGGGTTATATTCCTTGTGGTACTTAAACAGTGTCACAATCTGATACGGCGTTTTTCTCCACGCCTCACGCTCTCTGTACCCCAGTAGTCCGATTGCGATATACAAAAGCCGTGCAGTATCTAATTTTCCTGCACGGCTGCCACTTCCCCCGTTTCACTTTCTCCGCTTTCCTCTTCGTCCCCGTTTCCGTCCCCGGCTGTTCCTGCTGCAAAAGATGACAAAAATAGCGTTCTGTACTTCCCGGATATTCCCTAAATGTATCAGCCTGCCTACCTTGTCCTCGCTTAAAAGCTCTGCGTTTTCGTCCTCTTCTAACAGTCCCTCGTTAATCAGCATAGTAAGCAACCATTTGGTATCCTTTACCCAGTCCTTGTTATTCTGGTTAAATACCTCTGGCAGCTTGTCATATCCCCCGCACTTGTCCTGCAATTCTTCCAGTGCATTAAGTGTAAAAAGTAATCTGTACTTTTTCCCTTTCAGTTCCACGGTATAACCGCCGTCATTCATTGCGCTCATGGCATAAAATTAAGGCGCAGCCTGCGCTACGCCTTTCTCCTTTCCTCATATTCTCTTTTTATACTTCTGTCATTTTGGGCGCTGGTTCTGGTACTGTCGTAAACCATGTTGTTGCTGGTTTATCTTTTTCTGTTCCCACAAAATCAGCTTTCCATTTTGCATCTTTCTTTCGCTTGTAGAAAGTTGCTGTAATTTCCGGTGTCTGAAATTCGATTTTTTCCCCTTTTGTCTTGTACTTCTCTCCCGGTACTTCAAATTTGCATTTCAATAACCAGATATATCTGTATCTGCCGCCAGTTTTGGCAGCCCTAAAACCAATAGCCAGAAACGGCGGTTCGTCATCTCCACCAGCCCACACTACCTTGTTTTCGTCTACCAGCTGCCCCAGTACCTCTGCCAGTGTTTCCGGCGTAAGGTCTTTAATCCCCAGCTTTAATGTTCCGTTTGTAAATTCTTTTACGCTCTCACTTAATGCGTCGTCTGCGTACAAGTCTGCTGTTTCTGTTTTTACGGATAAATCAGCTTCCATTGCCTCTGCCATTTTCTTAGGCTCTCCGTAAGTTTCTGCGCCCTCTGATTCCGTGCAGACAGCATAATAAAGGTCTTTTAATCCTAATGTCATTATTTTTGTCACTCCTTTAACAGTTCGATTGTTATAGGTACTATCCAGTACCCAGTATCATTTTCTTTTGTTTCCGCATCTACGCTGTTTATGTAAGCGCCTGCTGCTGTCAGCACTTCCAGAGTTTTATTTAGCTGCGCCTCAAAATCTCCCTTATGGAAAAGTGTAACCCTATACAATTCCCTGCCTGCTGCCTCTTTATCGTCGGCGCTCACTGCCGCCCCTTTCAGCAGCCGCAAAAATGTGTAATAAGCTGTCGGCTTTTTCTTCCCGGTAAATGTGCCTCTTTCTGCTGGCAGTCCTGCGCTCTCTAAAACCCTCTGCAAGCTATCCATTTGTTTCACGCTCCCATATTTCCAGCTGTGCCTCTATTACTTTCTCCTGCGCTTTCTCGTTTGCCACAGTCATATAAGGGCGTGCCTGCTGGCTGCTCGTCCCATATTCTGCTACAAACCCAATAGTCGCATAACGCACATTGCTTTTATCGCCCTTTCTGTCGTTTCCGTGTCTTGCCCTGCCCTGCGGATAAACATCAATATGTTTTTCTCTATCCCCACCTTTTACTTTTGTTGGTTTTATTGCTTGTATAAAACCTGCCGTTTCTTCAATGCCCATAGCCTTTGCCTCTTTCCTTTGCGCCTCTACCAGTACCGCTGCTCCTGCTTGTAGCATTTTAGGTACGGCTCTTGTTGCCGCCTGCTCTCTCCTACTAAATTCCTCTATAATCTCTTCCAGTCCTACTGTGTTAAATTCTGCCATTTATCCTGCTCCCTCTGTTGCTTTTAATTCGACAATGTTTTATAATTTTCTTAAAATCATTTAGAAAGGTTGTGTTTATAAAATGAAAAAGAAAACTATAGTTTTTTCCTGCCTTGCCGTCTTATTTCTTTTCTCCTCTTTTAGCGGTTTTTCAGGCGGTCTTTCTTCCGGCGGCGTTGTCTGCTTTATCATTTGTGGTATTTTTGCATTTCTGGCTTTCCGTTCTGCGAAAACAGTTGCAAAAACAAATAATGAATTGCCGCACACTAATAATTGCTCTACCCCCCCCCCCAGAACAAAAGTTCGTTTTTCAACCCTTGCAGAATAACCCAGTATCTTCTCCCGGCACGCCTGCACATAATCAGTCAAAATACTTATTTGCTCCTATAAAAGTCGCTGGCGTAACTTTCAATAATGACGACGGTACAGACAGACAACTTATTTTGCGTAAACTTCACTTTCGTGATAACCCATTTAGCAAATACGTTGACGTGGAAATAAAGCAATATGAGTTTAAAGGTTCGCCTGCCTATGGCATCTATGCCAATGATATGCAAATCGGAAATATACCCGCTAATTTAGTGCCTTTTTATGCAGGAAAATATAGAGCGTATTGAAAGTATTAGCCATATTGATGTATACGGAGGCGGTCACAAAGACGGTAAGCCGATTTCTTACGGCTGTAAAATCATACTGCGCTTTTTAAAAGACAATCCTCCTATCAATGTTCCAGACACTTTAAAGATAAATGATTAGTATTGACTGCGGCGGTATCCCCGCCGCTTTTCTATACCTCTCTATCCTTATATCGCAAATCTGTTAGCGTAAGCTCTACCGTGTCGTCGTCAATGTCATACGTTTTAAGCACAAAATAGGCTTTCCCGTTCAGTTCTACAGTGTCCTCGCCCTCATAATCTGCCTTGTGTACGTCGCATTTTCGCTCTACCACTTTCCCCGTCTGCTGGCTCTTGAAATACTCGTTATAGCCTACTGATTTCATGTTACAAAAAACAGTACGCCTACTTTCTTCGCCCTGCTCTGCAAAAGCCGTTTCCATTTACCCGCTCGTCCGGCTCTGTCATTTTTACAAGCGTTAATTCGTCCACCCATTCTGCCATTTTATCCCCCCGCTTTCCCCTGCTTTCGGTGTCCGTTTCGGACACTTCCGGCGTGTTGTATTCCTTTGACATAGAAAGCCGCATTTTCAATGTATCGTATGAGTTTCTGAATTTTTCCGCATTGTTGTTATAGCCAAATTCAGCTTTACAGTACAACGTAACGGCTCTGATTATCAGCCCGTTTTTTTCGTCAATCCGCTTTACGCCGTCATTTGCAAGGTCTGCTTTGCAGGCAGCTATACAGTCGTTAATTTCCTCTGTAATTTTTTCGCTTGTGCTGCTGATACGCAGCGCCGCCCGCATCTTTTCTGTTAATGTTGTGGCATCTGCTGCCATACCCTGCACCCCGCTTTCTAAAATAAATCTGGGCTACGTTTCCATAGCCCAGATGCTTACTCTTTGATTTTTGCAACCTTTGCTCTTTCCAGAATTACTGCCCGTTCACGGCTTACGGTAAAAACTTCTCCCGGCTCTTTCACTTCGTTTAGTACCCTGTCTAAGTACATAGCTGTTACCTCTACCGTAACCGTTCCGGCTGCCTGCGGTTCGTCGTCCTTTTCCGGCTCATCCTGCTCGTTTTCCTCGGCATATTCTGCCGCCGCCTGCTCCGCTGCCTCTTTTTCCTCTTCTGTCAGCTCGCTTTCGTCTGGTATCTCTACCTCAACCTCTGCGCAACGTTCCGCAAGTTCTTTGATTGTCCCCTCTGTACTTACGCCCAGCTCTTCCGCAAGTTTCTGCAAATCTGCCTTCTTGCATTTTTCCAGCTCTTTAACATCTAAATGCCCTTTCATAAATATCCACCTTTCTTACGCACTTCTCCCCATGCAGATAGTAACAAGGCTGTTTTTATCAACTACCTTGCCGTCTGCAAGCATGATACCCTTTGTTACTTTGTCGTCCGTGTCGTTGTCCTCGTACTTCTTTACGCCCATTGCATAGTTGGTGTTAAGCACGTAGTCCTTAAAGTTGAAAAGGAAAGCAAAAGCTGTATTCTCTGCTACTCCCGCGCTGTATGTAGTCACATAATCGCAGCACACTACCTGCCTGCCCAGTAAAAAGCGCTCCGGTTTTCCAGCAATACCGTAGTTCACTCTGCCGATAGGCTGCCCGTTGCTGTCTGTCAGTCCATAATACTGCATGAACGTATTTTTACTCATACACCATACTGCCCCGTTTTCGTATGCCTGCGGTAATGCTGCCTCTGCTGCGATTAAGTCCGCATAAGCAGGTTTTAAGCTGGTAAGTTTCTGCCCCTCTGCTGGTGTTTCGTTTAAAATTCCTTTCGGTTTTCCGTTTCCGTCGCCGCTGATAATCGCCTGCTCAAGTGCTTTTGTCATAGCCTCTACAATGTTGTTAATCAGCATAGCCTCAAAAGCACTGATTGCCATTGTGTCAACTTCCAGACTTACCGCAACGGCGCAGCGCAGCTTATGATATGCAAAAGTAATCATGCCGTCTTTTGTAGCGGTAAATTTCTGCTTGTCGCTGCTTTTTCCCTCTGCTACCCATGTTGCAGTAGGCTTAACCGTAGACACCGGGATAGCCACGCCGCCCTTGTATGCAGTTCTGGTTACAAGCGCCAAAATCATTCCCGTACTTTCTAACTTCTGCACAATCTGGTTCAGCACCGTTGTGGGAATTGTTGCGCCTACGTCCGTTGTGCTGCTCACTGCATCTGCTCTGTACTCTGCCGGAATAGCTGCGCCACGGCATACATAACGCATAAACGCCTTTCTGTATTCCATGCTGCCGTACTTGTCGCCGTCGTCCCCCTCTCCGGCTGCTCCGCTAAAATTTCTAAGCACTGTCGGCGTTGTTCCCTCGCCGCCCTGTCCGTCGTCAATCGGTTCTCCTGCCGCAATTCTGGCAAGCAGCTTATTTCTTCTCTCTGCCTGCTCCAAAATCTGCGTGCGCTCTTCCTGCAAGTCTGTTACCTCTGTTTCCAGTGCTGTAATTTCCTCTGCGGTCAACTCTGCCGCTCTGGTGTTCAGCTCGTTTCTAATCTGGGCTAATCTTGCCTCAATTTCTTTTAATCTCATGGTTTCTGTTCTCCTTTTTTTTGTGTTATAAATTCGCTCTAATCTTTAGTAGTGCTACCCGTCTGTTAAGCAACTCCTGCCGTTCTGCCTCATAACTCCTATGTGCAAAATTACGGCGCTTATTCAGTATCCCCGTTTGCTGGTATGCTCACTGCGGATACGTCATTAAACCTTTTTTATTTTAAAATTGTCCTTGTACGTGTTACTCTGTCGTATGTTTCCTCTGCCACGGTAACGCCCATGACATTTTAGTAATCATGCCTGCGTCAATATCCTGATATAACCCACGGGCTAAGTCTGTCTTTCCTAAGTCAGCCGCCACTAAAAGCCCTTTATGGTCTGGCACTAAAATAAGCGTCTTATTTGACTGTCTGGCAAACACTCTGCCTGCATGGTCGTACTGCATAATAACATCACTCATGTCTGCGCCGTCCAGTGCGTGTGCGTCTATCCTTTACGTAAAACTTTGTCCCGTCCTCAAATTCATAAAGCAGATACGGCTTGTCAAAAGTTGTAGCATATCCCTCTACGTAATACTCTGTGTCTATTCTTTTTGCTGCTGCCTGCGCAGTCAATGGCGCTGCCAGCGCCCTATATTCCCGCTCTTTCTTAATCGGCATTGTTTACACCCTCTTTCTGTTTCCCGTCGTCTGGCGGCTCTTTCGGCTCGCCCTCTGTCGGTTCTTTTCCCTTTCCGTCGTCTGTCCCCTGCTGCCCCGCCTGCGGTACTTGCTGTATGATAATCTTCGGCTCTTTGTTACTGTTGTTCAGCTCGCTTACTTCCGTGTATTCCTTTCGGATATAATACTTTTCCCCGTCCTCTACGTGTGCCATATTCCATATATCCATTACGCCGTTACGGTTCAGCAGCGCACGGTCAAAAAGCTGTGTGCTTACTTGCAGCTTTGTTGCATTGCTGGCATATTGCAGGCGGTTTGCAGAAAAAGTAATAGCATTTCCGCACGCTATCTCTCTGTCTGAAAATGTCATGTTTGACATAACAAGGGAAAGCTGGATTGCAAACGGTTCTATCTTTCCCTCGTAATATGCGTTCCACGTTTCCTCATTGAATTTGTTTTGCAAAATATCCATGTTAGTACCAAAATGCGTGCATACATTTTCTTGTATATTCTGCATCTGCAATGCGTTTGGCGTGTATGGCTTGCTTTCTACTTGTTTCAGCTCCGAAAACTTATTATCATAAATAATCATTCCGCTGTCATTGTCGGCGCTTAAATTGTCCTCGGTAAACCGTTCCCGCTCTTTCTTAATATCCTCTGGTTTCAGCATATTCGCCACCTTTGCCAGAAAACGGATATTTGCAGAGTTTTTGACGGCATTTATAATGCCCTCATTCTGCGTATGTATCAGCTGCATAGTCGGCTTAAGCGTGCGGTTATCCTCTACCGAAAAGGTCGTCTGTGTACTCAAAGTCTGTTATGATACCTACTTTTTCAAACTCAATAGCCCCATGCTCCCCATTTGCAAACAGATACCGCAAGTAAACCTGTCCTTTTACCTCTACCACCTCGCAGCGTTCCGCACGCAGCGGATACCAGCCGCATAGCCTGCCTATTTTGTCCTCGATAGGTACAATAAAAGCGGTATGCTCTACTGCTACGTAGGTCGCAAGCCGCTTAATAAACTTTGTAGTATCCATGAAATAGTTAGGCTTATGCTGTAATGTTTTTTCCAGATGCTTAAGGGCGCTGCCCGTAATCTCCGGCTTTAATTTGCTGCAATGTGTAGCAAAATTATTTACTGCTGTCCTCGTCAAGTCCATTTCGTATACACCGCCGCTATAGCTGGTAAACGTAGGGCTGTACCCGTTCAGCATCTTAAAATAGCTGTCAATATATCGCAGCTCTTTCCCATGAAAAAGATAATCTAAGAATTTGATACCGTTCACTCTCCTTTCTATGCGGCGTTTTTCAGCAGCTCGCCGCACTCTTCCCAGTATTTCTGCCGTACCGTCATTGCATCAATAACAGATACGAAACCGTCAATGTGCGCCCGCTGCTCTATCTTAATCGGTCTGAATTTCCTTGTTTCCATATTGTGCTTAAGCGCTACGTTTAAAAAATGTGTCTTTAGTAAATTGTTGTCGGCAATCTTAAAATTGCCGTCCTTTATGATGCCCTCAAACTCACGGATAACTGGCGTAAGGTTTTCGCCCTGGTATACGTCGTCCATGTGGAAACCGTAATTTGCCATATCGGTAATAAGGTACTGTGCGCTATATCGGTCGTAGCCAATCTTAAGCGGTCGTATTCCGTATACTTCCAGCAGCATAGTAAACCAGTTGTAAACGTCGTGATAGTCTACGTAGTTCTCGCCGCTTAAAGTAATCAGCCCCTTTTTAACAAATATGTCATAAGGCACGCCGTCCGTCGCCTGCAAGTGTTCAATTCTTCCCCGTGGCATAAAGAATTGAGTAAACGCATATAGCTTACCCTCTTTCTCAATTACCACGCTTGCTGCGGTCAAGTCTGTTGTCTGGCTTAAGTCAATGCCGCCCACGGCGTAACAGTCCCTAAAGTCCTCTAAGGTCTTTTCAACGCCTGCGCCGTCTACTGTCGTATATTCCAGCCATGCAATAGAGCTGTTCTGCTTAATATTGCAATACTTCGTCAGAAACTCTGCTTTCTTGCTTAAGCTGCCCTCTGCTACGGCTATTTCATCAACGAAAAAGCTTTCTTTTACGGAAACGCCCATGTTAGGGTTAGCCTTTTTCAGCTCGTCCAAATCGTTCCACTTTTCCACGTCGTCAATCATGTAGAGGAACGGTAAAAGCCTACGCTCTTTGCTGTTGCCCTTTAAAAAGCTGGTACTGCGTTTCATCAGTTCGTCATAAATACTGTCGTTGATATATCCAGCTGTACTGATACTCAAAATCATAGGCTGGGTACGTGCGCCTAAAGCAGATTTCATAACCTCATACTGCTTAAGTCCAGCGTCCCCGCTCCATGCCGCCATTTCATCACATACCACCAGCTGCGGGTTAAAACCGTCTGATTTCTTGGCATTGAAAGCAATCGGTTTTACAAACGTGTTGCTTTCCTCAATGTAAATATCACTGCGGCGTTTCTTCGCCAGCTCTTCAAGCTCCGGCTCTGCCAGTACCATTTTATGAAAGCCGTCGTATACAAGCGCTGCTTGGTCTAGCTTTGGTGCTAAACAGTAAATTTCCTGCCCGTATTCCGGCTCTAAAAATGCCATGTATGCAATTATCGCAGACGCAAATAAACTACTTGCCGTTTTTTC
>ENA-OQKB01000124-OQKB01000124.1-human-gut-metagenome-genome-assembly--contig:-NODE-124-length-18454-cov-5.477383_pt1 | contig 18454 bp, 11 predicted proteins | sample MGYA00242646_ERZ504793 | MGnify/ENA primary metagenome ERZ504793 (study PRJEB26092, sample SAMD00036409) | human gut metagenome | host: Homo sapiens | study: EMG produced TPA metagenomics assembly of...
ATTTTTTCGTGTTAAAACAGAAAAAAAGTTCTTTTAGGACTACCCTGTATTTAAAATAAATCGTCTTCACTTTAGAAACAACAAAGATGAAAGCAGAAAAAGAACATATTGATGAATTAATAGTATCCTATTTAAGTAATGAGTTGGATGGAAATGCTGTGCATGAACTGAAGGAGTGGATAGCTGCGTCTGTGGAAAATGAAAAGTATTTTATGCAGCGGCAAGAAATTTGGTTTTCTGCCATAAGTGTGAAAGAGGATGTTAAATATGATAAGAGCAAAGCATTTGAACAATTTTAAAAATAGAATTGCTAATCAGAGGTTGAATGATAAAAGAGAACGTGAAAATTTCTGTTTGTCTAAATTTTGGCGTTATGCAGCTGTTATTGTTGTATTGTTCTCAGTTTCTTATTTTTCTTATTGGAGGGGTGGAATAAGTATAAAAGAGGTATTTTCGGATATCATTGTGGAGGCTCCTCTTGGTTCCAGAACAAAATTGACCTTGCCGGATGGGACATTAGTGTGGTTGAATGCCGGATCGCGTATAACATATTCACAAGGATTCGGAGTAGGGAATAGAAAAATAGAATTGATAGGAGAAGGGTATTTTGAAGTTAAACGAAATGAAGAAGTTCCATTTCTTGTGAAAACGAATAGTTTGCTGGTAAAGGTATTGGGAACGAAATTTAATTTTCGGGATTATCCGGATGATGCAGAAGCCATTGTTTCTTTGTCCGAAGGAAAAGTGGCATTGAATAATTTATTGAAAAAGAAAAGAAGCTTTTTTGTTACCCAATGAAAGGGTGGTTTTGAATAAAAAGAATGGCAGAATGCATGTGGAGTATTCTACTGTTTCCAATGCATTACAATGGACTAATGGATATTTATTTTTTGATGAGGAATTGTTGCCGGATGTTGTGAAGGAGTTAGAACGTAGTTATAATGTGAAAATACAAATAGCTAGTGATACTTTGAATACTTTCAGGTTCTATGGAAATTTCGTTCATCGTGAGCAAAATATTCAGGAAGTTTTGGAAGCATTATCTGCGACCCGTAAGATTCATTATATTATTGAAGGACACAATATAACTTTATATTAAGTAGGGAGTGGATTAAAATTGTTTAACCTTAAAATTAAAAGTATGAATAGAATTAGAGCTGTAATACTGTAATAGGGGTACGAAAGGGATGAAAAAGAAAAGGTGGGAAGATATAGGGATTTTCCCACCTTGATGAAATCTCTTTTTCGACTTACGATTGTGAGTGCGCTTTTAGAGAATGCAAAGTTAATGATTTTTCTCTTTAAAAGCTAAGTTCATTTAATTTTTTAATTAATAAATTACTAATTTATGAAAAACAAGAGAAAGGCCATATTATTGGTCGGGGCTTTGCTTTGCCTTAATTTGAATATCTTCTCACAGAATATACCATTGAAAATGAATAAAGTATCGGTGAAAAAAGCTATGACTGAGCTAAAAGAAAAAAGTGGATATTCATTTGTGTATATAGCTGGGGATTTAGATACGAAAAAGATTGTTGATATAGACGCTGAGCAACTGCAAGAAGTTATTGAGCAAATCTTGGAAGGACAAAATGTTTCTTATGAGATAAAAGATAAAAATATCATTATTCGGAAGAAGGAAGTAGAACAGTCCATGTTGAACGAGAAAAAATTACAAGATATTTCAGGGCTTGTGATGGATGTTATGGGAGAACCTATCGTAGGAGTTAATGTGATGGAAAAGGGGACTACTAATGGTACTATTACTGATATGGATGGTAAGTTTTTACTTAAAGCTCCTGCGAATGCAACTCTTATTATTAGTTTTATCGGTTATAAGACTCTTGCTGTTAATTTGGAAGGGGAAAAGAATGTGAATATAACTCTGAAAGAGGATTTGGAACAATTAGATGAAGTGGTGGTGGTTGGTTATGGAACTCAAAAAAAATCTAGTTTGACAGCATCCGTGGCGACAGTGCCTGCAAAAGAACTGAGTAAACAGATGGGGCATTCTGTTGCAGCTGCTTTGCAGGGGAGGGCTCCAGGAGTAGAAATATTGCAAAAGGGGGGAGAAGCTGGGGCAGATATCAAGATACTTGTTCGGGGAGCAGGTACATTTGGTGCTACTGAACCTTTATATGTTATTGATGGTGCATTTTCTAATAATGGGCTAAATTCGTTGAATCCTTCAGATATTGAATCAATAGAAATCCTGAAGGATGGTTCGGCGGCTGCCATTTATGGCTCTCGCGCTGCAAATGGGGTTGTGCTGATAACTACCAAGCATGGTCAAAAAGGTAAAGCAAAAGTTGAAATTTCTGCAAACTATTCTTTGCAGACTCCTTCTAAATATCTTGATTTTCTAGATGCAAATGAGCATCGCGAATATACTAAGCAAATTGTTGCAAATTCAACAAACCAGACTCAAGCTCCAGAAAATATTCATCCTACTAATCCTGATATTAATACTGACTGGCAAGATGCATATCTAAGAAATGCTCCTATGTATAATTTGAATGCTTCAATTTCTGGTGGTGGTGAATATTCAACTTTTAATACAAGTTTGGGGTATTTTGATCAGCAAGGTATTATGGAATTTTCTGGTTTTAAGAAATATAATGCACGTGTCAATGGAACGTTTAAGAAAGGACGTTTGACTGTTAGTGAAACTCTTTCTGCTGCTTTTACAAATAAGGAGCCTCAAGTAAGGATGGTGATGGGGATTCCTACTGTTCCAATGACTGATGTAGAGGGAAGGTATGTATCTGCAGGTAAAGATTATTATGTAAATGAAGGAAAAGTTACTAATCCGTTTGCATCTTATTCCAATACTGTTCGAAGAAATAAAACAGTTAATGTTACTGGTAGTTTGAATATAGGACTGAATTTATATAAAGGATTGGATTATAAGCTACTACTTGGAGGTGACTATATATCAACAAATAATATATCTCGGTCCATTGCTTTTGACTCCAATTGGGATGAGAATGGTAATGCAGATCCTGATTATAGCAGAACGATTAATTCACTATCTGAAAGTCGTGGACAGCGATTTAGTTATACAATTGATAACATTTTGACTTATAAGAATATGTTTGCTGGTCATACTATTGACGCAATGGTAGGTACAAGTTGGATGAGAGAATACTATAGAACTATGGGGATTGGTTCTGGTTCTACAGATTTGGGTGGTCCTAATATTACTATTTTTAATGGGAAAGGAGATATAACAAGTGAAGAATACAATTCAGCTTTACTCTCCTTTTTTGCTCGCTTGAACTATGACTATAAGGAGCGTTATCTTGTTTCTGCAAGTATTCGTAGTGATAAATCTTCCAAATTTGCTAAAGGAAATAGGGTCGGTTACTTTCCTTCGGTTTCAGTGGGTTGGAATATACATGAAGAGAATTTTTTTAATATAGAATGGATAAGTAAAATGAAGATTAGAGCTAGTTATGGTGAATTAGGAGCTAATTTTATAGATTCATATTCTTTCCTTTCTACGGCTTATGGTCCAATACCTTCTGTATTCGGTGAAAATCAGATTGGTCAAAGTAGTGTGATGAATGGTTATGTAACCAAATTTGCTCAGGAAAATTTGACTTGGGAAAAATCAATATCTAAAAACGTAGCATTGGAAATGGCTTTTCTGAATAATAAAATTTCTTTTACAGCTGAATATTTTTGGAAAGATAATAATGACTTACTTGCTCCATTACTTCCATTAGCATCGTCAGGGCAAACCATTATGACTAATGGGGGGGAGTTTGCCAGTCTTTAATTCTGCATCTGTTGAAAATAAAGGTTTTGAATTTACGGTAGGTTATCGTAATAATTGGAAGGATTGGAGTTTGGATGTTACTGCCAATATTTCGGCATTAAGAAATAAAGTAAAGAGTTTGGGTGAGGGAGTACAACCCATTAAGGCAGAGGTGATGATGAGTGGTTCTTTTAATGACCGTCCTACTATTACTAAACCGGGCTTGCCTATTGGTACCTTTTGGGGATATGTGGTGGAAGGTTTTGATAATGATGGTAATTTTATTTTTCAGGATAATAATGGTAGTGTGAATGGTGTATTGACAGGAAAACCGGATGGGAAGATTGATGAGAATGATAAAACGGATATTGGTAATCCTCATCCGGATTTTACTTATGGTTTAAATATAAATGTAGGTTATAAGAATTGGGATTTGACTGCTTTTTTCCAAGGAACGCAAGGTAACGATATTTTTGCTTTAATGAAATATGATTGGTATTTTGGAGGAGCTAATAGTGCTACCCTAAAGGATGCTTTCTATAATTCATGGACTCCGCAAAATCCTAATGCAGAAGCTCCTAAACTGAATAGTAAAAACAGTTCTGGCATAAACTCGCTTCCAAGTACATTCTATGTGGAGGATGGTTCTTATTTCAGATGCAAGAATCTACAAATCGGTTATTCCTTTAATAAGAAATTATTGCAAAAATTCCATATAGAATCATTTAGAATATATGCGGGGGTACAAAATTTATTCACTATCACAAAATATCCCTTGTATGATCCCGAAGTTAGTTCAAACGTGTTGTTTGACAGAGGTGTGGATGGTTTCTGGCAAGCACAGGAAAGTCCTCATGAAGCAACAATGAATTCTAGAGTATATAATCTTGGTGTCAATTTAACTTTCTAAAAACAGAATAAGTATGAAAATAATGTTGCGTAAAATTATAGTTATCATTATCAGTTTTGTAACTATTGGAATGATGGGCTCATGTGAAGATATTTTTAATGATTTGGCGGTGAATCCTAATCAATCAGACGTTAATTCATTTTATACTACACTAGAAAATTGTAATAAGGGAATTCTTGGTATCTATGGGTATATTTCGACTCCTCGTAATTTGGGAGCTTGTGGATTTGGTTTGATGTTGACTCGTAGTGATGAGGGGTGTTCGGTAGCTGATTATGGAGTACCAGGTGCTTATAATGAAGAGTTTACCCCTTCTTATTATTCATTGGTTCAACCTTTTCAGTTAATGTATACAGCTGCTTCCCAAGCTAACCAAATGATTGAAAGTCTTACTGAAATAGAATTCAGCAATAAAGAATTACAGGATGCATATTTGGGGGAGGCTTATTTTCTTCGTGCATTTACACATTTCTTTTTATTCATCAATTATAGGAATATTCCTTTGATTAAAGAATTGCCTAAGGCTCCTAATGAATATAAGCCTCAGGCAACACCTGAAGAGGCTTGGGATTTTATTATAGATGATCTGATCAAAGCTAAAGATTTACTTCCTGACAAGAATTTTTGGGATGCTAAAAATAAAGGACGTGTGACGAAAGCTTCTGCTTATGCACTTTTGGGTAAGTCATATCTTTATAGATCCGGTATTGAACCCAAATATGGAACTTCACAAACAACTTATTATAATGAGGCTGCTGCGGCTTTTGCAGAAATCATTAATGGTAATTGTGGAAACTACAGATTGGTAGATGACTATTCATGGAACTTTGATGTGGCACATGAAAATAATGATGAATCTATTTTTGAAGTACAATTTGTCGGAGTGTTGAATACAGGATTTAACCCAGGATTTGTGGACAGTGGGTTGTTCAATGATGTCCGGTGTAAAATGTGTATAATGAATAGAAGTAGAAATTCGAATAGTTCTGCACAGGTTATGCACAATTGGTTATATGATAAATTTGTAGCGTCAAAAACAGTGACAGGAGAAACTGATCCACGTATGTTTGGTTCGTTTGTTTTTAATGATAATGTATCGGAGATTATACGTCCGAAAGGTATGAAGGTTACTTTTCTTGAAGGGAAGGATTGGGAAGCAGAAATGGGTTCAAAGGAAGGAACATTTGGTGAACAATATGAGTTGGCAATGGGATATAAAATGTGTAGTAGGAAATGGTTGGATTGGACCTTACCTCCGACAGATGATGCTGGTGGGCATTTTTTTAATGGACGTGCACAAGGAGTAAACTGGAGAATGATTCGTTATTCGGATGTTTTGCTGATGTATGCTGAAGCTGTAGTAATGGGAGGGAAAGCCACTGCAAACATAACCCCGTTAGAAGCAATAAACAAAGTACGCGATAGGGTAGGAGTACCTCATGTAACAGAAGCTAATATGAGAACTATTGAAGATGAACGTATTCTAGAACTTACCTATGAAGGCTTCCGATTCTTTGACTTGCTTCGTTGGGGTAAAGTAGTAGAGCGTTTTCGCGAATTGGAAAATACTGATCCTTTGTTTAAAAGGTTTAGCAGGGCTCAATATATGGGGTTTAAGGAAAATAAGAATGAATGGGTTCCATTGCCAATTGATGAAGTAGAGGGTAATCCATATATCACTAAAAATAATCCAGGATGGTAATTAAAAATAGAATAATTATGAAAGTATTTTATTATATTATATGTGCAGCTTGCTTTGCCGGCTGTGTGTCATCTTCCAATGATAAAACGGTGAAAGAGAATGGTAGAACATTGCATAATGGCATTGTGCTGCCCGAGCAATGGCCTCCTAGTATGATTGATGATGGAGTACGTTGCGAAATGTCTTTACCTTATATTTCAAACAAACCGACTGTTATTTCTGTAAATCTAGGACGCCAATTATTCGTTGATGATTTTTTAATTGCAGAAACAGATATGGAGCGTGTTTCCCATAAGGCTATGTTCTATGAGAATAATCCGGTACTTGCTCCGGATAAGGAGTGGGAATACACTTTTGAACGTGCTCCTTATGCTGCTCCTTTCAGTGATGGAATATGGTATGATGAAAGCGAACAAAAATTTAAAATGTGGTATTTGGCTGGTGCCGGATCTATGCACAAACATCGTCAAAGCTTTTATACTTGTTATGCGGAGTCAAAAGATGGGAAGCATTGGGAAAAAGTGAATATGGATATAGTGCCGGGTACGAATATTGTAGATACTTGTGATCGGGATGCGGCTACAGTTTGGCTCGATAAAATGTGTCCAGAACCAGAAAAACGTTTCAAATTCTTCAATGTGGAAAAACATAGTGGAGGATGGAAAATAATTTTAAAATATTCAAAAGATGGTATTCATTGGTCGGAAGGAGTTGCGCAATCAGGACCGGTGGGGGATCGTACCACTGCTTTCTATAATCCGTTTACTCAAAAATGGGCTATTAGTCTACGGCAGGGGAGTAAAGCAGACGGACGCTCTAGAGGCTATTTGGAAAATGAAGATCCAGAGATGGCAGTTAGCGTGGCGCATTCATTGGCTAAAGGAATAAAGGATAAAAATATAGTTTTGTGGTTTACTCCTTCCGATAAGGAACTGCCACATCCTGAATTTCCTGATGTGCGTCCAGCCATTTATAATTTTGATGCTATGCCTTATGAAAGTGTTATGCTAGGGTTCTATGCTATGTGGAAAGGACCAGAGAATGATCTCTGTGGTAAGTTAGGTATTCAGAAAAGAAATGAAATAGGGATGGGATATAGTCGGGATGGTTTTCATTTTTATCGTCCCAGTTATGAACCTGTTATGGGAGTAAATGAAACGGAAGGGGCATGGAACTGGGGAAATATGCAGTCTATTATTGGCGTACCTCTCATTGTTGGTGATTCTTTGTATTTGTATTCTAGTGGAAGAATGAAGAATAAAGTGATGTGGGATGGATTTACTTCTACTGGGTTGGCAACTTTACGTCGTGATGGGTTCGTTTCCATGCATACAGACACAGAAGGGGTACTTGTTACCGAGAAAATAAAGTTTGATGGTAATCATTTTTTTGTGAATGCACAAGCAAAGGATTTGCAGGTGGAGATAATGGATGAAAATGGTAATGTGATTACGGGATTTTCCAGAGAGGATTGTAAGGAAATGAATGATTTGAACAGTACTAAACAATTGGTAACTTGGAAATCAGGTAAAAAACTTGCTGCTCTTTCAGGCAAGATAGTTAAAGTGAAGTTTTATGTTACTTGTGGAGATTTATATGCTTTTTGGATTTCTCCATGGGACACAGGAGAAAGTAGGGGATATACAGGTGGTGGTGGTCCGGGACTCAATCCTTGTGGAATCGATATTAAATAACTGATATGTATAAAACATAGTTGTGTTACATCGTGTATTTTGTTGGTGGCTGCTTCATGAGAATGAAGCAGTCATTTTTTGTATTACAGATAAATTTTGCTTGGTTGAGCTAAGTCAATATTTAAGTATGAGGAAAATGTAGACATAAAAAAAGGAGCAACGCCTTGCTCCAACCTTTGTTAACCTTAAATCTAATACTATGAAAAACACGTTGCAAAGGTACGTGTTTTAGTGAATTTTGCAAATAAAACAACTAAAAAAATATGTTTTCTAACACGTTTTAATACTTTTGTCCTATTTGTTAAGGATGAGGACTTTTTTTATTTACTTGTATTTTGTCTTTTTTTACATATAAAACCGTATATTTGTTGCCACTTTTGCAAAAGGATAAAAACGAATGGTTTCAGTAGATAATTTGAAAGTAGAGTTTGGAGTAACGCCTCTGTTTGAGGATGTGTCATACGTTATCAATAAGAGAGATCGTATTGCGCTGGTCGGGAAGAATGGGGCCGGTAAGTCTACTATGCTTAAGATATTGGCAGGAATACAGGCGCCTACTTCAGGTAGTGTTTCTGTTCCGCGTGATGTGACGATAGGCTATCTGCCTCAAGTCATGATTCTGAGTGATAAACATACTGTGATGGAAGAGGCGGAGATGGCTTTTGAACATATCTTTGAGTTGCAGGCTAGTATTGAGAGAATGAATCAGGAGTTGGCGGATAGAACAGATTATGATTCAGAAAACTATCGTAAACTGATTGAGAAATTCACCCATGACAATGAACGCTTTTTGATGATGGGAGGTACCAATTATACAGCTGAGATAGAACGTACATTGATGGGGTTGGGATTTAGCCGGGAGGATTTTAACCGTCCTACATCTGAGTTCAGTGGTGGATGGCGTATGCGTATAGAGTTGGCCAAGTTGCTGTTGCGACGGCCCGATGTGTTGCTGTTGGACGAGCCTACCAATCATCTGGATATAGAAAGCATTCAATGGTTGGAAAACTTTTTGAAGACAAGTGCGGGAGCCGTTGTATTGGTGAGCCACGACCGTGCATTTATTAATAATGTGACCAATCGTACGATTGAAATATCTTGCGGGCATATCTATGATTATAAAGTGGCTTACGATGAGTTTGTGGTATTGCGCAAAGAACGTCGTGAGCAGCAATTGCGTGCATACGAGAACCAGCAGAAGCAAATTCAGGATACAGAAGATTTCATAGAGCGTTTCCGTTATAAGGCTACCAAGGCTGTACAGGTGCAGAGCCGTATCAAGCAATTGGAAAAAATAGTTCCTATTGAAATTGATGATGAAGATAATTCAGCCTTGCGGTTGAAGTTTCCGCCTGCCATGCGTTCCGGCAATTATCCGGTCATTTGTGACGGGGTGAAGAAAGCATATGGCAGTCATATCGTTTTTCACGATGTGACTTTGACTATTAATCGAGGTGAGAAGGTAGCTTTTGTCGGAAAGAATGGGGAAGGTAAGTCCACTTTGGTGAAATGTATAATGGACGAAATCCCATACGAAGGTAAACTGACCATCGGGCACAACGTACAGATTGGTTATTTTGCTCAGAATCAGGCTCAGATGTTGGATGAAAATCTGAGTGTCTTTGATACGATTGATTATGTGGCAAAAGGGGATATTCGTTTGAAGATTCGTGATATTCTGGGAGCATTCATGTTTGGAGGTGAGGCTTCTGATAAAAAAGTAAAGGTACTGTCGGGTGGGGAGCGGAGTCGTCTTGCCATGATAAAACTTTTGTTAGAACCGGTGAATTTCCTTATTTTGGACGAACCTACCAATCATCTGGATATGCGTTCAAAGGATGTATTGAAAGAAGCTATCAAGGAATTTGATGGAACGGTGATTGTTGTTTCTCATGACCGTGAGTTCTTGGATGGACTGGTGACCAAAGTTTATGAATTCGGAGGTGGAGTAGTAAAAGAACACATTGGCGGCATTTATGATTTTTTACAGAAAAAGAAAATAGAGAGTCTGAATGAGTTGCAGCTTTCGGCTTCTCCTACTATGTCTGCCACTAAAAAGGAAGAACTCGAAACGGTTAGTGAGAACAAATTATCTTATGAGGCGCAAAAGGAATTGAATAAGAAAATTCGCAAATTGGAGAAACGAATTGCGGATTGTGAACAGAAAATAGAAAAGCTGGAAACTGAGATTGGCGAGGTGGAAGCTGATATGGCTACTCCCGAAGGTGCATCGGATATGGCTTTGTATGAAAAGCATCAGAAACTGAAAAAGGACTTGGATCAGACGGTAGAAGAATGGGAAACCGTTTCTATGGAATTAGAAGAGATGCAGGGAAGTTAAAGTATGTATCATATATATAGAACAAATGAAAGCAAAACATTATTTACCAATGGCTGTATTGGCTCTGGCAGTAGCTGCCGGATGTGACAGTAAAAAGGAAGCCGTCATGACTTCGGGTATAGACTTGACAAATTTGGACACTACGGCTGTTCAAGGAGCTGATTTTTATCAGTATGCTTGTGGCGGATGGATGAAGAAACACCCTCTGACCAATGAATATTCCCGTTTTGGCTCATTCGATATGCTTGCTGAAAATAATCGGGAACAACTGAAAGGATTGATTGTGGAAATTGCTGCCGGGCAGAATGCGCAAGGTACAATAGGTCAGAAAATAGGGGATATCTATAAATTGGCTATGGATAGTGTGAAACTGAATGCGGATGGAGTAACTCCTATTCAAGCTGATTTGGAAAAGATTGCTTCAGTGAAGGATAAATCGGAAATAGTTCCTTTGATGGCGGAACTGGCTCATAGCGGTGTATTCCCTTATTTCAGTTTCTATGTGGGTGCCGATATCATGGACAGCAAGAGCAATTTGTTTCAATTGTATCAAGGGGGTATCAGTCTGGGTGAAAAAGAATATTATCTGGACAATGATGATGTGACTGTCAATATCCGTAATAAGTATAAGGAACATATTGTAAAGATGTTCCAATTGGCTGGTTTTGATGAGGCTGCCGCTAAAAAGAAAATGGAGGCTGTAATGGATATCGAAACCCGTATTGCAAAAGCTTCTTTCAGTGCGGTGGAACAGCGTAACCCTGCGGCCAATTATCATAAAATGTCTTTGGATGAATTAAAGAAAGAGATTCCGGGCATTGACTGGGATGCTTTCTTGAATGGTATAGGCGTGAAAGGGGTGACTGAACTGAGTGTTTCTCAAGTGGATCCGATTAAAGAGGTTGAGAAAATTATCAATAGCTTGCCGGTTGAAAATCAGATCGCTTATATGCAATGGAGTCTGATAGACAGGGCTGCCGGTTACTTGAGTGATGATTTGGTGGCACAAAATTTTGATTTTTATGGAAAAACACTATCCGGAAAACAGGCTAACCAACCTCGTTGGAAGCGTGCTGTAAGTACTGTAAATGGAGTACTGGGTGAAGCGGTAGGTCAGATGTATGTGGAGAAATATTTTCCGGCAGCCGCAAAAGAACGTATGGTGCAGTTGGTAAAGAATCTGCAGACCGCATTGGGAGAACGTATTCGGAATTTGGAATGGATGGGTGACAGCACAAAGATTAAAGCTATTGAGAAGTTGAATTCTTTTTATGTAAAGGTTGGCTATCCTGATAAGTGGAGGGATTATACCGGTTTGAATATTGAAAAAGATTCTTATTGGGCCAATGTGAAGCGTGCTACAGAATTCGAACTGGATTATATGTTATCCAAGGCAGGAAAGCCGGTTGACAGAGATGAATGGGGAATGACTCCGCAGACTGTCAATGCATATTATAATCCGACCACGAATGAGATTTGTTTTCCGGCGGGTATTCTTCAATATCCGTTTTTTGATATGAATGCTGATGATGCATTTAATTATGGAGCTATTGGCGTGGTTATCGGTCATGAAATGACTCATGGATTCGATGATCAGGGACGTCAGTTTGATAAGGATGGTAATTTGAAAGATTGGTGGACAGCCGAAGATGCCAAACGTTTTGAAGAACGTGCTCAGGTAATGGTGAATTTCTTTGATAGCATCCAGGTTTTGCCGGGACTCAATGCCAACGGTTCTTTGACTTTAGGTGAGAATATAGCCGATCATGGTGGTTTGCAGGTTTCTTTCCAGGCGTTCAAGAATGCGACAAAAGATGCTCCCCTGCTGGTAAAAGACGGATTTACTCCGGAACAGCGCTTCTTCTTGTCATACGCCGGAGTGTGGGCTGGCAATATCCGCGACGAGCAGATTCGTTTGCAAACCAAGTCTGATCCACATTCATTGGGCAGATGGCGTGTGAACGGAGCACTCCCTCAAATAGGTGCATGGTATGATGCTTTTGGCATTAAAGAGGGGGATCCTATGTATTTGGCTCCTGAAAAACGTGTTTCTATTTGGTAAGCTTTGTATGTAAAAGATAATAAGAAAGCATGGTAATTGCTGAGAATTCGGCATTTACCATGCTTTCTTTTTGGTAATTTACATGATAAACACCTATTTTTGTGCCCGATGAAACGGAGACGATACATAGCATGGGTATTGATGTTGGTCAGCATTATCATGTTGACAGCATCTGTTCTGCCTCATCATCATCACCGGGAAATTCTTTGTTTGCAGCATGATATGACTTTGTGCGGCTGTCAATGTTCCGTGCAGCATCAGCAGCATAATAATAGTTCTGATGAGAATCATACATGTAATGCCGGATGTGTGACCAAGTTTAAAAGTGTAACTCCGGATCGGGCCCAAGACAGTGTTTCTCCTGATTATTCGTTTTGTTTGCTGTTATATACGGTGACGGATGTATTGGCGCTTTCATTGCGGTTGACAGAACACAACACATTACCTTATAATTACTATTTAGAAAAACTGCATTCTACGTGTCTTCCCCACGTAAAGGGGTTGCGTGCTCCTCCTTGCGATGTTCTTGCTTAACAGATAGAAAGTTTATCTTTTTATCCGCAACTTTGTTGCATTTTCTTTACACTAATTTTGCATTTAATAAAAAGTAAGAACAAATAATATCATCATGAAGAAACTTATCTTTATGGGAGTCTTAGGCTTGTTCCTCTTAGGCTCTTGCAACAGTAAATCGGGTCATGATCACGAAGGACACGATCATGGAACGGAGGAAGCACATAATCACGACCACGAAGGGCATGACCATAATCACGAAGGGCATGACCATGAAAAAGAAAACCACGACCATGAGAATGAAGGTCACGAAGGGCATAATCATGAAGCGGAAGCTTCTGCAGCCGGACATTCCGATGAGATAATTCTGGCTCCAGAAAAAGCAAAAGCAGCCGGGGTAGAATCGGAAATAATCCGGCCTGAATCATTCCGTCAGGTGATAACGACCAGCGGTCAGGTGCAGGCAGCACAAGGCGATGAAAGCGTAGTAGTCGCCAATGTAGCCGGTGTGGTTTCTTTCCGCCATCCGGTAACGGACGGTATGAGTGTGAGCAAGGGGGCTCCCATTCTGAATATCTCTGCTGAGAATATGCCGGACGGAGACCCTGTAAAACGTACCCGTATCGCATATGAAACCGCCAAAAAAGAATATGAACGTGCCGCCAAGTTGGTAAAAAGTCAGATAATATCGCAGAAAGATTTCAATGCCATTAAGGAGAGTTATGAAAATGCATTATTGGCATACGAGGCTATTTCAAAGAACCAGACCAAGACAGGTGTGTCCGTCACAGCTCCTTTAGGTGGTTATATCAAGAATTGTCTGGTGCAGGAAGGTGACTATGTGTCGGTAGGCCAGCCTTTGGTGAGTATCACTCAGAACCGTCGTCTGTTCCTTCGTGCAGATGTTTCCGAGAAATATTATGGTTATCTGCATAGCATCCAGTCGGCAAACTTCAAGACTCCATACGATAATAAGGTATATGAGCTGGGTGAGTTGAAAGGGCGTCTGCTTTCTTATGGTAAAGCATCCGGTGGTACTTCTTTTTATGTGCCTGTAACTTTCGAATTTGATAATCGGGGAGATGTGATTCCCGGTTCGTATGTGGAGGTGTATCTGCTCTCGTCGGAAATGCCCGATGTGCTGGCCTTGCCTGTTACGGCACTGACCGAAGAACAAGGTTTGTACTTTGTTTATCTGCAACTGGATGAGGAAGGATATAAGAAACAGGAGGTAACTTTGGGAGCGAGCAACGGAAAGAAAGTGCAGATTCTGACCGGTTTGAAAGCCGGTGACCGTGTGGTAACAAAGGGAGCTTATCAGGTGAAATTAGCGTCGGCTAGCAATGCGATTCCGGCTCATAGTCATGAACATTAATCAGCCGTCCTATGCTAAATAAGATTATACATTTTTCCCTTCAGAACCGTATATTGGTTCTGGTGGCGTCGGTTTTGCTGCTTATCGGCGGTACTTACACGGCTTTTCATACGGAAGTCGATGTGTTCCCCGATTTGAATGCGCCGACTGTAGTGATTATGACCGAAGCGAATGGTATGGCCGCCGAAGAGGTGGAACAATTGGTAACCTTTCCTGTAGAAACTGCCGTGAACGGTGCGACCCATGTGCGCCGGGTGCGTTCATCTTCCACCAATGGCTTTTCCGTTGTGTGGGTGGAATTTGAATGGGATACCGATATCTATCTGGCCCGTCAGATTGTCAGTGAGAAATTGTCCTTGGTCAGCGAGGAGCTGCCCGAGAATGTAGGTAAACCTACCATGGGACCTCAGTCTTCTATTTTAGGTGAGTTGCTGATTATCGGTCTGACTTCGGATACTACTTCCATGCTCGATCTCCGTACACTGGCAGACTGGACTATCCGTCCGCGCCTGCTCTCTACGGGAGGTGTGGCACAGGTTGCCGTGCTGGGAGGTGATATCAAGGAATATCAGGTGTTGCTTGACCCTGCCCGCATGAAACATTACAATGTTACGTTGGCAGAGGTGATGAACGTTACCCGTAACATGAATCAGAATGCCAATGGCGGAGTGATTTATGAATATGGAAACGAATATATTGTTCGCGGGGTGCTTTCCAGTCATGATGTGGATCAGTTGTCACGTTCCGTCATCAAGACGGTGGAAGGGGTGCCCGTTACATTGGAGGATATTGCCGATGTGAAGATTGGTTCGCAGGAACCCAAACTGGGTACTGCTTCGGAGAGAGGAAAACCTGCCGTACTGCTGACCGTTACCAAACAACCCAAGACCGGGACTATTGAACTGACAGAGCAGTTGGAAGCCGCATTGAAGGATTTGCAGAAGAATCTTCCGGCTGATGTACACGTTTCTACAGATATTTTCCGTCAGAGCCGTTTTATTGAAAGCTCTATCGGTAATGTGAAGGATTCGTTGTATGAAGGTGCTGTTTTTGTGGTGATTGTTCTCTTCCTGTTCCTTGCCAATGTACGTACCACGGTTATTTCATTGGTAACCCTTCCGTTGTCATTGATTGTTTCTATATTGACTCTTCACTATATGGGACTCACCATCAATACCATGAGTTTGGGTGGTATGGCCATTGCCATTGGTTCGTTGGTGGATGATGCCATTGTGGATGTGGAAAATGTATGGAAGCACTTGCGTGAGAATCGCTTGTTGCCCGAAGGGGAACGTAAGAGCGTGATTGAAGTCGTGTTCAATGCTTCGAAGGAAGTGCGTATGCCTATCTTGAACTCTACCTTGATTATTGTAGTCAGCTTTGTTCCTTTGTTTTTCCTGACAGGAATGGAAGGGCGTATGCTGGTTCCGTTGGGCATTGCCTTTATTGTGGCGTTGTTTGCTTCTACGGTAGTGGCTTTGACACTGACTCCGGTACTGTGCAGCTATCTGTTAGGTAATAATAAAAGCAAAGGATTGCCCAAAGAGGCATTTGTGGCCGTATGGATGAAAAAGCATTACCGCAATGCCTTGTTATGGTCCTTGAATCATAAATCCGCAGTATTGGGTTTTACGGGTGGACTGTTTGCGGTGGCATTGGTTATGTTTTTTACATTAGGACGCAGTTTCCTGCCATCTTTCAATGAAGGTTCGTTCACCATTAATATCAGTTCATTGCCGGGAATTTCTTTGGCAGAATCGGATAAAATGGGACACCGTGCAGAAGAGTTGCTGATGTCTATTCCCGAAATACAGACTGTAGCCCGTAAAACGGGACGTGCCGAACTGGATGAGCATGCATTAGGGGTTAACGTGAGTGAAATTGAGGCCCCGTTTGAATTGAAAGACCGTTCCCGCCAGGAACTGGTAGCCGATGTGCGTGCCAAGTTATCTACCATTACCGGTGCGAATATCGAAATAGGCCAACCTATCAGCCACCGTATCGATGCCATGCTTTCGGGTACCAAGGCCAACATTGCCATCAAACTGTTTGGTAATGATTTGAACAAGATGTTTGCCATCGGTAATCAGATAAAGGATGCCATCAGCAGTGTGGAGGGTATTGCCGACTTGAATGTGGAACAACAAATCGAACGTCCGCAGCTCAAGATTGTTCCCAAACGCGAGATGCTTGCCAAATTCGGTATTTCTTTACCGGAGTTTGCCGAGTTTGTATCAGTGAACATGGCGGGTGAAGTTGTTTCACAGGTATATGAAGAAGGCAAAGCGTTTAATCTTATTGTCCGTACCAAGGATGAGGTGCGTGATGAGATGGAGAAGGTGCGCAACCTGATGATTGATACCGGTGACGGTCAGAAAATCCCTGTCAACTATGTAGCCGATGTGGTTTCTGCCATGGGACCGAATACCATCAGCCGTGAGAACGTGAAGCGTAAGATTGTGATTTCGGCCAATACCAGCGGTCGTGATTTGCGCAGCGTGGTGAATGATATACAGGAACGGATTGATGCGCAAATCAAGCTTCCCGAAGGATATCATGTGGAATATGGCGGTCAGTTTGAAAGCGAGCAGGCGGCCAGCCGTACGCTGATGCTCACTTCGTTTATGAGTATCGTGGTTATCTTCCTGTTGCTTTATACCCAGTTTAAGAATGCAGCCCAAAGTGGAGTCATTTTGTTGAATTTGCCTTTGGCGTTGATTGGTGGGGTATTTGCATTGATGATAACAACGGGTGAGATAAGCATTCCGGCTATTATCGGCTTTATCTCGTTGTTTGGCATTGCTACCCGTAATGGTATGTTGTTGATAAGTCATTACAATATGTTGCGCGAAGAAGGTATGGATTTGAAAGAAAGCATTCTTCACGGTTCGTTAGACCGTTTGAACCCTATCCTGATGACTGCGTTGTCTTCCGCGCTGGCTTTGATACCTTTGGCATTCCGTGGCGATTTGCCGGGTAATGAAATACAAAGCCCGATGGCGAAAGTTATTCTTGGAGGTCTTTTGACATCGACTTTCCTGAACGCTTTCATTATTCCGATTGTTTATGAACTGATGAACCGAAAGAAGAAATAATAGAAATAATATGAAACGAATCTTAGTTATAATAGCCCTCTGCTCTCCCTTGCTGATGCAGGCCCAGAGTATTGAGCACATTTTGAAAAGCATCGAGCAGAACAATAAAGAGCTCAAGGCACAGAAACATGCCGCCGATGCGACCAAGATGGAAAACCGGACAAACAACAACTTGCCTGATCCTACGGTGAGCTACAGCTCTTTTTACAGTAATGGTGCCGAAGGTGGTCACGGTACGGAATTCGTTGCTTCGCAAGGTTTTGATTTTCCTACTCAGTATATTGCCCGCAACCGGCAGGCTACTTTGCAGAACGAAGCGGTGGACAAGCAACAACAGGCTGCCCGCCGGGATATTCTGCTGAATGCGAAGAATCTCTGTCTGGACCTTATTCTGTTGAATCAGGAAAAGACATTGATGGATATCCGTATGAAAAATGCGGATGAATTACAGGCACTTTACGAGAAACGTCTGACTGCCGGTGATGCGAATATACTGGAAGTCAACAAAATCAAGATGGAGCGTATGAACGTGCAGACGGAAGTTGCCCAAAACAGCGCAGCCCACCGCACTGCCTTGCAATCTCTGCTTGCCATGAACGGCAACATGCCTTTAGAATTTGCTGAAACCACATACCCTGCCATACAGGAAATCAATGATTACAATGTCATGCGGGATGAAGTGATGGCATCAGACCTTGACTTGCAGGCCGCCGTCGCCACTGCCCGTGCCGCCGAGAAGCAGGTTTCGGTAGACCGTCAAGGATGGTTGCCGAAACTGGAAGCCGGTTTTCGCCGTAACACGGATGATGCGGTTTCGATGAATGGTTTTGTGGTAGGGGGCTCCTTGCCTTTGTTTCAGAATCGTAAAAAGGTAAAGATAGCCAAGGCACAGGCTATCAGCGCACAATTGATGCAAGAAAATGCTAAAGATCAGGTTGAAGCTTCTCTGATGTCTCTCTTCAATGAGATGCAGCAGTTGAAGGATGCCATAGAATGCGTATG
>ENA-OQKB01000125-OQKB01000125.1-human-gut-metagenome-genome-assembly--contig:-NODE-125-length-18369-cov-2.753262_pt1 | contig 18369 bp, 17 predicted proteins | sample MGYA00242646_ERZ504793 | MGnify/ENA primary metagenome ERZ504793 (study PRJEB26092, sample SAMD00036409) | human gut metagenome | host: Homo sapiens | study: EMG produced TPA metagenomics assembly of...
GGATTACCACCCTGTGTCCGACCCCACCCGCCTGATGCCCCATCAGGTCATCGGCGAGGTGTGCAGTCAGTGCGGCCCTGAGGCCGTGTATGTCACCGACGTGGGCCAGCACCAGATGTGGGCGGCCCAGTACATCCGCCACACCAAGAGCCGCGGCTTTATCACCAGCGGCGGTCTGGGCACCATGGGCTTTGGCTATGGCGCGGCCATCGGCGCACAGATGGCGCTGGGCCGCGACCAGCGGGTGGTCATGTTCACCGGCGACGGCTCCTTCCACATGAACCTCAACGAGGCCTGCACCGCTGTCAGCTATGAGCTGCCCATCATCACGGTCATCTTCAACAACTCTGTGCTGGGCATGGTGCGCCAGTGGCAGACCACTTTCTACGAAAAGCGCTACTCCCAGACCGACCCCCACCGCCGCACCGACTTTGTCAAGCTGGCCGAGGGCTTTGGCCTGAAGGGCTACCGCTGCACAAACCTCCCCGAGTTCCAGGCCGCATTTGCCGATGCCCTCAAGCAGAAGGGCCCCACCTGGATCGAGTGCATCATCGACAAGGACGAAAAGGTCCTGCCCATGATCCCCGGCGGCGGCGACATCAATGATATCATCATGGAATAAGGAGGACTGACCCATGGAATCCAAACGCAGAGTCATCAGTCTGCTGGTGGACAACCAGAGCGGTGTTCTGGCCCGGGTGTCCAACCTGTTCTGCCGCCGCGGCTTCAACATCGACAGCCTGACGGTGTCCGCCACCAACGACCCGGCGGTCAGCCGCATCACCGTGACCATCACCAGCGATGAAAAGGCGCTGAGCCAGCTCATCCTCCAGACCGAGCGGCTGGAAGTGACCCGGCAGGTGTTCGTGCTGGACCACGAGAACTCGCTGGAGCGGGAGCTGCTGCTGCTCAAGGTGGCTGCCGATGTCCACAACCGCAGTGAGCTGCGGGAGATCGCCGGCATCTACAAGGCAAAGATCATTGATCTTTCGCCCGACAGCATGGTGCTGGAGCTGACCGGCCGCCCTGAAAAGGTGGACGCGTTCCTCAAGATCCTGGCGGACTACAAGATCCTTGAGCAGTGCCGCACCGGTGTGACCGCCCTGGAGCGCGGCGGGATGCACCAGCACATGCAGAAGCCCCCGCAGGAGGTGCGGGCAGCCCAGCTGCCCCTGCCCGGGACCCATTGCCCGCAGTAAGGCATAATCTCTCAGTTTTTCATAAAAATCAAAATATAAAAATAAAACAGGAAAGAGTAAAAGGAGACTACTACCATGGCGATCAAGAAATACTACGATTCCGACTGCAACCTCGGCGTGCTGGACGGCAAGACCGTTGCTGTCATCGGCTTCGGCAGCCAGGGCCACGCCCATTCCGAGAACCTGGCCGAGAGCGGCGTGAACGTTGTTGTCGGTCTGCGCAAGGGCTCTGCCCACTGGGCAAAGGCCTCCGAGTTCGCCGCCACTCACGACAACTTCAAGGTCATGGAGGTCGAAGAGGCTGCCAAGGCTGGCGATGTTGTGATGATGCTGGTGCCCGATGAGCTGTGCGCCGATATCTACAACACGCAGGTCGCACCTTACATGACCGAGGGCAAGGCTCTGGCCTTTGCACACGGCTTCAACATCCACTTCAAGACCATCACCGCGCCCAAGAACGTTGACGTGATCATGATCGCTCCCAAGGGCCCCGGCCACATCGTCCGCCGCCTGTACACCGAGGGCGAGGGCTGCCCCTCTCTGATCTGCGTGGAGCAGGATTACACCGGCAAGGCAAAGGACATCGCTCTGGCTTACGCTTCCGGCATCGGCGCTGGCCGTGCAGGCATCCTGCAGACCACCTTCAAGGAGGAGACCGAGACCGACCTGTTCGGCGAGCAGGCAGTTCTGTGCGGCGGTGTCTGCGAGCTGATCCACGCAGGCTTCGATACGCTGGTTGAGGCTGGCTACGAGCCCGAGATGGCATACTTTGAGACCTGCCACGAGATGAAGCTGATCGTTGACCTGATCAACGAGGGCGGCTTCTCCAAGATGCGCTACTCCATCTCCAACACCGCTGAGTACGGCGATTACCGCACCGGCAAGCGCCTGATCACCGAGGAGACCCGCAAGGAGATGAAGAAGGTCCTGACCGAGATCCAGGATGGCACCTTTGCTTCTGAGTTCCTGACCGAGATGAGCCCCAAGGGCGGCCGCAAGGTCCACTTCCTGGCTGAGCGCCGGATGCAGGCCGAACACCCCATCGAGAAGGTGGGCGCAGAGCTGCGCAGCATGATGAGCTGGCTGAAGAAGTAAGGTAAGGATATTATGAGAAGCGATAACGTGACCAAGGGTTCGGAGCGGGCCCCCAACCGAAGCTTATTCTACGCACTGGGTTACACCCCCGAAGAGCTGGAGCGCCCGCTGATCGGCGTGGTCAGCGCTTACAGCGAGATCGTGCCCGGCCACATGAATCTGGATAAGATCGCCGATGCCGTCAAGGCTGGCGTGCGCATGGCAGGCGGCACCCCCATCCTCATCCCCGCCATCGGTGTCTGCGACGGCATCGCTATGGGCCATGTGGGCATGAAATACTCCCTCGCCAGCCGTGAACTGATCTGCGACAGCGTTGAGACGATGTTCATGGCCCACCAGCTGGACGGTCTGGTGCTGGTCCCCAACTGCGACAAGATCGTGCCCGGCATGGTCATGGCCGCCGTCCGCATGGACGTGCCCGCCGTGGTCTGCTCCGGCGGCCCCATGCTGGCCGGCAGCTACGGCGGCGAGGAAGTCAGCCTTTCCAAGATGTTCGAGGCCGTGGGTGCTTACAAGGCCGGCATGATCACCGACGAGCAGCTGGAAGACTGCACCTGCAACTGCTGCCCCAGCTGCGGCAGCTGCTCCGGCATGTACACTGCCAACAGCATGAACTGCCTGTGCGAGGCCATCGGCATTGCCCTGCCCGGCAACGGCACCATTCCGGCAGTCTACTCCAAGCGCCTGCAGCTGGCAAAGCACGCCGGTATGGCCATCATGGACATGGTCAACAAGGGCATCACCGCCCGCCAGATCATCAACGAGCGCTCCATCCGCAACGCCCTGACCTGCGATATGGCGCTGGGCTGCTCCACCAATACCGTCCTGCATCTGCTGGCCATTGCCTACGAGGCCGGTGTGCCCATCGACCTGAAGCTCTTCAACGAGATCAGCGCCAGGACCCCCAACCTCTGCCATCTGGCCCCCGCAGGCCCCACCCACATGCCCGACCTCTACGCCGCAGGCGGTATCCCCGCCGTGCAGGCAGAGCTGGCCAAGAAGGGCCTGCTGGATCTGGATGTGCCCACCGTGACCGGCAAGACCCTGGGGGAGAACATCAAGGGTGCCCACATCCTGAACGAAAAGGCCATCCGCCCCATCGAGAACCCCTACTCCCAGACCGGCGGCCTGCAGATCCTGTGGGGCAACATCGCTCCGGACGGCTGCGTGGTCAAGCGCAGTGCCGTGGCCCCCGAGATGCAGCAGCACTCCGGCCCGGCCCGCGTGTTCAACAGCGAGGAGACCGCCATTGCAGCCATCTACGCAGGCCAGATCGTTCCAGGCGATGTGGTGGTCATCCGCTACGAGGGCCCCAAGGGCGGCCCCGGTATGCGCGAGATGCTCAACCCCACCTCCGCTCTGGCCGGTATGAAGCTGGATAAGACCGTGGCCCTCATCACCGACGGCCGCTTCTCCGGCGCATCCCGCGGTGCGGCCATCGGCCACGTCAGCCCCGAGGCTGCTTCCGGCGGCCCCATCGGCCTGATCGAGGAGGGCGATACCATCAGTATTGATATCCCCAACGCAAAGATCACGCTGGAGGTCAGCGACGAGGTGCTGGCCGAGCGCAAGGCAAAGTACGTTGCGCCCGAGCCCAACATCAAGACCGGCTGGCTCAGCCGCTATGCCCGCATGGTCACCAGTGCAAACCTGGGTGCGGTGCTGAAGTGACCCGGAAGACCGCATAACAGCAAAAGCTCCCGACGCGCAGAACGTCGGGAGCTTTTTTGTGTCCGGGTACAGCGGGATGCAGGGAAAGGAAATAGGACAAAAAGAAAAGCATCTTGAATCACTTCAAGATGCTTGGTGGTTGCGGGGGCCGGATTTGAACCAACGACCTTCGGGTTATGAGCCCGACGAGCTTCCAGACTGCTCCACCCCGCGATATTTACTTGTCTGCATCAGCTGTTCGCTGACTGCTCAAGTATAATACCACAGAGGCGGGTGGATGTCAAGGGTTTTGGAAAAGTTTTTTACTTTTTCTTTCTGGGATGGCGGACACGGTAGTAGATCACGCCGCAGACCGCGCCGATGAGGATGGCGGGCCATGCGCCCACAAGGAACACCGCCACGGCCTGTGCACCGGACACGAAGCCGGTCCAGCCATTGCGCAGGGCGGCCAGCAGCTTTGCGCCGAAGCTGGTGCTGGTGGGGGTCAGGGTCTCCACCTCGTTCAGGGTGATATAGACGGTGCAGCAGGAGACCTGATTGCTGTACCAGTCCAGCTGGCTCTGCCAGCTCTCGATTTGGTACTGCACATCGCTCAGGCTGGACTCGATCTCCAGCAGGTCGGCCAGGGTGTCGGCCTGGGCCTGCAGCTCCTGCAGGCGGGTGCGCTGGGCGGTCAGGCTGGCCAGCCGGGCCTCGGTGTCCATATACCGGGTGGTAATATCCTCCGCCTGCTGGTTCTGGTAGGTCACGCTGCCGGACTGGGCAGCGGCGGCCAGAAAGCTCTTGTAGCTGTCCTGAGGCACCCGCAAAGTCAGGCTGACGCTCCGGGTGCTGTCGGTGTTGGTGTACTCGCTGCTGGATTCCATATAGCCGTCCGCGTCAGAAAGGGCCGCATCCAGTGCCGCACGGGCGGTATCGTAATCCCGGGTCTCCAGCGTGAGGTTGGCAGTATAGATGATTTTGGCGCTGTCGGCGGTGCGGGTGGAAGCATCGCTCTCCGCTTCGCCGGAGGTCAGCAGGGAACCGCCGGCGGCAGTCTCTGCTGACCGGTAGCCGTCCTCTGCGCCAAAGGTGGAGATGCCGTTGTCTGCAGAACCGGAGGCGGCGTTTTCGGTGTCCTCCATGGAGTAAACAGCGGCCTGCGGGGCGGCTGCCTTGGTGGCGGCGGCAGAGTAGTTGGAGGAAGAGCCGCCGCCCAGCAGGGTGACCCCTTTCCATTCGTAGGCATACACGGCACCGTACAGGCAGACCCCGCAGACTGCCACGCAGGCGGCCAGCTGGGCAAAGCGCCGGGCGGGGAAGCGGAGGGGCTTCTTCTGTTTTTGGGGAGGCGGGGAAGGCGCGGGCACGGCGATGCTCTTGGCACCGGGGGTCTCGGCGGCATTGGCCTGCAGGGCAAGCAGCTTTGCCTTCAGGTCATCGGAAGCGTGCAGATCGTCCACTTCCATCTTGTATTCATACCACCTCATCTTCGATCTCCTCCTTCAGCAGCGTATGTAACTGGGCGCGTGCCCGCCGCAGCCAGCTGAGCACCGTGTTGGTGGGCGCACCCAGCATCCGGCCTACCTCGGCGCGGTGTAGCCCTCGTATAATGGAGGTACACGGCGTTGCGGAGTTTTCCGGCAGAGTGCGCACCGCATCGAGCACACTGCCGTCATTTCCGGATTCCGGGGCAGGAATGTTTTTCGTCCAGTTCCGGTGTCCTTCTGGCGCGCGGCCCGGGTGATATCCCGGCAGCGATTGATGGCGACCCGCAGCAGCCAGGCTTTGAGGTGCTCCGCGCTCTCAAAGCGGCCTTCGTAGCGCAGGAGCTTTTCAAACACATCCTGCACCACGTCCTCCGCGTCGGCGGTGCAGCTGCAATTGTGCATCGCGGCGCGGAACACGGTGTCGCTGTATCGCTGTACAGCCAGCGCAAAAACTTCGTCTTTGGTCAACTGTCCCATAAGTCTCTTTCTCTCCTTTGCGGCCCCGGGCGGGGCTGGTGGAAACAACTGTTTCAAAGGGACGTTTCACCCCATATACGGGTGAAACGCACGGATTATTGCATTAACGATATAGCCTTTGGAAAAGGGCAATTTTCTCCGCAAGATACAGATCTGCTTTGGGGTGGGCCAGCCAGTGCTTCTGCCGGGTGGTCTGGCACAGGCGGCGGGCAAGGGCGGCAGGATCGGTGTCGATGGCCTCCACATCCTGCAGGGTCAATTGCAGGGTCAGAGCGGCCGGGACATCCGGCAGGGGCGGCAGCGGGTCCTCCCAGACAAAGGGAGGCAGCAGCTGCACCGCGCAGACAGCGCGGGAACACTCCTCGGTGAGCAGCAGGGCGGCGGGGGAGCCATCCGGCTCCACATGCAGGCTGCTGTAAAGCAGCTGGAGGTTCCGGGGAGCAGAGAGCAGAACAGCACCCTCGTCCGCCGTTTCGCTGAGGGTGAGGCACCCGGCGGCCTCGTCGGCATAGATGCGCCGGGCCGGTGCCCGGAAGCTGGCATAGAGCGCAGGCAGGTGGAAAACACCCGCCTTGTCCAGCCCGTGCTGCAGCAGCAGATAGAATTCGGTCAGCGGGTGGTCCGGGTCCGGCTGCGGCATCCCGAAGTCCGGCCGGGAAAGATGTCCTCCGCCCATAGTCTCCCTCCTTTTCCAGTGCATTACCCTTTTAGTATATGGGTTTTGCAACGGATTTTCAACTGTAATTGCAACGCTTTCGGAGAATGGGAAATTTTCCCGCACGGCCAGGACCCTTTGCGGGGGAGCCTCCGGCAGACCAAAACGGGAGACAGAAACAAAAAAGACCCGATCGTTCGGGAACGACCGGGCCTGTGCATATTGTGCTGAGAGAGACGCCGTTACTTCTGATAGCCCAGCGTAGCCGCCATCACGGCTTTGATGGTGTGCATCCGGTTTTCGGCTTCGTCAAAGACGATGCTCTGGGGGCCCTCGAATACCTCATCGGTCACCTCCATGGCATCGCGGCCAAAGCGCTCGCCCATCTCTTTGCCCACAGCGGTCTTGTGGTCGTGGTAGGCGGGCAGGCAGTGCATAAACACGGCCTTGGAGCCTGCAATATTCATCAGCTCCTGATTGATCTGATAGGGGGCCAGGTCGTGGATGCGCTCGGCCCAGACCTCGATGGGCTCGCCCATGGAGACCCACACATCGGTGTAAAGGACATCGGCACCCTGGGCAGCCTTGGCGGGGTCCTCCTCAAAGGTCAGGGTGGCACCGGTCTCGGCGGCAATGGCCTGGCACTGGGCGATCAGGGCGGCATCCGGCTGATACTTTTTGGGGGCGCAGGCGGTGAAGTGCAGGCCCATCTTGGCACAGCCCACCATCAGGCTGTTGCCCATGTTGTAGCGGGCATCGCCGAAGTAGACGAAATGGATGCCCTTCAGGCTGCCGAAGTGCTCCCGGATGGTCAGGAAGTCGGCAAGGATCTGGGTGGGGTGGAACTCGTTGGTCAGGCCGTTCCAGACCGGAACACCGGCGTAATGGGCCAGGTCTTCCACGATCTCCTGCCCATAGCCGCGGTACTCGATGCCGTCAAACATCCGGCCCAGCACCCGGGCGGTGTCGGCAATGGATTCCTTTTTGCCGATCTGGCTGCCCGACGGGTCAAGGTAGGTGACCTCCATGCCCAGATCGTGAGCGGCGACCTCAAAGCTGCAGCGGGTGCGGGTGGAGGTCTTTTCAAAGATCAGGGCGATGTTCTTGCCGGCCAGCTGCTCATTGTGGCGGATGCCGGCCTTTTTCCTGGCCTTCAGGTCAGCGGCCAGATCGAGCAGCTCCTCGATCTCGGCAGGGGTGTAGTCCAGAAGCTTCAGAAAACTGCGATTTTTCAGACTCATTGTATACTTTCCTCTCTATGCAATGAAAAATGTATATTTATTCGATAAGGCGGTTCTATTATATAACGAATAAACTGTATTTTCAAGGGAAAGTTTTGGGAGAGGTTTCGCTCCCCTTACAGCTCCAGCAGTTCCTTCCGCCCGCTGGGGGTGTAGGCGGTCAGGCGCACGCCTGCCTTTTTGAACATGAACCGCGCTGCCACGCTGGAATCGGAATCGTGGTACTTGTCGCCGTAGTACACTACCTCGGAGATGCCGGACTGGATGATGGCCTTGGCGCACTCGTTGCAGGGGAAGAGGGTCACGTAGACCCGGGCACCCTTCAGGTTGTTGTGGGCGCTGTTCAGGATGGCGTTGAGCTCCGCATGGCAGACATACATATATTTCGTGTCCAGCGGGTCGCCCTCGCGCTCCCACGGCATGGCATCGTCATCGCATCCAATGGGCATTCCGTTGTAGCCCAGGGAGAGGATCTTGTTCTCCGGGCTGACAATGCAGGCTCCCACCTGGCTGCTGGGGTCCTTGGAGCGCATGGCGGTGAGCAGGGCGATGCCCATAAAGTATTCATCCCAGTTGATGTAATCGGTGCGTTTCATGGCAAAGTGCCTCCCTCTATCTTTCATTGGGTCTATTGTACCATGCCAACCCACGTCCTGCAATCGATTTTGCGCGCATCCGGTCAAAATGCACAAAAGAACCCTGGGAAGTTTGGCGGGCAGGTGAAAGAAAATTTCGGACAATCTATTTGAAAATCATTTTGAGTGTGGTATTATCTTTGTAAAATATGCCACAAAAACGGAGAGACTGCTCCGTGCGGCGGAAATGAGGGAAAAACCGATATGAAATACGCAAGCAACAACATCCGTAATATCTTGATTGCAGGCCATGCCGGCAGCGGCAAAACGACGCTGACTGAGGCATTGGTCTATTTTTCGGGCGCAGCAGAGCGTATGGGCCGTGTTGAGGACGGCACCACGATTTCGGACTTTGACCCTGAGGAAGCAAAGCGGAAGGCAAGTCTGTCGGCATCCGTGGTGCCGGTGGAGTACGAAGGCATCAAGTACAACCTGATCGATGCGCCGGGCCTGTTCGACTTTGAGGCAGGTGAGTATGAGGGCATCCGCGCTGCCGAGAGCGTGCTGGTGTGTGTTTCCGGCCGCAGCGGCGTGACCGTGGGCGCGGAGAAAGCCTTCCAGCTGGCCCGCAAGAACGGCAAGGCCACCATGGTGTTCATCTCCAAGTGTGACCTGGAAAATGCCAACTACTTCAAGATCCTGGAGGAGATGAAGATCAAGTTCGGCTCCACCGTCTGCCCCTGTGTTGTGCCCGCCAAGCTGGACGACGGCACCCCTGTCTACATCAACCTGTTCAGCCAGAAGGCCTTCAAGTATGAGAGCGGCAAGCAGATCCAGGTGGAGCTGCCCGATATCGGCCACCGCTTCCAGGGCCTGATCGAGGCCATGAGCGAGGCCATCGCCGAGACCGACGACGAGCTGATGGAGAAGTTCTTCGGCGGCGAGGCATTCACCACCGAGGAGATCGTCGAGGGAATGCGCAAGGGCGTCAAGGACGGCCTCATCACCCCCGTGTTCTGCGGCAGCGCTGTCAACCAGCAGGCTCTGGATATGCTGCTGTACAATATGCACAAGCTACTGCCCAGCCCGGAGCATAACGCCGTTCTGGCTGAGGATGCCGCCGGTGAGCCCGTCGAGCTGACCTGTGCCGAGAGCGAGCCTGCCGTGGCCTACGTCTTTAAGACGGTGGCCGACCCCTTCGTGGGCAAGCTGAGCTATCTGCGCGTCGTCAGCGGCAAGCTCACCGCAGGCGCTTCTCTCGTCAACGCCCGCACCGGCGAGACCGAGAAGATGGGCAAGCCCCTCACGGTTCTGGGCAAGAAGCAGACGGAGGCCGAGAGCATCGGTGCCGGTGACATCGGCGCTGTGGCAAAGCTGGTCAGCGCAAAGACCGGCGACACCCTCTGCGACCCTTCCCGCGTGGTCAAGCTGCCCGCACCCGTCTTCCCGAAGCCCAGCCTGTTCATGGCTGTCACCGTCGCCAAGAAGGGCGACGAGGGCAAGATCAGCAGCGCTCTGGCCCGTCTGATGGAAGAAGACCCCACCCTGAGCTACCTCAACAACGCCGAGACCCATCAGCAGATCATCGGCGGTCTGGGTGAGCAGCACCTCGACGTGGTCAAGGCCAAGCTGAAGAATAAGTTCGGCGTGGAGATCGGCCTCGAGGCTCCGCGTATCGCCTACCGCGAGTCCATCCGCAAGGCCTGCCAGAAGCAGGGCCGTCATAAGAAGCAGACCGGCGGCCACGGCCAGTTCGGTGATGTCGTCATCAACTTCGAGCCCTGCGACAGCGAGCAGGTCGTCTTCGAAGAGAAGGTGTTCGGCGGCAGCGTGCCGAAGAACTTCTTCCCGGCTGTTGAAAAGGGCGTCCGCCTTGCCGCCGAGAAGGGCGTGCTGGCCGGTTATCCCGTGGTCGGCCTGAAAGCCACCCTGCTGGACGGCAGCTACCACCCCGTGGACAGCTCCGAGATGGCCTTTATCATGGCTGCAAAGCTGGCCTATAAGGCTGCAATGCCCGAGGCAGGGCCCGTCATTCTGGAGCCCATCCATACCCTGAAGGCCCATGTCCCCAACGACAACACCGGCGATATCATGGGCGATGTGACCAAGCGCCGCGGCCGCGTGCTGGGCATGGAACCCGATGAGGACGGCATGCAGACCGTTATTGCCGAGGTCCCGCTGGCTGAGCTGAGCAACTTCACCACCTTTATCCGGCAGATCACCCAGGGCCGCGGCTGGTTCACCACCGAGTTTGCCCGCTACGAGATCCTGCCCGAGATGCTGGTGCCCGCTGTGGTGGAGCAGGCCAAGAAGCTGGGCAACCTGGATGAGGGTGCGGAGGATTAAGCCTCTCCGTCTCGCATCCGCTCGACAGCTCTCCTGATAGGAGAGCCAAGTTAAGTTCATATTGACATTTCCGGAGCCCTGCTGGCAATTCCCTCTGCCGGCGGGCTTTTGTTGTTGGGGAAGGGAACAAAACAGAAAAAGGCGGGGCATCAGATTACTGCACTGATGCCCCGCCTTTTGCAGGTCAGATCTATTTTTTCCGTTTTCCGGGTCTCTTTTTCCGCACGCTGTACCCGAAGGTGCCCAGCTTTTTGCCCAGGCTCAGGTATTCGCCGTGGCTGTACACGATCAGCTTTGCCTTGTCCAGGCAGAGCTTGCCGTTTTCATCCAGCAGGCTCTCATCCACATCGCAGGCCACGACTTCGGCCAGGAACAGGTCATGGCTGCCCAGCGGGATGACCTGCGTGACCCTGCATTCCAGATTGACCGGGCTCTCCTCCAGGATGGGGCAGCCGGTCAGAACGCTGCCCGGGGCGGCGTGGAGCTTGCAGGCGGCAAACTTGTCGTTGTCGCGGCCGCTCTTCACGCCGCACCAGTCCACCGCACGCACCAGCTGTTCAGTGGGCAGGTTGATGGCAAACTGTCCGCTCTCCTTGATGAGGTGGTGGCTGTACCGCTCGGGGCGGACGCTGATGGATACCATGCTGGGCTGGGTGCAGATGGTGCCGGTCCAGCCGATGGTGATGAGGTTGGGCTGCTCCAGCCCGCCGCAGGAGACCAGCACCGGCGGTTCCGGGTTCAGCAGGGTGCTGCCCCGCCAGCTCTGTTTGCTCATCCGTGATACTTCCTTTCATAGGGGGCCCAGGTGCGCTCCGAGATAATGTAGCGCGGGCGGGCCTTTGTTTCCATATAGATCTTGCCGATGTATTCGCCGATGACACCCAGGCAGACCAGCTGCACGCCGCCCACAAAGCAGACGATGCAGATGGTGGAGGCCCAGCCGGCCACCACGCTGCCCATGGCCGCCTGCACGATGGCCCAGATCACGCCGATGAAGCTGATGAGGCTGACCACGATGCCTGCCCCGGTGATGAGCCGGATGGGCTTGTTGGAAAGGCTGGTGATGCCATCAAAGGCCAGCGCCAGCATTTTGCGCAGGGGATAGTGGCTCTCACCGGCCAGCCGCTCGTGCCGCTCGTAGAACACCTGCTCGCTCTTAAAGCCCACCAGCGGCACCATGCCGCGCAGGAAGATGTTGACCTCCTTGTAGTCGGCAAAGCTGTCCAGCACCCGGGCGCTGATGAGCCGGTAGTCGGCGTGGTTGAACACGATATCCGCGCCAAGGGCATTCATCAGGTGGTAGAAGCCCTCGGCGGTGAACCGCTTGAAGAAGGTGTCGGTGTCCCGGCGGCTGCGCACGCCGTAGACCACCTCGGCACCGTCCAGATATTTCTGCACCATCTCGTCCATGGCGTTGATGTCATCCTGACCATCACAGTCGATGGAGATGGTGATGTCGCAGTTGTTGGCGCGGGCCTCCATCAGGCCCGCCAGCACGGCGTTCTGATGGCCCCGGTTCCGGCTCTGGGAAATGCCGATGAAATGCGCATCCTGCTTTGCAAAGCTGCAGATGAGCTCCCAGGTCTTATCGCGGGAACCATCGTTGACGAACAGCACCCGGCTCTTGTCGCTGATCATGCCTTTTTCGGTGAGGCTGGTGATCTTTTGCAGGAACATCGGCGCTGTAATGGGCAGTACCTGCTCCTCGTTGTAGCAGGGGATCACGATCCAGAGAATTGGTTTAGACATAGTTATAGATCACTTTCCTTTTATAGAATCATCTGCCGCAGAGCTTCCGGTTCCAGCAGCTTGAAGCTGGAACGGTAGGTATCCAGCAGGCCGTCCCGCTGCATCAGGCTCAGCTCCCGGGAAAGGGCGCTGCGGTCACAGTTGAGGTAATCGGCCAGCTGGATGCGGGAGAAGGGGATAGTAAAGGTCATGCTGCCCTGCTGCTCGGCCTCGCTGAGCAGGTAGGCGCAGACCTTGGCCCGCAGGGTCTTCATCACCAGCAGATCCACCCGGCGGGAGAGCAGGAAATATTTATCGCTGATGGTCCGCACCAGATTCTGCAGCAGGCGCTGGCGGGCAGTGGAGCCGTCCGGCTGGAGCAGCTTCTCGTAGGGGAAGAGCAGGACCTCGCAGGGGGCGGATGCCACCACCGTGACCGGGCTGTCCAGGCTGGAACCGCCCAGCACGTCGCCAAACACCGCCCCCCGGCCCATGTGGGTGAGTGGGGGTCCGTGCCCCGCCCGGTGCCGGGCGGTAGGCCTCGATGCTTCCGGTCAGCACAACGCCGACCCGGCGGCTGGGGGCCCCGGCCTGCACCAGCGCCTCGCCCCGGCCATAACTGCGGATGCAGGCCCCCAGCTCACTGAGCAGGGGGCGCAGTTCCCCGGCAGAGATCCCGGCAAAAAGAGAGGTGGATTGTAACAGCGGCAGATAGTTTTCCATGTCAGTTCCGTGAGGTTTTCCCCGGGCCCTCACCGCCCTTCTGCAATTCCGTTGCGTGGGCAACGGTATTTTTAGCTCCATTATAGTAAACTTGAGCGCGTAAAGCAAATGATTTTGCAAAATTTACAAATTTTGTTTCTGGTTGGAACAACAAAGAGAGGAAGGAATCTGAACCATGATGAAAAAACTGACCTCCCTGCTGCTGTCGGCTGCGCTGATGATCAGCCTGCTGGCCTGCGGGGCTTCTGCCGCCAAAACAAAAAGCGGCGTGCGCATTGCGGGCCTGAAGGGCCCCACAACCATGGGCCTGGTCAATCTGCTGGATATGGAGCGCAGCGGCAAGGCCAGCCAGCACTACGACCTGCAGCTCTACGGCGCAGCGGACGAGATCGTGCCCAAGCTCATCAAGGGTGAGCTGGATATGGCCGCCATCCCCGCCAACCTGGCCGCGACCCTTTACCAGAAGACCAATGGCGGCATCCAGGTGATGGCCGTGAACACGCTGGGCGTGCTGTATGTGGTAGAAAAGGCGACAGTGTCCACAGTTTTGCCGACCTGAAGGGCCGCACCATCCTGTCCACCGGCAAGGGCACTACGCCGGAGTATGTTCTGCGCTACCTGCTCACCAAGAATGGCCTGGACCCCGACAAGGATGTGAAGATCGAGTATTACAGCGAGGCATCTGAGGTGACCGCCCAGATGGCCGCCTCCAAAAAGGATGCCATTGCCGTTCTGCCCCAGCCCTATGTGACCGCCGCCCAGCTGAAGGACAGCAGCCTGCGGGTGGTGCTGAACCTGACCAAGGAGTGGAACAAGGTCTGTGACACCCAGCTCATCACGGGTGTCACCGTTGTCCGCACGGAGTACGCCAAAGAGAACCCGGACATCGTGGCAAATTTCCTGCGGGATTACGAGAAGAGCATCAAGGCCGCCCAGACAGATATTGCCGGTACGGCGGCTCTCTGCGAGGAGACCGGCGTGGTGGCCAAAAAGGCCATTGCCCAGAAGGCGCTGCCCCAGTGCAACATCGTTTACCGTGTGGGGGACGAGATGAAGGCCGATGTCAACGCCTACCTCAAGGTGCTGTATAATGCTTCCCCCGCTGCAGTGGGCGGCAAGCTGCCGGATGCAAACTTCTACTACACCAAGGCCACGCCCGGTCAGGTGTTCTGGCGAAGCGTCCAGCGCAGTTTTCAGTAAACCGATAAAAAGGAGAGCCGTGCAGCCGCACGGCTCTTTTTGAGTGAGAACGGAGCAGGTAAAATGAAACAGCAAAAAAACGCCGCACAGGGCTGCTGGCAGCGGCGGTGTTCTGGCTGGCCGTCTGGCAGGCGGCGGCCATGGCCATCGGGCAGGAGGTCTTTCTGGTGTCACCCATTCAGGCGGCGGGCACCCTGATGGAGCTGCTGCCCCAGGCCGATTTCTGGCAGCGGGTGGGGTTCAGCGCCGGGCATATCCTGCTGGGGTTTGCGCTGGGCGTGGTGGTCAGCGTTCTGCTGGCGGCTTCCGCCGAGCGCTGGGCCTGGGTGGACACGCTGCTGGCCCCGGTCATCCAGCTGGTCAAGGCCACGCCGGTGGCCAGCTTTATCATTCTGGCGCTGGTGTGGGTCAGCGGGCGGTCGCTCTCCATCCTCATCAGCTTTCTGATGGTCCTGCCCGTGCTGTACAGTGCCGTGCGCACCGGCATCGAGAGCGCGGACGTGCAGCTGCTGGAAATGGCACAGGTGTTCCACTTGCCGCTGGTCCGGCGGGTCAAAGCCATCTGGCTGCCCGCCATTCTGCCGGCCTTCCGGCAGGGGTGCAGCGTGGCGCTGGGCATCTGCTGGAAGAGCGGTGTGGCCGCCGAGGTCATCGGCCTGCCCGATGGCAGCATCGGAGATGCCCTCTACCGGGCAAAGATCACACTCTCTACCGGGGAGCTGTTCGCCTGGACGTTCGTCATCATCCTGCTGAGCGCAGGCTTTGAGAAGCTGTTCCTGGCCCTGCTGGACAAGGCAGTGGCCCGCGTGTTGGGAGAGGATGTGGCAGAAAATGATTAACAAACTGGAAATTTGCGGATTAACAAAACGCTTTGGAGAAAAAACGCTCTTTGAGGATCTGGATCTGACCCTTGCGGAGCCTGCCGTTCTCTGGGCCCCCAGCGGCTGGGGCAAGACCACCCTGCTCCGCATCCTGATGGGGCTGGAAGTGCCGGATTCGGGCACGGTGCAGGGCGTGGGCCGGGTCGGTGCTGTCTTTCAGGAGGACCGGCTCTGCCCGCAGCTGACCGCCGTGCAGAACGTGGAACTGGTGCTTCCGGAGGAAAAAACACAATACAAAACGCAAATCGTGTCGGATTTTCAACGATTTGGATATGATGAGCAGGCACTTGCTCTGCCTGCCCGGAAGCTTTCCGGCGGGCAGAAGCGCCGTGCGGCCCTGCTCCGCGCTCTCTGGGCCGGGTGCGATACCCTGCTGCTGGACGAACCCTTCACCGGCATGGACCCGGAGACCATGAAAAAAGCCGCAGCGCTCCTGAAAGAGCGCCGCGGCGAACGGGCTGTTCTGTTGGCCACCCATGACCGGGAAGCCATCCGGGAGCTGGGGTGGAGGGTCATTGACCTGACGTAAGCAGGGGGCGGCTGTCCGGGCGTTCCCTAAGCAAGTGTCCGCTGGGGTGGGACCCTGTTGCCGCAGGCAATAGGGCGGGCGATGGAATGGCCCGTTTTCACTTGCGTGGGAATGACCGGACAGCCGCTTACAGCAGCTCTGCCAGAATGCTGTTCTGCACAATGAGCCCGGCGGGGGTGAGGGCAAGGGTGCTGCCATCGAAGGTGGCATAGCCGGACTTCACACAGTTTTTCACAAAGGCAAGCTGGGCGGTGGAAAACTCCTTCCCGTAGCGGGCCTTATAGGCGGCAAGATCCAGCCCCTTGCGCAGCCGCAGCTGTAAAATGAGATAGTCCTCTGCGCCGCAGCCTCCGTCCATAACGGGGGCTGCTTTGTCGTTCAGGAAGGCCTCGGTGTCGGCGGGATAATAGAATCGTCTGCCGCCCATGCAGGAGTGCGCCGCCGGGCCAAGGCCGAGGTAATCCCCACAGTCCCAGTAGATGAGGTTGTGCCTGCCCTCATAGCCGGGCTTTGCAAAGTTCGAGATCTCATACTGCCGGTATCCGTGGTGCTCCAGGTGTTCCACGGCGTAGAGGTAAAAGTCTGCCGCCTCGTCGGGGGAGGGCAGACCCTCGGGCGGGTGTCTGCCAAAGGCGGAATCCGGTTCGATCTTTAAGAGGTAGGCGGAGATGTGCGTTGCCCCGCCCTCCGCAATGAGCTCCAGTGTCTCGTCAAACTCGGCCTGCGTATAATGGGGCAGGGCCAGCATGATGTCGCCGCTGATGTTGGTAAAGCCTGCCCGCCGTGCCGCCGCAAAAGCAGCCCGGGCCTGCCGGGCGGTGTGGGGGCGGCCCAGCGTTTTCAGCTGGCTGTCCCGGGCCGACTGTACCCCGAAAGAGATGCGGTTCACCCCAGCTTCCCGGAAACCGCACAGGGTCTGCTCGGTTACGGTCTCAGGGTTGGCCTCCAGCGTGATCTCCGCCCCGGGTGTCGGAGCTGCCGCCGCAATGAGCCGGGCGGCATCAGCAGGGGAGAGCAGGCTGGGGGTGCCGCCGCCAAAATAGATCGTGTCCGGGTGAAGAGGCTCTTCCGGCGCAAACCGGGCAAGCTCCCGCAGAAGGGCATCCACATACTGGGTGGGCACACCGCGCTGGCCGGGGGCAGAATAGAAATCACAGTACCGGCATTTGGAAAAACAGTAGGGAATATGCAGATAAAGTCCAAGAGACATACAATATCACAGCCTTTTTCACGAAACGTTCATTTCTATGCAGTATACTATAAAACGTAGACCGGAGCAAGGCGGAATGCCCGCCCCGGCAAAAAGACTGGAGGAGTTCCACAATGGATTACAGAAATTATGACCGCGGCTATGCGGAGCCCACGATGAGCGCATCGGACTATATGACCCGCACCTACCGCTGGATGGCCGGCGGCCTGCTCGTCACCTTCGCAATGGCCTATATCACGGCGACTACGCCCCTTATCTACTTGGTCGATTCTCTCTACTTCCTGCTTACCATCGGTGAGCTGGCACTGGTGTTCATGCTCAGCGCCCGGGTGCAGAAGATGTCCATCGACGGTGCAAGAGCCGCGTTCTTCGGATACGCCATCCTGAACGGCATGGTCCTGAGCTACTACTTCCTGATGTTCTCGGTAGGTACTCTGGTCATGGCCTTCCTCGCCACGGCGGTCTACTTCGGCCTCATGGCTGTGTACGGCACCACCACCCATAAAGACCTCACCGGCTGGGGCCCCCGCCTCATGATGGCTCTGGTGGCCATGATCGTCACCAGCCTCGTGGGTGCGCTCTTCGGCTTTGGCTTCGGCGCCTCGGTGCTCTACTGCGGCATCGGTCTGGTGGTGTTTATGCTGCTCACCGCCTACGATACCCAGAAGCTCCGCCAGATCTACGCCTACTATGCAGGCGACGCCGAGCTGGCCGAGAAGGCTTCCATCTACGGCGCACTGACCCTCTATCTGGATTTCATCAACATCTTCCTGTATGTCGTCCGTCTGCTGGGCATGAACAGCCGCAGCCGCAACAACTAAATAGGACTTTTGGCCCCGGTCATCCGGGGCCTTTTTGCGTCTTTATGAATAAACCCCGCTCCATCGCTCCAAACTACCACCAAAGAAACGATTCCGTACACAAAATGGATTGGAGTAACGAACGATGGAGCAATTCAGAAAGTTTTTGCGGGACAAAGCCTTTGCGCTGGTGCTCACCGCCTGCCTGCTGGCGGCGGCAGCGGCCGGGGTATGGGCTGTGCGCACCGTGCGCAATGAGCTGAGAAGGATCTGGACGCGGTGCGCAGCCCGTCCAGCACCGCCCCCGGCATCGACGAGGGCATCCACACATCGCCCGGCGTCGCCGGAGAGGAGGAAGCCGAATGGCAGCAGCAGAACGCACCCGCAGCAAACAGTGTGGCCAATGTGCCAAAAGCCGACAGCTCGTCCGGTGGGGCTGCGTCCTCTTCTGGTGCGCGGTCTGGGTCTGGTTCGGTGCGCGAACCCTCCGCGCTGCAAACCGAGTCCTTGCCTGCCAGCAGTTCGGCTGCGCCTGCCTCCACGCAGCCTGTCTCGGGGCGCGTCTTAAAC
>ENA-OQKB01000127-OQKB01000127.1-human-gut-metagenome-genome-assembly--contig:-NODE-127-length-18174-cov-4.095639_pt1 | contig 18174 bp, 22 predicted proteins | sample MGYA00242646_ERZ504793 | MGnify/ENA primary metagenome ERZ504793 (study PRJEB26092, sample SAMD00036409) | human gut metagenome | host: Homo sapiens | study: EMG produced TPA metagenomics assembly of...
GTTAGGAAAAAGTAAAAAAAGAAGACAAATAAAAAACTCCCCTCTATTGTTCGACCAATGAGAGGTATTTTGCAAGTTATAGCGTATATGCTTATTTCGATTTATTTTTTAGAAAAAGTCTTGTTACTTTTTCAATTAGGAACCATTTGTTCATACAAAAACGTATGCTCCAGTTTTCGGAGATTTTACCATTTTGATAACCTTGGTATAAGCACGACCTTCTTTAGAACCTTCGTGCAAACTTGCTACTGTTTTCTTTGCCATGGGTTATACTACTTTATTATTTAATTTCCTTGTGTACTGTTACTCTCTTCAGAATCGGGTTGTATTTCTTCAACTCAAGTCTTTCAGTTGTATTCTTTCTGTTCTTAGTTGTGATATAGCGAGATGTTCCCGGCATTCCACTCTCTTTGTGTTCTGTACATTCCAGAATCACCTGTACTCTGTTACCTTTTGCTTTCTTTGCCATTGTAAGTTTTCTCCTCTACGTTTAGCCGATTACTTTAATGCTTTTCCAATCACAGAAACCTTTAGCTACTGCATCGTTCAGTGCAGCGTCCAGTCCTTTTTTGTTGATGATACGCAGACCGTTAGCGCAAAGGCTAAGGCTGATCCAACAGTCTTGTTCTACATAATAGAACTTTTTGTTAAACAAGTTCAAATCAAAGGTTCTCTTTGTTCTTCTCTTTGAGTGTGAAACATTGTTGCCAATCATGGCTTTCTTTCCGGTAATTTGACAAATCTTCGACATTGCTATCTTATTTTTATAGTTTTTTTCAATACTTATTTCAAACGGAGTGCAAAATAAGCACTTTTATTTGTATAAAACAAGAGTTTTTGCAAATAATTCTGCAATTACTGCTCATTTTCTTCGTTTTGGAACAACTTTCGAAGCAGTTGCAGTGCATTTTGGGTTGCATTTGCAATGTTTTTGTTTCTTCCTTCGTCGCCTTCCAATTTCAGTGTAATCACTTTGTCTTTACATCCGGCAGCAATCCAAATGGTACCTACCGGCTTGTCGGGAGTACCTCCTGTGGGCCCTGCGATACCTGAAGTTGCTACAGCACAATCAGAATTCATCGATTTCATCGCTCCTTTTACCATTTCGATAACGGTTTCTTCACTTACAGCTCCGTGAGTTTCTAAAGTTTCGTGGTTTACCCCTAACAGACTTTCCTTTATTTCGTTGGAATAGGCGATAATTCCACCTTTAAAGAATTGTGAACTTCCGGCAACGGCTGTAATAGCGGCCGCCACACTTCCTGCCGTGCAACTCTCGGCAGTAACGAGTGTCAGGCCCTCTCTCCAAAACAAATCGTTAATCTCTTTACTTAAAAATTTACCTTCTACTGACATGTTGAAAACGGTTTTTAATTATTAAATAGTTACCGTGAATAAGCGGCTTGTCTATAGTGCAAAAATACATTGTCACGATACTTGTAATAACCGGTAATTGCGATCATTGCGGCATTATCCGTAGTAAAGCTGAACTTCGGGATATAGATATTCCAACCATATTTCCCGGCATGCTCGCGGAATGAGTTACGAAGCCCGTTGTTGGCTGATACCCCTCCGGCTACTGCCACTTCATTTATCTTGAGATTTTTGGCTGCTTTTCTCAGCTTGTCCATCAAAATATCTACAATGGTCGCTTCCAATGAAGCAGCCAAGTCGTTTTTATGATGTTCGATGAAATCGGGATCTTCTTTCAACCAGTCACGCAAAGAGTATAGGAAAGAAGTCTTTTAATCCGCTGAAACTATAGTTATAGTCCGGAATATGTGGTTTACTGAAAGTGAACGCTTTTGGATTGCCTTGACGTGCCAGTTTATCAATGATAGGACCTCCGGGATAACCTAAGCCCATTACTTTAGAACATTTGTCGATAGCTTCTCCTGCTGCATCGTCAATAGTTTGTCCCAAAACTTCCATGTCATTATAGGCCTTTACCAATATTATCTGTGAGTTTCCTCCTGACACCAGCAGGCACAAGAAAGGGAATTTAGGTTGGTTGTTGTCTTCTTCCGATTCTTTAATGAAATGGGCTAACACATGGGCTTGCAGGTGGTTAACATCAATCATTGGTATATTCAATGAACGTGCGAAACCTTTCGCAAAAGATACTCCGACCAGTAATGATCCCATCAAGCCGGGTCCTCGGGTGAATGCAACGGCGCTTAGTTGCTCCTTGGTAACTCCTGCCCTTTTTAAGGCTTCGTGCACCACCGGTACAATGTTTTGTTGATGGGCACGTGACGCCAATTCGGGAACCACCCCTCCGTAAGCTTCGTGAACAGCCTGGCTGGACACTACGTTGGACAACAATACGCCATTCTTGATAACTGCGGCTGATGTGTCGTCACAGGAAGATTCTATACCTAATATAATTGTATCCATATTTCTATACCTTATTATATATATTAATGTGTCAGAATTTCAAGTCCGTTATCTGTCATAACGAAAGTATGTTCCCACTGTGCAGACGGCTGTTCGTCTTCGGTGACTACAGTCCAGCCATCTTCCTCATCAATGAAGACTTCCCATGTTCCCATATTGATCATTGGTTCAATGGTAAAAACCATTCCCGGCACCAATAGCATACCAGTTCCTTTTTTCCCGAAATGTTCTACATCCGGTTCTTCATGAAACTCTATGCCTACTCCGTGTCCGCAGAGATCACGCACTACTGAGAATCCATTTTTTTTAGCATGTTTTTCAATTGCATGTCCTATGTCCCCTACAAAACCAAATGGTTTCGCAGCTTCCATGCCTATCTCCAGACATTCTTTAGCTACTCGTACCAGTTTTTCTTTTTGAGGTGTGGTTTTTCCAATGGTAAACATACGCGATGCATCGGCATAATAACCATCAAGAATGGTAGTACAATCCACATTGATGATATCTCCTTCTTCCAGAATATCGAATTCATTGGGAATACCGTGACAAACAACCTCATTGATAGAGGTGCAGCAACTTTTGGGAAAACCGTCATAACCTAAGGTTGCAGGAATGCCACCGTGATCTTTCGTATATTCATAAACCAGCTTGTCTATTTCCAATGTGCTCATGCCTGCATGGATCTCATGTTCTACAAGGTCTAGCACTCCGGTATTGACAATACCGCTACGGCGTATTCCTTCAATCTGTTCCGGTGTCTTGATCAGTTCACGTGAAGGTACTAAATGACCTCTATCTTGATAATAGAGAACCTTTTTATCTAACTCTGTGAGTTCCATACCTTTGGGAACTCTCCAGTTTATTTTATTTCTTTTCATATCAAAGGATTAATTGACTTACAAAGTTAGAGGAAATATTTGTAAAAATGGCTCATCCGGCAATAAATATCTTCATAAAAAGAGAATTTACATGAAATTTGACAGAAACAAATGTTAAATAATCATGTCTTTTACATGAATTTTATGTAGGAGAGTCTATTTTATTTTAATAAAAGGTTATATTTACCGCAAAAAACTAAGCATTCTATTATTAACTTCTTTAATTGAACATCAAAATGGATAAACATCAAATTGGAGTAAACGCAGGAAAAGTTTGGAAACTGCTGAATGACAATAAACGGTGGAGTTATTGTGATTTAAAAAGAGCTTCAGAATTGTCTGACAGAGATTTGAATGCAGCTATAGGTTGGCTGGCCAGAGAGAATAAAATAGACTTTGAATGTTCTAACGGAGACGATTGCCTGTTTCTGAGCGTCAATGTTTATATTGGCTGAATACGAGAAACAGATAATTATGTGGGGCCAAAACTTTACATAATTATACTGTTTTCTTTTTTTTAATTACTAACTTTTCTAATCACTTTGGCCGGATTACCTACAGCAACGGAATTGTCGGGAATGTCTTTAGTTACGACACTTCCGGCTCCGATAATACAGCGATGACCTATTTTTACTCCGGGACAAAGAATAGCTCCTCCTCCTATCCAGCAATCTTCTCCGATAGTTACGGGATATGCATACTCTTTGGGTTCGCGTCGGGTTATGTAATCTACCGGATGATGTGGAGTATAGATCTGTACATTGGGCCCTATCAATGTATGTGCTCCTATGGTGATATATCCACCATCTAAAAATGTACAGTTGGCATTCACAAAGACATGCTCTCCTAAGCGGATGCCGTGTCCATGATCACAGTAAAATGGTGGACAGATGACAGAAGTGGAAGGGATACCCGGCACTAATTCTTCCAGCACCTTCCCTAGAAACCATCATCGTATGTACTCATCACTACCGTTAAGTTGGGCCACTTAGTTTTTTGGCGTATATGAAACTGGCCTGTATTTCCGGTTTCTCCATATCGGCCAGCTGACTGTTACGCATTTTGTCTATCTCGTTCATAATTAAAGGGCTTTAAGATTTTGCCTCAAATGTAGGATTTGTTTTCCGTTCTGCCAAATATACACCACACAAGATAAGAAAACAGCCGGTAAGGGCTATCCAAGTTATCTTTTCATTAATAATGACCGCTGAAGTAAGAAGAGTTACCAAAGGGACGATATAAATATAGTTTGTACTTTTTACGGCTCCCAATTCCTTGACACAAGCATTCCAGGCTATGAAGCAGAGCATGGAGGCGACAAATCCCAAAAAGAGGAGATTTCCAAACACGATGGGTTGCATCATCAAGATATTGTCCCAATTTAACGGACGGAATAAAAACATGGGCAGAATGGTCAGCACTCCGTAGAAGAATACTTTACGGGTAATGAATACGATAGAATAATGATTATCCAATTGTTTGAGAATAAGGCAATAAAATGCCCACATCAATGCAGCGGTCAGTGAAAGAATATCTCCCAAAGGATTAATTTTCAGAATGAAACTGCCGTTGAAAACAACCAGCCCCACTCCTATCAAAGCCATGATCGATCCGTAAACAAGATGGCGGGTGAAAGGTTCTTTTCTTCTGAACAAATAAGAAAGCAGTGTGGTCAGAACAGGTGATGTGCATACTATCAGAGACACGTTGGAGGCTAATGTGATACCGAGAGCCGTATTTTCAGTAATGAAATAAATAGTTCCTCCACATAATCCGGCCAATAAAAGTAACAATTCATCTTTTACTCTGTTGGCAAATAGTTTTTTATAAGAAATACACCACATGCAAAGATAGGCCAGAGTGAAACGATAAAAGAAGATGTCGGAAGGACTTAATCCATGTTGGATTAGAATCTTAGTAGAAACAAAAGTAGTTCCCCAGATAGCTACAGTGATTATTGCCATTAAGTGATAGACGAACCTTGATTTGATAACATTCATAATTTATATGTGTTTTATTATGTTGCAAAGATAGGTTTTGTTTTCGAGAAACTTATCAAAATATATGGCATAGTTGAGCTGATACAAAGTTCGTTCGTTTTCTCACTTACCTTGGGCGCGGCCCTCAAGGTAAGTGAGATATTTCTATTTCCGGGGAATCCAGGAATCTACCAGCTCCTGATGTTCTTTTACCCATTTTTCCGCTCCTTCTTTTTCATTATATTCATTTTGTGATACATCATCCAGCAGGCTGCTGATTTCTTCGGTGCTCAGATGTATGTTTTCTATCAGTTTTGCCACAAACGGGTGTTGCTCACCAAATCCTTTGCGGGCAATGGCCGTAATTGTTTCCGCTTTACCAAAAATACCTTTCGGGTCCTCCAGAAATTTTAATTTAAAGCGGGTGAACATCCAATGGGGAGTCCATCCCGTCACCACAATCCATTGATGCTCGTCAACGGCTCTTTTTAGTACTGCGGTCATGGCCGGTCCGCTAGACTCCAGCAATTTGTAATCCAGATTGTATTTTTCTATGGCCATATCTGTAGCATGCATAATCCCTGCACCGGCATCAATGCCGATAATCTCGCCTCCGAATTTTTCTTTGTTGGCATTTAATTGCTCAATGGAATGAATGTCCACATAATCGGGGACTACCAGACCGATACGGGCATCCGGATAGATCTTGCCTAAGATTTCCAGATTCTTTCCGTATTGTTTCATATAATCGGCCTGTGTAGCCGGTAACCAAGCATCCATCAGCAAATCTACTTTGCCACGGGCCATTGTTGCATAGATAGGAGCCGGATCGGCATTCTTTAAAACGACATGATAACCTTGTTGTTCAAGAATCACTTCCGTCAAATAGGTCAGGGCGATGCCGTCGTCCCAGTTTATGTATCCAATGCTTATTGTCTTATCATCTTTTTTCCCGCTGCAAGAGGCAAGCAGCAGGAGGAAAGACAAAAAATATAGTATTTTCTTCATGCTTATTTCCCTTTCTTTTGTTTTCCAAGTCCTTGTGTTATTCTATCCAGAATGATGGCCAGGATGACTACTGCGATACCGCCTTCGAAACCTAAACCTATTTTCATCTGCGTGATACCTTTCAGTACGATTTCCCCTAACCCTCCGGCTGCAATCATAGCGGCAATGACCACCATGGAGAGCGACATCAGGATTGTCTGGTTTATACCGGTCATGATAGTGGGCAATGCCAGCGGTAATTGTACCTTGAATAATAATTGCATAGGTGTCGCACCAAAAGAGCGCGAAGCTTCTACAACATTCTTCGGTACTTGCTTGATACCCAGGCTGGTCAGACGCACTACGGGAGGCATGGCAAAAATAATGGTGGCAAAGGCTCCCGGAACGGTTCCCAGCCCGAAAAAGAGTACGGCAGGAATCAGATAGACGAAAGCAGGCATCGTTTGCATCAGGTCGAGGATAGGATGCAGAATTTTATCACATCGTTTGCTGTTTGCGCTCCATATTCCCAAGGGAAGTCCCATGATAAGAGCGATGATGGTAGACGAAAGCACCAATGCTAAAGTCTGCATGGTTTCGTTCCAAAATCCCATTCCCCAAATCAGCAATAATCCTAAAATGGTAAAAATGCTGACTCCTTTTCCCGATTTATACCAAGCCAGGATGGCCAGCAATGCTATTGTTACATAAAAAGGTATCCACATCAATATGTTTTGGAACCCATCTATGAACCCGCCTATTCCAACATTGATGGCGTCGAAAAGAGGGGCAAAGTTTTCTGTGAGCCAGTTGATGGCTGTTTCTATATATTTTCCTATGTTTATCATAATTCGATAGCGTTTTGAATAAGTTCATTAATTTCTTCTTTATCTTTTCCGGTCATCTCTACTACGATGGACGATAGAGGAACCAAGCCTTTCAGTTCGCGTTCTTCATTCACCACATAAATGGGAGAATTGGTTTTCGTGATTAAGGGAAGCAGATCCTCAATCTTTGTGTCCTCCGTAACGGAATGTACTTCACTTTGTACGGCTTCCTGGATTGATTTTATACCTTTACGCCGAAGAATGGCGGCACTTTCCAATGTAATCTCTCCTATCAGCTTGTCATTTTCATCTATCACAGGAAGCACGGTAATATCTCTTTCTTTCATCTTTCTGATCAGAACCTCGGGACCTTCTTTACGCAGACGGGCTACGGCGGGACGGGTTATCATAATACTTCCTGCCGTTATGATTTTGCTCCGGTCCACATTTTCTACAAATCTTGCCACATAGTCATTGGCCGGTTCAGTTAAAATTTCTTCTGAAGTTCCGACTTGCACCACTTCTCCATCTCTCATAATGGCAATGCGGTCACCCAGTTTAATTGCTTCGCTCAAATCATGCGTGATAAAGACGATGGTCTTTTTCATTTTGGACTGCAGTGCCAGCATTTCATCTTGCATTTGTACGCGGATCAATGGGTCCAGAGCGGAAAAGGCTTCATCCATCAGTAATATTTCCGGATCATTTGCCAAAGCGCGTGCCAATCCCACACGTTGCTGCATTCCGCCGGAAAGTTGTCCGACCATCTGATTCTGATATCCTTTCAGCCCGACTATTTCCATACTCTTCATGGCTTTTTTCTCACGTTCCTGTTTGGGAACTCCTTGGAGTTCGAGCCCGAATGCAATATTGCTTAAAACACTGCGATGAGGTAACAAACCAAAATTTTGGAACACCATAGCTATTTCCCGGCGGCGCATTTCCAGCAATTCCTTATCAGATGCGGCAGTAATGTCTGTTCCATTAATCAGTACTTGTCCTTTTGTGGGTTTGATTAACCGGTTTATGCAGCGCAATAAAGTTGATTTGCCACTGCCCGACAGTCCCATGATTACGAAGAACTCTCCTTCTTTGATTGTCAGATTGGCGTTTTTAACTGCTACAGTACAATTAGTCGCCTTTAAAATTTCATTTTTGCTTTTTCTTTCTTTCAACATCCGGAACGCTTTCTGCTTTTCCGGACCGAAAACAAGATACAAGTCTTTTATTTCTATTTTGTTCATAGTCTATAATAGTTTAAATTAATTAAGAATAGGGAGGAATTGACGGAAGTAAATTGAGATGTCATCCGGTATATTTAACGAAACAAAATATAAAAAGGTTCATTATAAGATGAGTTTTATTGATCAGTAAATATGTTTTTTTACTAGCTTGTTATTGTTTACTCCCTACGGGAGTGGTTCAGAAAGTCCGAGATTAAAAAAAGACTAATCAGAAAGACGTTTTCTTATAAAACAAGAAATTAAAGTATTATCCTTTTGTTCGAGCGTTCATTTTATTTCTATCTTTGTCACGCAAAACAGAATAAATATATGGATAGTATTTTAATTATTGATGATGAACCGCAAATACGCAAACTTCTTTCGCGTATGATGGAATTGGAAGGTTACGAAGTATTCCAGGCAGCCGATTGCCAGTCTACATTGAAACAACTTAAGTTACATAATCCCCAAGTGGTGTTGTGTGATGTGTTTTTGCCGGACGGCAATGGAGTGGATATGGTTACAACCATCAAAAAACTCTATCCAGAATTGGAGGTGATACTTTTGACCGCCCACGGTAACATTCCGGATGGTGTGCAGGCAATCAAGAATGGAGCCTTTGATTATATCACCAAAGGGGATGATAATAATAAAATTATTCCGTTAATCAGCAGGGCTATGGCTCAGGCTAAAAAGAATGTAGGAGAAAAAGTGAAAACAGAAGAGACCCAAAGTTTCTCTTTTGACGCTATAAAAGGGAAGTCGGAGGGTATGCAACAAGCCGTAGCATTGGCCCGAAAGGTTTCGGCAACGGATGTTACAGTCTTGCTGACCGGAGAAACAGGCACGGGGAAAGAGGTCTTTGCACAAGCCATCCATCGCAACAGTCTTCGCAAAGAGAATGCTTTTGTGGCTGTAAACTGTTCTGCTTTTAGCAAAGATCTGCTTGAAAGCGAGATATTCGGTCATAAAGCCGGTTCGTTTACCGGAGCGATGAAAGATAAGAAGGGGCTGTTCGAAGTGGCCGATAACGGAACCATCTTTTTGGATGAAATAGGTGAAATGGCTTTCGAGCTGCAAGCCAAATTACTTCGTGTGCTCGAAGCGGGAGAGTACATCAAGATAGGCGACACGAAACCGACGAAAGTGAATGTCCGCGTTATCTCCGCCACCAATCGGGACCTGAAAAAAGAAATAGAACAAGGTAATTTCCGTGAAGATCTTTATTATCGTCTTTCTGTTTTTCAGATACACCTCCCTCCTCTTCGTGAGCGCAAAGAAGACATCGAACTTTTGGCGGAAAGCTTTATCCAACTCTTTTCAAAGAAACTGGGGAAACAGGTGGAAGGGATGGCTCCGGAGTTCTTGAAAGCTTTGAAAGCTGCCGACTGGAGAGGAAATATCCGTGAATTGCGAAACGTGATAGAACGCAGCATGATTGTCTGCGACAAACAGCTCACCTTACAAGATCTTCCCATTGAAATACAGAATGCCCGGCAGGAAGATTATTCCGGCAAGAATTATTCAGAGTTTGAACTGGCCGCTATGGAAAAACGTCATATCGCTAAAGTTCTGCAACATACTAAAGGAAACAAGGCTGAGGCTTCACGTTTATTGAAAATAGGTTTGACTACTTTATATAGAAAGATAGAGGAGTACGGCATTTAGTTGTTGCAGGTCATTGATCAACCCTTTCCTGCCCTATGGTTAAGTCTTTTTATACGGATGTATTCTATCTCCATAGCCTTTGGAGTTATCTCCATAAGCTTTGGAGTTGACTCCCAAGGTTATGGAGTTAACTCCAAAGACTTGCGGAGATAAAACAAACAGGAAGAAAACCCTTAACCATAGAGCAGGAAAGGATTAGGGATACGGATAAGACCTTTTAATGACGAATCCGGTTCCCAAGTCTTTTATGTATTCCTTACGGATAAACAGCCCCACTCAAATTCTACTGCTTCACGAAAGACCATAGGCAGCATTATTGCAAGATGGTTTCAGCAAAGATGGCTACGGAATCAATACATTCCGGATATAGAAATGATCCGTGACTTTCTTCAGCAAGACAAGAGCTTTCGATATACTTCGGCATCTTTCTCCGAGAAACAGCATACAATCACTTCTCCTTCATAGCCATGTGCCATTTCTTCCCCGATGGCATTCAATGCGATACGTGCCGCTTCTTCCTTGGGATAATGATATACGCCGGTACTGATACAGGGGAATGCAATGCTTTGGATGCCGTTCTCTTTCGCTAGTATGAAACTGGTATGATAGCATGATACAAGTTTTTCGGCTTCTCCATGCATTCCCCCATGCCATACGGGTCCTACGGTATGAATCACTTTCCTGCATGGCAGGTTGTATGCATCGGTTATCTTGCTTTCCCCCGTCGGACAACCGCCCAATGTTTTGCATTCCGCTAACAACGCCGGGCCTGCAGCCCGATGGATAGCTCCATCTACACCACCGCCACCCAGCAACGAACAGTTGGCTGCATTTACAATGGCGTCGACTTTTAAAGTAGTGATATCGGCTACGGTAACATTTATCTTCTTCATTTTTCCTTTCTGTTTTTCTGTATTAAAACCTCTATACAAAGCTATATAATAAATTGGGGAATTATGCAGTTTGGCAGCAAATAAATCAATTATTCTCCTGTTTTGATATTCTTCCCTTTTCATTTTGAAAAGATTTTCTTTTGCTCTCTCTTTTTTCTTGTTGTTATATCTGTATATAAATCAGTTACTTATCTCCTGTTTGCCGGTAATGGCACACTATTGGCATATAGTGTGGCAGTTAACAATAGTATTAATTTAAAAAAGGAATTATGGATTTATTTTCAATCGGATTTGTGGTTTGTACCTTGAGCGGCATAGCTTGCTTTTGGCTTTTCTTTAAATGCATAGACTGGTTCGAGAAGATCTAAAAAAAGAAAGGAGAAACAAGTTATGTACACAGCATTATTTGTAGTTAGTTTGATTATGTTCGGCTATATGATGTATGTTCTCATCAAGCCGGAGAAGTTTTAAAAAAGTAAGTTAAGAAATAAAGAGTTATGAATACTGAAGTTTTAGGTGTTATAGCGCAAATTGTCTTAATGGTAGTGCTCAGCTATCCTTTGGGCAAATATATCGCTAAAGTTTATAAAGGTGAAAAGACTTGGTCGGATTTTATGAAGCCCGTTGAACGGGTTATGTTCAAACTGAGTGGTATCAATCCTAATGAGGAGATGAACTGGAAACAGTTTTTGAGAGCCTTGCTGGTGGTAAATCTATTTTGGTTCCTTTGGGGGATGGTACTGTTGGTTACACAAGGTGTGCTGCCGCTTAACCCGGATGGAAATGTCGGTCAGACTGCGCATCAGGCATTCAATACTTGTATCAGTTTCATGGTGAACTGCAACTTGCAACATTATAGCGGTGAAAGTGGGCTGACTTATTTTACTCAGCTATTCGTCATCATGCTCTTTCAGTTTATTACTGCCGCTACCGGTATGGCTGCCATGGCAGGTATAATGAAAGCGCTGGCTGCAAAGACTACTCAGACTATTGGCAATTTCTGGAACTATTTGGTATTAAGTTGTACCCGTGTCCTGTTGCCTCTTTCATTGGTCGTAGGCTTTATCCTGATTGTGCAAGGAACTCCGATGGGCTTTGACGGAAAAATGAAAGTGACCACCATGGAAGGAGCTACACAATATGTATCACAAGGCCCTACGGCGGCTATTGTCCCTATCAAACAATTGGGTACTAATGGTGGTGGTTATTTTGGTGTAAACTCTTCTCATCCATTGGAGAACCCTACCTATTTTGCCAATATGGTGGAATGTTGGTCTATCCTTATCATACCTATGGCGATGGCATTTGCATTCGGTTTCTATCTGAAACGTAAAAAATTGGGTTATAGTATATATGGTGTCATGCTGTTTGCCTATCTGGTAGGAGTTTGTATCAATGTGAGTCAGGAGATGGGTGGTAATCCACGTATTGACGAAATGGGGATAGCGCAGGATAATGGCGCGATGGAAGGTAAAGAAATACGTTTGGGCTCGGCCGCCACTGCTTTGTGGAGTATTACTACTACGGTTACTTCCAATGGTTCTGTCAATGGTATGCACGATTCAACAATGCCGCTTTCGGGTATGATGGAAATGCTGAACATGCAGATCAACACATGGTTTGGCGGTGTAGGTGTGGGATGGATGAACTACTTTACATTTATTATTATCGCCGTGTTCATCAGTGGGTTGATGGTAGGCCGTACACCGGAGTTCCTTGGTCATAAAGTAGAAGCACGTGAAATGAAGATTGCTTCCATTGTGGCACTACTTCATCCGTTTATCATTTTAGTTGGTACGGCATTGGCTGCTTATCTGTTTGTTCATGCGCCTGCATTTGTGGAAAGTGAAGGTGGCTGGCTGAACAATCCCGGATATCATGGTCTGAGTGAAATGCTTTATGAATACACCTCGTGTGCCGCCAATAATGGTTCCGGTTTTGAAGGACTGGGTGATAACACATGGTTTTGGAACTACTCTTGTGGTATTGTGCTGATATTAGGACGTTTTGTCCCGATTGTAGGTCAAGTGGCCATAGCAGGTATTCTGGCTAAGAAAAAATTTATTCCCGAAAGCGCCGGCACATTGCAAACCGATACAGTGACATTCGGTGTGATGACATTTGCGGTTATTTTTATTGTTGCCGCACTATCATTCTTCCCGGTACATGCATTAAGCACTATTGCCGAGCACTTGAGTTTATAATTCTGATAACAGACAACGATATTAATAGAAGATATGAAAGATAATAAATCAGCTTCTTTATTTCAGAAGGAGCAAGTCATTGACAGCATAAAACAATCATTCGTGAAGTTGAATCCGCGAGTGATGATTAAGAATCCGATTATGTTCACGGTAGAGGTTTGTACAGCTATTATGTTCTTGGTGATGCTCTACTCTATCGTTAATGATTCACAAGGCTCATTTATTTATAATTTATGGGTTTTCGTAATCCTGTTCATCACCTTGTTATTTGCTAATTTTGCTGAAGCTATTGCCGAAGCGCGCGGAAAAGCACAAGCCGATAGCCTGAGGAAGACTCGTGAGGAAACCCCTGCCAAATTGATTGTGAACGGGACTTTGAAAACTGTCAGTAGTTCCCGGTTAAAGAAAGGTGATATTTTTGTATGCGAGGCAGGAGATGTAATTCCTGCCGATGGCGAGATCATCGAAGGACTGGCGTCTATTGACGAAAGTGCCATCACAGGCGAATCCGCTCCTGTAATCCGTGAAGCAGGCGGTGACAAGAGTTCAGTAACAGGAGGTACAAAAGTATTGTCCGATCAGATAAAAGTAATGGTAAGCACCCAGCCGGGTGAAAGTTTCCTGGATAAGATGATTGCATTGGTGGAAGGCGCATCCCGCCAGAAAACACCGAATGAAATTGCATTGACTATCCTGTTGGCAGCATTTACATTGGTCTTTGTCATTGTGTGTATCACCCTTAAACCGTTTGCCGATTATACGGGAACTGTCATTACCATTGCTTCTTTTCTGTCCTTGTTTGTCTGCCTCATTCCTACCACTATCGGAGGATTGCTTTCGGCTATCGGTATCGCCGGGATGGATCGTGCTTTGCGTGCCAATGTCATAACCAAATCGGGTAAAGCAGTGGAAACAGCCGGAGATATAGATACGTTGCTTCTTGATAAAACAGGAACAATAACTATAGGAAACCGTAAAGCTACCCGTTTTTATCCGGCTCAGGGAGTGGATGAACATGCTTTCATCGAAGCCTGCCTGCTCTCATCTGTATCTGATGATACTCCGGAAGGCAAATCTATTATTGAACTGGGACGTGAATCGGGTTTACGGATGCGTAATTTGAATACCGATGGTGCTCATATGATAAAATTTACCGCCGAAACCAAATGCTCGGGTATTAACTTGAAGGATGGAACAGAAATCCGTAAAGGTGCATTTGATGCGATCCGCAAGATAGCTTTGTCTGCCGGAAACCCTTTCCCAAAAGAAACGGAAGATATCATTCAAACCATTACAAGTAATGGAGGTACTCCATTGGTGGTAAGTGTCAATAAGAAAATTGCCGGAGTAATAGAATTGCAGGATATCATAAAACCGGGTATTCAGGAACGTTTTGAACGTTTACGCAAGATGGGGGTAAAAACAGTCATGGTGACGGGAGATAACCCATTGACCGCCAAATATATTGCAGAGAAAGCCGGAGTAGACGACTTCATAGCCGAGGCTAAACCGGAGGATAAGATGGAGTATATCAAGAAAGAGCAGGCTGCCGGCAAACTGGTTGCCATGATGGGTGACGGAACAAATGATGCTCCTGCCCTTGCCCAAGCTAATGTGGGGGTTGCCATGAATAGCGGTACACAGGCTGCCAAGGAAGCAGGGAATATGGTGGATTTGGATAATGATCCTACCAAGCTGATAGAGATTGTCGAGATAGGTAAACAATTGCTGATGACACGTGGTACACTGACCACTTTCTCCATAGCCAATGATGTGGCCAAATATTTTGCCATTGTTCCTGCATTGTTCATGCTTTCCATTCCGGAACTGGCTGCATTGAATATTATGGGGCTGCATAGCCCTGAGAGTGCTATCTTGTCTGCGGTTATATTCAATGCCATCATTATTCCTATTCTGATTCCGCTGGCATTGAAAGGAGTTCAATACAAACCGATAGGAGCTTCCGCCTTGCTTCGTCGTAATCTTTTGATATATGGCATAGGTGGTGTTATTGCTCCTTTTGTGGGTATTAAATTAATAGATTTAGTAGTAGGATTATTCTTTTAACAAGTAAACGACAATGAAAAATTTTATAAAGTCATTCAGACTTACCTTAGTCTTTTGTGTGTTTTTCTCAGTATGCTATATACTAGTCTTATGGATTTTCGCTCAATTTGCCGGACCTAATTCCGGCAATGCCGAGGTGGTGGAACTTAACGGAAAAGTGGTAGGTGCCGCCAATGTGGGACAATCATTTACGGAAGATATCTATTTCTGGGGACGTCCTTCATGTGCCGGAGATGGTTATGATGCAACCAGTTCGGCCGGTAGCAATAAAGGCCCTACCAATGCAGAATACTTGGCTGAAGTAGAAGCGCGGATTGATACATTTTTAAAGCATCATCCTTACTTGAGCCGTAAGGAAGTACCTGCCGAAATGGTCACAGCCAGCGGTTCCGGGCTGGATCCTGACATCACTCCGGCCTGCGCATACGTGCAGGTACAACGTGTGGCTAAAGCTCGCGGAATGAGTGAGGAAACTGTAAAAGCTATTGTAGATAAAGCTGTGGAAAAACCGTTTATGGGCATATTCGGTACAGAGAAGGTGAATGTATTAAAACTGAATGCTGCTTTAGAAAAGGCAAAATAATAAAAAATATATAGTCATTAAATTAGGAAGATGTGCGTCATGAAAAAGAGAAGTTTCCTGGATACCGAGAGCCTGTCGGCTCTAGAAGCTGTGGCTATCATTGTATTGTTCTTTGCTTTGATAACATGGATTCTTGATCTTTGACGTGCATCACCCTATTGAATGATGCATCTTGATTCAGAAAAACTCAAAATGGATATTTCCTTTCAGACAATAAGAAGGAAATAGTATAAATATGTAAAACACGAATATTGATTAGTTTAATTTTTTAAGATGAAAAAGAATTTGAAAAAAGTGGTCTTGGTGCTGGCTCTACTGTTGCCTGGAGTGATAAAAGCACAAGAATTTAACGTAACGGCTAAGGCGGATTTTGTAAGTGATTACATTTGGCGTGGCGCTTACCAGAATTCAGGATTCTCTGTACAGCCTACATTAGGATTATCTTACGGCAATCTTTCTTTGTCTGCTTGGGGGAGTCAGAGCCTGACCAAGACAGACGGTGCACAAGAGTTTGACATCAATTTGAGTTATACCATTGGCGGTTTAGGTATTACAGTGACCGACTATTGGTGGAATGGCATCACCATGCCCTACGGGGATTATAAACATGATCATCATTTTGAAGGAACATTAGCTTATAATTTCGGCGAGAACTTTCCTCTGACCTTGAGCTGGTCTACCATGTTTGCGGGAGGAGACGATAACAAAGACGGTGATCGTGCTTATTCCACTTATATCAATGCTTCTTATAATATTGCTTGCCCGGCAGAGATTACGCTCACTCCTTCCGTTGGTTTCACTCCCTGGAAAGGAATGTATGATGCTGATGGTGCTGCTTTTACAGATATTGCTTTAAAAGCTTCCAAGAACATTAATATTACAGATCATTTTTCTTTGCCTTTGTTTGTACAGGCTATTGTTTCGCCCTCATTTGACAAAACTTATCTGATAGCCGGATTAAGTATTGGGTTTTAAATGTGTATAAAAGGAAGTGTCAAAACGAAACCGGACTATCCAATCGTCAACTGTAGGGGCAGGGTTTGCCTGCCCGAAGACACAAAGCAAACTGTTTTCGGGCGAGCGAACCTCGCCCCTACGAACGAAACGACAGCATTATCCACGTTTTGACAACCCTTTTTTGTTGTATAGAGTGACTTATCCTTTTTTGAGTCTTGCCGGACGTGGTATTTTTGTTCAAAGAGTTACCACGTGGAGAATGGAGTATGGCAAAAACTAAAGATAGTTTTGTATCTCTTTAATGTTATTCAACTTAATAAAGTGGGAGTGCGTTACTTCTCCTTCATATTGTTCGTGTGCCCAAGTGACATGATGAGGTACGTAGGCTGCATAACCTCCGAGTTCCAATATGGGAATAATATCCGACTTTATCGAGTTACCTATCATCAGTAAATTTTCTGCCTTACATCCTAAATGATCAAGCAATTCTTTTATAATCCGCTATTTTTCTTGTCGCTCATTATTTCTATGTGACAAAAGTTATTCTTGTAGTCCGGACGCAGAAATCTTTCTTTTTTTGATCGAACAAATCACCTTTGGTGGCCAATACTAATTTATAATTTTCGTGCAAGGCTGATATGACTTCTTGCACACCGTCCAATAATGTGATTGGTCTTTGCAGAAGTTCCTGACCTGACCGGAGGATTTCTTTTACGAGATTGAGGTCTCCTTCTCCATTAGTAACTTTGCAAATGGTTTCAATCATGCAAAGCAGCATTCCTTTCAGTCCATAACCATAGATATGCAGATTTTTTATTTCTGTCTTGAACAATTCTTCTGATACGGAAGGAGCCGGTGAATATTTCCTCAGAAGATGACAAAATTTGTGTTCCAACTCTTGAAAATAAAGTTACTATTTTACCCTAAAGAAGTGTCATCGGCATCAAAGCGATAAATTCTATTTTATTTTTCTATGTTTTATTATTAGAATAGGAAGAGAGAGCAATCATATCATAATGTATTATTTTGTCCGTCTTTTACGTTCTGTATAAATTCAGCAACATTTCGTCCATCCACCAAGCCATGGTGGACACTGATGGATATAGGAAGCAAAAGTTTCTTTTTTTCTTGTATCAGCTTACCTGTGGAAATTTTGGGTATAGAATCTCCTGTTTGAATTGAACCGGCATGTTTCATCTCGGAAAAGGCAAACCAGGGCAGAGCCGAATAACGGATGACATCCGCTCTTGCTGTGTCCTTGGAAAAAGAAAGTCCGGTACTGTTTTTTACTCTATGTATTTCCTTTTCTGCATTTTCAATAAATAAGGAAAGATCTGTGTCATACTCAAAAAATCCAAAGCCAAAAGTTCCGTCCTCTCTTCCGATAGTGGGCGAAATATTGATTTTATCATATTCTACTACTTCTCCGTTTTCTATACGTAATTTGAATGCAGTAGTCGCATTGATACATTTCAATAGGAAGTGCACAGAATAAAGAAAAAAAGAAACTT
>ENA-OQKB01000129-OQKB01000129.1-human-gut-metagenome-genome-assembly--contig:-NODE-129-length-17676-cov-2.580318_pt1 | contig 17676 bp, 16 predicted proteins | sample MGYA00242646_ERZ504793 | MGnify/ENA primary metagenome ERZ504793 (study PRJEB26092, sample SAMD00036409) | human gut metagenome | host: Homo sapiens | study: EMG produced TPA metagenomics assembly of...
GCGAGCCACGTTAATTTTAAGGAGAACAACAAACTATGAGAATGCGTTTCAAACCCTACGCCCACGATGAGCTGATGGCCGCCGATTTCCACGTCCACGAGCCCCTGATCTGGGGCGGCAAGTGGCACGCACAGTATGCCCGCCCGGAGCAGCCCTTTGTGCTGGAGCTGGGCTGCGGCAAGGGCGGCTTCCTCTCCCAGCTGGCCTGCGCCCACCCGGAGAACAACTATCTGGGCATCGACATCACCGACAAGGTGCTGATCCTTGCCAAGCGTAAGATCGAGGCCGCTTACACCGAGGCAGGCCGCCCCATCGACAACGTGAAGATCATGAGCACCGACATCGAGCGCATCAAGGGCGTGCTCACCGCCGAGGATACCGTCAGCCGCATCTACATCAACTTCTGCAACCCGTGGAGCAAGAACGCTTCCTCCAACAAGCACCGGCTCACCTATCCCCGCCAGCTCATCCAGTACCGCGAATTCCTCAAGGACGGCGGCGAGATCTACTTCAAGACCGATGACGACGACCTGTTCCGCGACAGCCTGGAGTATTTCCCCGCTTCCGGCTACGAGATCACCTGGAAGACCTTTGACCTGCACGAAAACGAGCCGGAGTGGAACATCCGCACCGAGCACGAGGGGATGTTCACCGAGATGGGCATCAAGATCAAGGCCCTGATCGCCAAAAAGCTGCCCGGCGATGCCGCCGTGACCTGGATCGAGCCCAAGGTCCTGAAAAAAATGAAGGCTGCGGAGGAAGCTGCTGCCGCCGCAAAGGAGGAGTAAGATGTCCTTTTTTGTCAACACCATGGTCTGCGGCTTTTCGCTGTATCAGATCCTGGCGTTTTTCCTGATCTACTCCTGCCTGGGCTGGTGTCTGGAGGTCATCTATGCCGCCGTTTCCACCGGCCAGCTGGTGAACCGCGGCTTTCTGAACGGCCCGGTCTGCCCTATCTACGGCTTTGGCATGATCATCGTGCTGTTCACCCTTTCGCCGCTGGCAGACAACCTGTTGCTGCTCTATATCGGCGGCGTGATCCTGCCCAGCGTGCTGGAGCTGGCGGGCGGCTGGGCGCTCTACAAGCTCTACCACACCCGGTGGTGGGATTACAGCGACTTCCCCTTCAACATCGGCGGATATATCTGCCTGGAGTTCTCCCTTTTGTGGGGCGTGGGCACCGTTGTGGTGATGAAGGCCGTTCACCCCGTGATCGCCGGCCTTGTGGAGATGGTCCCCCAGATGGTGGGCTTTGTCCTCATGTGCATCCTGTACGCCTGCTACGCCGCCGATGTGGTGGTGACCGCCTTTGCGGCCTCTGACCTGGCCCGTGAGCTGGATGCCCTGGAAAAGGTGGCCGACAGTATGCACGCCGTGTCCGATGCCATGACCGAGCTGCTGGGCGCCACCGCCATGGATGTGGACCAGAAGATGGACGAGAGCCGCCTGCAGCTCAAGCTGGCAGCCGCCGAGGCCCGGGACAATGCCGCCAAACTGAGCCCCCGGGATGCCGCCGCCACCCTGCGCGCCAAGGCCGACGAGGCCATGGAGGCTGCACGCAAGTCCTCCCAGGAGGCCCGGCTCAATGCCTCTGAGGCCGCCACTGCCGTCAAGCTGGCCGCCAAGGGCACCGCAGAGCGCACGGCAGAGCTGCTCCGTCTGGAACAGCTGGCCGAGGAACTGCAGGCCCGCAGCGAGGAGATGCGCGCCCGCACCCGGAGCTCCAAGTACTTTGGCAAGGGCCGTATGCTCCGCGCTTACCCCAAGCTGCGCCACGGCGAAAAGCACCGCTCTCTGGACGAGCTGCGGGAGCGCCTGAAGTACGAGCGCAGGCACTGACCCTGCCCGCTGCAGCAACCCCAAATGCCCCCCTGACCGGCTTCGTTTCGGTCAGGGGCTATTTTTCTTGCACTGCATTCTCCATAAATCAGGCAGATCTTGTGCTGCCGCACGTATTTTATTCTCTATTCTTGTTTTCCACCTTGTACGTTCTTTTTGTACACTTTTCCAAATTTATTTTCGTCATATTGACAAAAAAAAGAGTATTTTATCCTGTGCAATATGCTATTCCGCTAAAAACTGAAGAATCGACAAGCCAGTCGAAAGGCTGCGACGCAAAGCTACAAGGGCCTGTAATATGGCAGCCAGCCGCACGTTATCCTCTCCGGGTAAGGTAATACGAAACCTTGCACCTCCTTGTGAAGATGCGTCGGCTTCCCTTCAGGAGAGCGAGCGCGCAGCGGGCCTACAAGGGTTCAGAGTGTCGTACCAGCCGTTTGGCCGGTGCGGCGCTCTTTTGTTTTGGTTGAAATAGAGAAAGTTTTTGGGAATATCATGGAAAAGGAGTAAAAATTATGAGACCTAAGCGTTTGATCAGCTTATTGGTTGCGGTCTGCATGATGATCACCATGCTGCCCCTGTCGGCAGTCACGGCATTTGCAGCAGACACGGCAACTGAACAAGAAGCCAGTTATAAGGGTTACAAGTATGCCTATACGGTAAATGGCGGTAATGCAACCATCACAGAATTTCGTGGACCTGTTGATTCAACAAACAATGGCCCTTACGACATCGAAATACCCGAAAAGTTGGGCGACTACACTGTAACCGGTTTGGGAGAACAGTCATTTTTTGAACGTACTTCTCTTGGATCGGTTACGTTAGGTAAAAATATTCAGACGATCGGCGAGGAGGCCTTTTATGCGTGCCCCATCCTGAAAACTCTTACTATCAATGGCGCTGTCACATCAATGGGAAAAGATGCCTTTGCAGACTGCCCTTATCTTACATCGGTTACGTTAGGTCAGAATATTAAGACGATCGGCGAGGAGGCCTTTTATAATTGCCCTGTGCTGGACAACGTCATCATTCCCCAGAACGTTACTTCCATCGGCCCGCGTGCCTTTAATAAGTGCACCGGCCTGATAACTCTTACCATCAATAGCCCTGTAATGTCGATGGGAGAATATGCCTTTGCGGACTGCAATCACCTTACATCGCTTTCGCTGTGTAACGACCTTCAGACCATTGGCGATCACGCCTTTGAGAAGTGCACTTCTCTGAAGACCGTCAATCTTCCCAAAAATCTGACTTCCATCGGATCGCATGCTTTTGATTCCTGCACCAGCCTGAATCCGATTGAAATTCCCGGAACGGTCACTGAGATCGGCGATTACGCATTCTACAACTGCGATGGACTTAAGTCCGCCACAATTGAAGAAGGTGTGCAGTCAACCGGAGTTCATATGTTTTATGATTGCAATAACCTGGCCACTGTGAACCTCCCTGAAAGCCTGACAACCATTGGCGCGCATTCCTTTGGGGATTGCTACGTCTTGAATCATGTTAAGATTCCTGACAAAGTAACTTCTATTGGAGAGGGTGCTTTTGTATTCTGCAGAACGCTTTCTGATCTTACTCTGGGCAGCGGCCTGACAGAAATCGGAAAAGAGGCTTTCAGCGAATGCAGCGCACTGAAGACGCTCACCCTTCCCTCCAGTCTGAAAAAAATCGACGAAGGTGCCTTTTGCGAGTGTAATGGTTTTCACACATTCACCCTGCCAGAGGGTGTGGAAACCATTGGCAAGAGAGCTTTTGAACGCTGCCAAAACCTTATCTCGATCACCCTGCCGGACAGTGTGACTACCATTGGCAAGGAAGCTTTTCAATATTGCGAAGCCCTCGAGTCCATCACCATCCCGGAAAAAGTAACAACCATTGAACCTGATACCTTTTTCTATTGCTTTGATCTGAAATACATTACGCTCCCTGCCGGGTTGACTTCGTTCAAGGAGAGCCTGCAGACTTGTATAGCCGGGCAGATAGATGAAGATTGGAAAAAGGACGAAAATGGACAGCCCATTCTTGATAAAGATGGAAATCCTATCCCTATTTACACTCCCAATGGTGCCATCTACTATAACAGCAATAAAACCGATGCAGATAAACTGCTTGCAAACTCTACCAACACCTATCTGAAATACCGCAATTTTCTTTACCTCTGCAAGGTGACCTTTGATGCCAATGGCGGCACCCTGACCGACTCCGCTGAGGTGCCGGTTTATAAGACCGAAAAAATCATTGGTACCAAGGCAAACGATCTGACTGCCATCCATGATCCCACCCGTGCGGGTTACAAGTTCACCGGCTGGTACACCGACACCGACGGCAAACAGCTCGTTGATGTGAACAAACCGAAATTATGGAGGACATCACCCTCCATGCCGGTTGGGAGTTCGACCCCAATGCTCCGGTCTGCCACCCGCTGACCGTGACCGGCGGCACTGTTACTGTGAAATACGACGGCAGCGATGTGACCAGCAAGCTGAACAGCAAAACTGACGCAACCACCGGACAAAAGACCTACTCTGTACCGGACGGCGCAACAGTGACCGTGACGCTGGACAAGACCCTGATCCCTGAGGGCATGGTGTTTGACATCTGGTCTACCGGCAAGTTCTACCTGCCGCTGGGTCAGGACTACAAGGCTGAGAGCATCACCTTTACCATGAACACCATGAGCAGTGATGCGGATATTGCCGCACAGTACCGTGATGCCACCATTGAAGATGATGGGCCCAATGTGCTGGGCACTGCCGCGATCATTGGTACTGCTGCTGTGGGCACCGCAGTGCTGGGCTATCAGGCCTATTCTCTGGGCACTGAATTTGCAGGCAAGCTGATGGCTCTGCCCTACTTCCCCAGCAACCGCAGCGCCCTTGCCATGATGCTGTGGGAGGATGCAGGCAAGCCCATGCCCGAATCCGAACTGCTCTACCCCGATGTAGAGCAGGAAGAGCAGGATATGGACCTGCAGCACGCCGCCCGCTGGGCCATGGAAAACGAGCTTATCCCTGACCTGAACGATGAGGGCACGGCTCCGGAAGAGATGAAGTTCTTCCCGGCCAATCCCGTAAGCAAGCTCGATGTGCTGAATGCATGGCAGAAGGCACAGGAGCTCAAGAACAACTAACGCCATCCCCGAATATTCCCAAATATACGTAGAAGCGCCTCATCCTTCACCGGATGGGGCGCTTCTGCGTTGTAATGAGTCGAATTTTCTGTTATACTGTACCTGTCGGCCTTCCGACCCATTTGATGTGGGAAGGAGGTGGTAACCATGGAAATGGTAGTCTCATTTATACTGTCCGTCGCAGCGGGTGTGGTCAGCTACTACATCTGCAAGTGGCTTGAGGAACAGTTCAAGGCCGGTAAGCACTAACCCTTAGCAAGCAGGAAGCCCCTTTGACAGTCGCAATGTCAAGGGGGCTTCTTGTTGCTTTGGTGGAACCATGGAATGGTTCCGTAGTCTCATCTACAACTTTAGTATATGCACTCCTGCGCAAAAAGTCAAGAGGGCCGCCACAGATTTTGTTTCGCTCCTGCGCCTGTTTCAGCTTATCACGCCCACAGATCCTCGGGGTACAGGCCCTCCTGGGTTTTCTGGGCGATGGCGGCCACCACGGTGGGCTTATCCTCGCGGTAGGTCACGCCGTACCACTTATCGGTGCTCTTGAGCACGGTGACTGCTGCCTTGCCCTCATCGATGAGCTCGCTGGCCACGGTGGGCAGGAAATACTCGCACTTGAGGGGGTTCTTGGGCAGATTCTCACGCAGCCAGCCCGCAAAGCGGCGGTCGGCCTCGTCCAGGAAGCTCTTGCCGAAGCCCCACAGGTTCATGCTGACGGGCGCTTCCACCGGCAGGTCATCCGTGCCCTCTCCGGTGAGGGAGGTGCAGCGGATGCCGCCCGCATAGGTCTCGATGCCGGTGCGCTCGGTCACGCTGTGCAGGGTTCCGTCCGGGTTCACTACGCAGACACCGCGGGAGACGGTGCCGTTCTCAGAGACGGTATTTTTGAGCAGGTAGCTCACCATGCAGTAATCGTAAACTGCGCCGTCCTGATGGGTGGACAGATACTCATAGATGACCTTGAAGGCCTCGGGGCCGTAGTAATCGTCCGCGTTGATGACGGCGAAGGGCCCATCAATGAGGTCTTTTGCGGCCAGCACGGCGTGGCAGGTGCCCCAGGGCTTGACACGGCCCTCGGGGATGGTGAAGCCTGCGGGCAGCTCATCCAGCTGCTGGAAAGCGTATTTCACGTTCATCCCCTGAGAGACGCGGTCACCGATGGCAGCCTTGAAGGCATCCTCGATCTCGTGCTTGATGACAAAGATCACGGTCTCAAAGCCTGCGCGTGGGCATCATACAGGGAGTACTCCACAATGGGCTGGCCCTTGGGGCCCACCGGGTCGATCTGCTTCATGCCGCCGTAGCGGCTGCCCATGCCGGCAGCCATGACCACCAATACCGGTTTGTTCATTTTTCTTTCCTCCTGCGTCAGTGCGCTGTTCTTTGAGTCTATTATACTCCAAATTTTCCCGGGCAACAAGGGCCAGCTTTTTCTTGAATTTTTGCATGGATTCTCTCCCGCTGCCGTGATAGAATAGAGACAATGGAGTTTCCGCAGAAAAGGAGAATGCTTATGTCAACCAAAACTGTCTGGATCACCGGCGCGTCCTCCGGCATCGGGCGGGAGTTTGCCCGCCGCTATGCCCGGCTGGGTTTCCGGCTCATTCTGACCGCCCGCCGCCGCGACCGGCTGGAGACCCTTGCCGCTGAGCTCCGGGCGAAGCACGGCACCCTCTGCCGCATCGTACCCGCCGACCTTGAGCAGGATGCGCAGGTCACCGCCCTGTGCGAAGCACTGGCAGACGAACGCATCGACCTGTTCATCAACAACGCGGGCTTTGGTGCCTGCGGTGCCTTTTCCGAGACGGACGCGGGCAAGGAGCTTTCCATGCTGCGGGTGAACGTGCTGGCCATGCACCGGCTGTTCAAGTTCACCCTGCGCAAGATGGAAGCCCAGGGCTTTGGCACCATCCTGAACGTGGCATCCTCGGCGGGCCTGCTGCCGGGCGGGCCCTATATGGCGGGCTACTATGCCTCCAAGGCATACGTTGTCAGCCTGACCCGCGGCGTGGCCGAGGAGCTGCGGGAGCAGCACAGCCCGGTCTATGTCTGTGCCCTCTGCCCCGGCCCCGTGGACACCGAGTTCAACGACCGCGCCGACGTGGTGTTCGCCCTCAAGGGCATCACCCCGGAGCTCTGCGTGGAGGAAGCCATGCGCGGGATGCTCCGCCGCAAGACCATCATCGTGCCCAGCACCCTGATGCGCCTTGCCACCACGGCCCAGAAGCTCGTTCCCACGCCCCTGCTCATGCCCATCGTGGCACGCCAGCAGAAAAAGAAGCTGGGCTGATGGCCGCTTGACAGCGCACCGCCGCTCATGTATCTTAGAGGTATCCGAAAAAACAGGAGGAATGTTCCATGAAAATTGCACTCATCAACGAAAACAGTCAGGCCGCCAAGAACGGCATCATTGAAGCCGCCCTGAAAAAGGTGGTGGAGCCCATGGGCCACGAGGTGGTCAACTACGGCATGTACACCGCCGAGGATGCCGCCCAGCTGACCTATGTTCAGTGCGGCATTCTGGCCGCCATCCTGCTGAACAGCGGCGCGGCCGACTACGTCATCACCGGCTGCGGCACCGGCGAGGGTGCCATGCTGGCCCTGAACAGCTTCCCCGGCGTGATCTGCGGCCATGTGGAGGACCCCGTGGACGCTTACACCTTTGCCCACGTCAACGACGGCAACGCCGTTTCCATGCCCTTTGCCAAGGGCTTTGGCTGGGGCGGCGAACTGAACCTCGAGTACTGCTTCGAGAAGCTGTTCGGCTTTGGCCACGGTCAGGGCTACCCCAAGGAGCGCGTTGTGCCCGAGATGCGGAACAAGGCCATTCTGGATGATGTGCGCGCTGCCACCTTCAAGCCCCTGATCGAGTGCCTGCAGAGCATCGACCAGGACCTGCTCAAGGGAGCCATTGCAGGCGAAAAGTTCAGTGAGCTGTTCTTCGCCTCCTGCAAAGATGAGCAGCTGGCCGCCTACATCAAGACCCTGCTGTAAGCGGAAGCAGCAGGATATGCGAATCTTATCCAAACACATCCTGCTCACCCTGAAACGGGCGGTTTATGATACGAAACACGAGGAAGTCTAATATGGCATGGTTATACCATTTCAATCAGATCGTCACCCACGGCATGGAGGGGTTTCTGGAGACAGCGGTGCCGATGATCTCCGGGCTGGCTGAGATCATCGGCCTGTTCATCATCGTCACAAGCCTTGTCAAGGCCACCTACCACTATGTGCGGGCCACCTTTTTCCATGGCCAGCACGATTTCCTCCACGAGATGTCCAGCGGCCTGACCACAGCGCTGGAGTTCCTGATGTCGGCGGAGATCGCCAAGACCTTCCTGCTGCAGAATCTGGAATCGGTGGTGCCGCTGGCGGCCACCTTTGCCCTGCGGGCCATGATGAGCCTGATGCTCCACTGGGAGATGGAGGGCGGGCACCGCTCCGGCCGCAAGAAAGAGAAACGCCCGCCGGTGAGACCAATAGAAAAGAATGACTTATAAAGTTTCCCTCTTTTTTCTCGGTTCTGGGGTTGTGTAAAACGTAAAATCGCGCCCCGGCTCTTGACAGTTTTGCACAAAGAGGCTATACTCGTGCCATCGAAAGCAAAGGCGCTGACGGAAGTGATTCCGCCAGCGCCTTTTGTGTTTTCGCTGGATATTGCTCGGGAGGAATAGAGGGCCTCCTGAACAAGGCTCCCGCGCACATTCGGTGCGGGGAGCGCATTACAAACCGGGGAGGTATTATAATGTTCAGTTCCATAAACACCTGTTGGGTGCTGGTTGCGGCATTCCTGGTCTACTTTATGCAGGCCGGTTTTGCGCTGTGTGAGGCGGGCTTTACCCGCGCCAAAAACACCGGCAACATCCTGATGAAAAACATGATGGACTTCTGCATCGGCACACCGTGCTACTGGGTCATCGGCTTCGGCCTGATGTTTGGCGGCACAAGCGCGCTGATCGGCGGGTTCGATCCGTTCATTCAGGGCGATTACAGCCACCTGGGGCTTGATATCCCGCTGTGGGTGTACATCGTGTTCCAGACCGTGTTCTGTGCCACGGCAGCCACCATCGTGTCCGGCTCCATGGCCGAGCGCACAAACTTCAAGGCTTACTGCGTTTACTCCGCTGCCATTTCGCTGGTGGTCTACCCCATCTGCGGCCACTGGATGTGGGGCGGCGGCTGGCTGCAGAGCATGGGCTTCCATGATTTTGCCGGTTCCGCAGCCGTTCACAATGTGGGCGGCGTGATCGCCCTGCTGGGTGCCGCAATGCTCGGCCCCCGCATCGGCAAATACGACAAAGACGGCAACCCCCACGCCATTCCCGGCCACAACCTGACCGCCGGTGCGCTGGGCGTGTTCATCCTGTGGTTCTGCTGGTTCGGCTTCAACGGCGGCTCTTCCCTGAGCCTTGCCACCGATGAGGCCATGACCCTGACGGGTCTTGTCTGCTTCAACACCAACCTGGCCGCTGCCGTTGCCACCTGCGTGACCATGATCTTCACCTGGCTGCGCTACGGCAAGCCCGATGTCTCCATGACCCTGAACGGCTCTCTGGCCGGTCTGGTCGCCATTACCGCAGGCTGCGACGCTGTCTCTCCCTTCGGTGCCTTCATCATCGGCTTCGTGGCCGGTATCCTTGTGGTCTTGAGCGTTGAATTCTTTGTATAAGATCGCAAAAGATCGATGACCCCGTGGGCGCTGTCTCCGTTCACTTTGCAAACGGCGTGTGGGGCACCATTGCTGTGGGCCTGTTCTCCAACGGCGGCGACGGCGTGGGCAAGGGCCTGTTCTACGGCGGCGGCTTTGCACAGCTGGGCACCCAGCTGCTGGGCCTTATCACCGTTGATGTGTACGTTGTGGTCGTGATGTTCATCATCTTCAAGATCATCGACAAGACCATCGGCCTGCGCGTCCCCGCTGAGGTGGAGATCGACGGCCTGGATATCCACGAGCACGGCCTGACTTCTGCTTACGCCGGTTTCTCCATCTCCGATGCCAACGCCGCTGCCATGGTGCCCAACGAGAACACCGATCTGGGCGAGGATGATGCCTCCAGGGCAAGCGCCGTGCAGATGAACGCTGCCGTGCCTGTGGTCAAGGAGCCTGCCGTCATCCACGATGGCATCTACGACACCGGGATGCACAAGGTGTCCATCATTGCAAAGCTCTCCAAGTTCGATCAGCTCAAGACCGCGCTGAACGATCTGGGTGTGACCGGCATGACCGTGACCCAGGTGATGGGCTGCGGCATCCAGAAGGGCACCACCGAGAAATACCGCGGCGTGCCTGTGGACAGCACCCTGCTGCCCAAGATCAAGGTCGAGGTCATCGTTTCTAAGATCAGCGTGGACGCTGTGGTGGATGCCGCCAAGAAGGCCCTGTACACCGGCCACATCGGCGATGGCAAGATCTTTGTTTACAACGTGACCCGCGTGGTCAAGATCCGCACCGGCGAAGAGGACTTCGCCGCCCTGCAGGATGTGGAGTAACGCTCCGCACAATTTTAACCGCTGTCCCGCTTTGAAAGCGTGACGATATTTGTTCTCCTTGTTCTCCTTTTTCCTTTTTCTGAAATCCATTCGGCAGAACCCCTGCTTCCTCCGCACAAGGAAGCAGGGGTTTGTCGTTGTCACCACGATGTGAGCCCCCCTGCAATGGTTCCGGGTTGACATCCCTGTGCGGGCGTGTTATTTTGGAGTGTAAAATTTTCAGTTTTTTTGTATCAGGAGTTTCTATGAGCAACTTGAATGATTTTAACCGCGAGGCCAAAGCCGCCCTGCGGGTGGCCCTGCAATGGCTGCTGCTGGCCGTGCCCACGGGTCTGGTCTGCGGCGCAGTCGGCACAGCGTTCCACCTGAGCGTGGAGTACGTCACCGAGCTGCGGGCCGCGCAGAGCTGGCTGCTGCTCTGCCTGCCGCTGGCGGGCCTTGCCATCGTGGCACTCTACAAGGTCACAAAGTGCGAAGGCGTGGGCACCAACAATGTCATCCGCGCCGTGCAGAGCGGCGAGCCGGTCAGCCTGCTGCTGGTGCCCGCTATCTTTCTGGGCACGGTGCTCACCCACCTGTTCGGCGGTTCTGCCGGCCGCGAGGGTGCCGCTTTGCAGATGGGCGGCAGCATCGGTTGGAACGTGGGAAAACTGCTGCATCTGAGCGATTACGTCCGCCGCACTGCCACCATCAGCGGCATGGCAGCGTTCTTCTCCGCCCTGTTCGGCACCCCGCTGACCGCCGCCCTGTTTGCCATGATGGTGGAGGACGTGGGGCTGACGTTCACTTCGGCCTTTATGCCCGCGTTCACTTCGGCCCTCATTGCTTACGGCGTATCCCTGTTCTTCGGGATCGCCCCGACCAATTTTGTGCTCAATTCCATCCCGCACCTGACGCTGGAAACCGCGCTTCAGACCGCCCTGCTGGGCATTGCCTGTGCCGCCGTGACCCGACTGTTCTGCTGGACGCTTCACACCCTGGAGCACGGGATCCCCAAACGGATCCCGAATCCCTGGCTCCGGGCTTTTGCGGGCGGTGCAGCCGTGGTAGTGTTCTCGTATCTGTTCGGTGTCGGGCGGTACAACGGGGCCGGAATGGCCGTCATTGCCGATGCCGTGGAGCAGGGAGCCGCGCTGCCCTGGGATTTTCTGTGCAAGATCTTCCTGACCGCCCTGACCCTGGCAGTAGGCTTCAAAGGCGGCGAGGTGGTCCCAAGTTTCTACATCGGGGCGACCTTTGGCTGCATCGCCGGGCCATGGCTGGGCCTGCCCGCCGGATTTGCCGGTGCCATCGGTCTGGTCTGCGTGTTCTGCGGAGCCACAAACGCCCTGATCCCCTCCATCCTGCTGGGATTCGAGCTGTTTGGCGGGCAGGGGCTGGAGCTTATTGCGCTGGGCTGCGGCGTGTGCTACATGCTCTCGGGCCACCATGGCCTCTACAGCAGCCAGACCTTTGTCACCAACAAGCTGCGGCCGGAGTACGCCTCCCACAAGTGGCGGGTCAAGCTGAAGAAAAAAGAAGAATGATTTTTCGCAGATTTTCGCCGCGGAGCGCTTGATTTTTTGCCGCCATCGTGCTACAATCAGCGTAGTTTCATCCTGACCAAAGCGATGATGCGGACAAACCGAAGCTCGTTCCCCATGACGCAGAGAGGGCTGCCCCGGATACCGGGTGCTGCAAGCAGCCTGCCGTGCATCGGGCTTCTACCACCGCAGAGCGCAGAGGAGAACCTCTGCCGGGTGCGCCCGTTACAGCACAGCGAGTGGCGTGCTCTCAAGGGCACGCAATTCGGGTGGAACCGTGGAACGCGTGAAATCTTCAGGCGCTTCATCCCGTAAATTTGAGCGGGATGGAGCGCTTTTTGTTTTAACTTTCACCAAAAGGAGAACCGTTATGAAGATCATCTACAAAGACGGCCATGTGGACGAGTGCCCGCAGGACCAGGAACTGCATGTTATCCGCCACACCGCTGCTCACATCATGGCGCAGGCCATCAAGCGCCTGTACCCCGAGGCTGACTTTGCCTTTGGCCCTGCCACCGAGAACGGCTTCTACTACGATGTCGATCTGGGCGACACCAAGCTCACCGATGACGATCTGGCCAACATCGAAAAAGAGATGCGCAAGATCTGCAAGGAAAATCTGGCCATCAAGCCCTTCATCCTGCCCCGTGACGAGGCTGTGAAGCTGATGGAGGAGCGCCAGGAGCACTACAAGATCGAGCACATGGCTGACCTGGCCGACGAGACCGAGTTCAGCTTCTTCCAGCAGGGCGAGTACGTTGACATGTGCATCGGACCCCACCTGACCTACACCAAGGCGCTGAAGGCCTTCAAGATCACCCAGCAGTCCGGCGCATACTGGAAGAACGACAAGGAAAACAAGATGCTGACCCGTATCAACGGTGTGGCATTCCACAACCAGGAAGAGCTGGAAGCCTGGGAGAAGGAGCAGCAGGAGGCCCGTGAGCGCGATCACCGCAAGATCGGCAAGGAGATGGGCCTGTTTATGACCGATGACCTGGTGGGCCGCGGCCTGCCCATGTTCCTGCCCGCAGGCTACACCGTCTGGCAGGAGCTGGAGAACTATATCAAGGAGAAGGAGCGTGCACGCGGCTACCTGCACGTGATGACCCCCTGCATCGGCACCGTGAACCTGTACAAGACCTCCGGCCACTGGGATCACTACCGCGAGAACATGTTCCCCGCCATGGAGATGGAGGGCGAGAGCTACGTCCTGCGCCCGATGAACTGCCCCCACCACATGATGATCTACGCAAATCGTCCCCACTCTTACCGTGACCTGCCCATGCGCATCGGTGAGATCGCACACGATTTCCGCTACGAATCCTCCGGCACCCTGAAGGGCATTGAGCGCGGCCGCCACTTCTGCCAGAACGATGCCCACCTGTTCTGCACCCCGGAGCAGATCAAGAGCGAGGTCGCCGATGTCTGCAACCTGATCTTCGAGACCTACAAGGACTTCAAGATCACCGATTACCGCTGCGTTCTGTCCCTGCGTGACCCCGCCGACAAGAAGAAGTACCACGATGACGATGCCATGTGGAACCACGCCGAAAACGCTCTGCGCGAGGTGCTGACCGAGCTGGGCATCCACTTCACCGAGGAGATCGGCGAGGCCGCCTTCTACGGCCCCAAGCTGGACGTGAACGTCAAGCCTGCCGTGGGTGCTGAGTACACCCTGTCCACCTGCCAGCTGGACTTCTGCCTGCCCGCAAAGTTCCACCTGACCTATGTGGACAAGGACGGCTCCGAAAAGACCCCCGTTGTCCTGCACCGTGCGATCCTGGGCTCCCTGGACCGCTTCATGGCCTACCTGATCGAGGAGACCAAGGGCAAGTTCCCCACCTGGTTGGCACCTGTTCAGGTCAAGGTCCTGCCCGTTTCCGAAAAGACCCTCGAGTATGCGGAGAGCATCACCGAGAAGCTGGTGGAGGCCGGTGTCCGCGTGGCTCTGGACGACGACAACCAGAAGATCGGCTACAAGATCCGTGCCGCACAGCAGGTGGACCGTGTGCCCTACATGCTGGTTCTGGGTGCAAAGGAAGCCGAGGCCGGCAACCTCTCTGTCCGTGACCGCAAGGGTGAGACCACTACCATGGAAGTGGATGAATTCATCGCAAAGGTCACCGAGGAGATCAAGACCCGCGCATACAACAACTAAACATACGCTAAAATAATAGCAGCGAGGCCCTTTTCCCGCACGGGAAGAGGGCCTCGCTGCTTATATCTGGAACGGTGCATGGAGCGCTGAATCCAGCAGCCCTTCACCCCGTATACCATCCGAGCCGCCCGTCTGCTCGATCAACGCCGTGTGAAGGAGCTAGACCTGCCGTTTGCTCAGCACTTTCATTTGTGGGGGCTTTACCGATTTTTCCTGTCTGCCCACGCACGGACGGCAGAGTAGAGGGCGGCGAAGACAAGCCCGGCCACGGCCCAGATGATCCAGCTCTTTTCCCAGTTGTTGTTCCAGAAGCTGACAGCGAGGTACACCGCCGTTACAAGGCACCAGTAGGCCCCGGCAAACCAACCGACGCGGCGGTTCGTCCACTTTTCGCGGACGGTGTATTCCCCCGTTTGCAGCAGCTTATCAAAGCTGCCCTGGGTCATCCCGGCCCGGATGAACAACTGTACTGCACCGGCCACAATGGCCAGCAGCAGGCCGACTGCGGCAGCGACCCAGAAGCCTGGTGCTCCCAGCATGGCCGTGCCCAGGATCGGCACCACGGCCAGCACACAGAGCACCACGCCCTGGGTCATGCTGCGGCGGTAGGTGGGCGCATACTCCTGTTTCTGCCGCTCCACGATGCCCTCCACACCATAGGCAAGAGCGATCTGCTCTTTTTCCAGATATTCGAACGCTTCCAGCCGGATGGCGGCGGGCAGGATGAGCAGCAGCCCCAGCGCGACGAAGAGCAGCAGGACGATGACACCGATCCCTGCCATCCGCTCTTCGTTGGGTGTACCATCGCTCCATGCGCCCAGAACAAGCAGCGTGATGGGACTGAGGATGCACAAGCCCACACCCGCCGCCATCTTCCCATGCACGGCCTGCACCGTGCTGAGATATGCGTTTGCCTCGTCAAATGAGACGGTGCGGCAGGGTTCCGTCACCCGCTCTTCCTTCGGCAGCGGGGACGTGGCATCGGGCTGTTCCAGCTCATCTTTTAATAAGTAGTCGGTGCTCACTTCAAACAGAGTACTCAGCTTCAGTATTTTATCCAAGTCGGGGATGGACGTTCCGCCCTCCCACTTCGAGACAGCCTGACGCGAAACGTTCAACTGATTGGCCAGTTCCTCCTGACTCCAGCCTGTCTGGCGGCGGAGCAGGGCAATTTTTTCGGCTAAGATCATAGTGTATTCCTCATTTCAGCCGCAGTGCGGCGGGTGTGGATCGATCTTCGGACAGGTTCCTGTGGTCTTATCATAGCAGATTTTCCAGTTGACAACCACCAATTGCGGCTTGAAATTTGTCAACCAGCGGTTGCAGCCACGCAAAAACCGCCTGCACCCAGCATAATCGCATGGGCACAGGCGGTTTTGTTTCTACCATCTGTTACTTCAGCAGGTTATTATCCGCGAAGTAGTCAATGCGCATGGCTTTGCGGACATTGGCCAGGGTGGCGGCAGCGGTCTTTTCGGCCACGGCGCTGCCCTCCTTCAGGATCTCCACGACCTCGGGCAGGCGCTGCTCCCACTCCTTGCGGCGGTTGCGGATGGGCTCCAGCTCGGCCTGCATGACGGCGTTGAGGAACTTCTTGATCTTCACGTCGCCCAGACCGCCGCGCTGATAGTGGGCCTTGAGCTCATCGAGGTTCTGGTACTCCGGCAGGAACTCGGCGAAGTGCTCGGGGCGGCTGAAAGCGTCCAGATAGATGAACACGGGGTTGCCCTCCACCTTGCCGGGGTCCTGCACCCGCAGGTGGTTGGGGTCGGTATACATGGACATGATCTTCTTCTTGATGTCCTCGGGCTCATCCGACAGGTAGATGCAGTTGCCCAGGCTCTTGCTCATCTTGGCCTTGCCATCAATGCCGGGCAGGCGCAGGCAGGCGGCATTCTGGGGCAGCATGATCTCAGGCATGGTCAGGGTCTCGCCGTAGACGGCGTTGAACTTGTGCACGATCTCTTTACACTGTTCGATCATCGGCATCTGGTCTTCTCCAACCGGAACTGTTGTTGCACGGAATGCTGTAATATCGGCAGCCTGGCTGATTGGGTAACAGAAGAAGCCTACCGGGATACTTGCTTCAAAGTTTCTCTGCTGGATCTCTGCTTTTACCGTAGGGTTTCTCTGCACTCTGGATACTGTAACCAGATTCATATAATAGAATGTTAATTCTGTAAGCTCAGGAACCATTGACTGGATAAAAATGTGACATTTCTCAGGATCGATTCCACAAGCCAGATAATCCAGTGCTACGTTCATGATGTTCTGACGTACTTTTTCCGGATGTTCGGCGTTATCTGTCAGTGCCTGCGCATCTGCGATCATAATATAGATCTCATCATATTCTCCTGAATTCTGTAATTTTACACGTTCTTTTAATGAACCTACATAATGTCCTACATGAAGGCGTCCGGTTGGACGGTCGCCGGTTAATATGATCTTTCCCATTGTATTTTATCCTCTCGTTATATAATTGTTACAGTTATATGAATTAGCATACCCCAAAGCCACTTTTCTGTCAAGAATTTGACTCCGCTGTCTCCAATCCTTCTCCTTTTAATACCTTCTTAAAAGCAGCAGGCAAAGGAGCGATAAACTCTTTTCCTGACAGATAATCCAGAGGCTGTGCCAGCTTTTCCGGCATGACAAGTTTCCAGGAATGTAAAAGCTGGGAGCGCACTTTATATTTCTTCTGGATCTGCTCATTCAACTTTGGATCTCCATACTTAAAATCTCCTAAAATAGGATGGCCAATAGAAGCCAGATGGGCACGGATCTGGTGGGTCTTTCCGGTGATCAGATGCACTTCTAAAAGCGTTACACCGTCATGGGACTTTATCGGACGGTATTCGGTGATGATCCGTGCACTTCCAGGTCTTTCCTGAAACAGTATTTCTACTTTGTTGGTGCGCTCGTCCTTAAAAAGCCATCCTTCTACCCGGCTCGGTTTTTCGATGATTCCCGCTGTCAGGCAGAGATAATATTTTCCAATGGTGCGGTCATGAAACATCTGGCTGAGTGACTGCAGTCCTGCCATGCTTTTCCCTGCCGCTACAATTCCGCTTGTATTGCGGTCCAGACGGTTGCAGATGGAAGGTCTGAATGCCCGGAGATCCTCCTCTGTCAGTGCATAGCTCTGGATCAGATAAGAAATCAGATGCTCCACCAAAGACTCGTCTGACCTTGCTGCTTTCTGGGAGAGCATCCCCACAGGCTTATTGATCAGAATAATATCCGCATCCTCATAGAGAATGTCCAGACTGACATTTGTATAGCCGGAAAACGCTTCCGAAAATTTTTGGATCGTTTCATCTGATAAAAATAATTTACTACAGTCGCCCTTTGCCAGCTTTTCATTGCCGGACGCCTTTTTCCCGTTCAGCGTAATTATTTTTTTTCCGGAGCATTTTGTACAAAAAACTCTTCGGGGCTTTATTTAAGTATTTGCCAAGCAGCTTGTCAAACCGCTGCCCGGCTTCCTGTTCTGTAATCTTGATTTCCTGCATGTTTTGTAACTCCTCATT
>ENA-OQKB01000130-OQKB01000130.1-human-gut-metagenome-genome-assembly--contig:-NODE-130-length-17588-cov-2.459424_pt1 | contig 17588 bp, 20 predicted proteins | sample MGYA00242646_ERZ504793 | MGnify/ENA primary metagenome ERZ504793 (study PRJEB26092, sample SAMD00036409) | human gut metagenome | host: Homo sapiens | study: EMG produced TPA metagenomics assembly of...
ACGCATTCATGATAATAAGAAAAACCGGAAGTATAAAGATAATTCCAAGGCACAGCCACAAAATGCTTTTTAAAACTACTGTTTTATTCATTCCTTCTTTTTCCACTTTACATCTGTACCCTTCCCTTTTTCTAGTGATCTTAAGCTGAATCAATGCAATAATACCTACCAAGTAAAAACAGTATTATAGATTTTGCAGAGCCATATCCCATTTTAAACGAACCAAATGCATCATTATATATATTCAGTGCAATTGTCTGTGTACTTATTTGCCGGACCTCCACTAGTCAGTGATAACGGAATGTCAAATGCTTTGAAAGCTCCTGCAATTGATACAAAGAGATTAATTGTAATTGTCGGCATTAACAATGGCAATTGGATATAAATAAATTTTCTTAATTCCTGTACATCCATCCAGAACAGCTGCTTCCAACACATCTTTTTGTATTGTCTGCAATCCTGTAATGTATAACATCATAAGAAAACCGGTAGACTGCCATGTTGTTAACTAAAATAACTGTAAAAGCCGCAGTACCTGCATTTCCAAAACCAGCTGTATATTAGCCAATGCATCTATGTGCAAAATTTTGGCCCAGATTTGGAATGGCTCCTGTAAAAATAAAAGACCATACAAAAGAAAACCATTACACCACTGATAATATTAGGAATAAAAAATAAAGAACGTATTACGCCTTTACACCGTACATTTGAATCTAAAAAATATGCTATTACAAAGCCTATTAAGTTTGACATTAAAATTGATATTACCGCCAAAATTAAAGTAAATACCACAGAATGAATAAATGTCTCGTCTCCAAGAAGCTTAGTGTAATTTCCCAGACCGACAAAATCTTTATTTCCTTTTATCAAATTCCAATTATAAAAAGACGCCGGAAGTGTTCCTAAAAGTAATGGACCTGCAAGTGCAAGAACGTATAATAACATCGACGGAATCGTAAGACCAAAATAAAACCATTTATTTTTTTTACAACAATCCAACATAAAATTATCTTCCTTTCTGATAACAAAAGCTTCTGCAATATTTCTGCAGAAGCTTCTGTTACCACTTATACCTTTCCCGATTTTACTTTACTCAAGAAGCTCTGAAAATTTCGAATCTAACTGATCTAAAGTAGTATCCATATCCGTTGTTCCGGCAAAATATCCCTGAATTACCGGCCCAATCATATCACCAGCGCCGGACTCAAGCTGTGAGTATACCCATGGTTTTGTCTGGTTATTTGACATATAATTCTTATAATCTTCGAAATACTGATATTCTGTTGACATTGTAAAATCCATTGCAGGTGGTGCTGCGCCCATCGAATCAGCACTATAATGCATCCATCCATTTTCATCTGTGTTATCACTCAGATAATTCAGAACCTCACGCACTGCATCCAGATGTGGAGTATTCTGATTTACTGCAATAACAAATTCCTACATCTACATCAAGTTTTGCATCTTCCTCATTTTCTGTAAGTGGTACTCCAAACAGACCAACCTGTAAATCCGGATTAATACTTTGTGCATTCAGAAGAGAAAATTCTCCGGTCACAATCATAGCAGCTTCACCTGATGCAAATGCATTAAAGCCTGATGTGGAATCTGCATCCATATAATTTCCACCGGAATTTTCTTTCATCATATCCATAAACTCAAATTCAAGTGAAGAATTATCATTCCTGAAACTTCCTTTTCCTGCATTCATATCTGCAACCCATGACTCATAATCTCCAACTGCTGCTCCCTGCAGACAGCTAAATAAATGATTCAATGTCCATGTCTCTTTATAGGTGGCTGCAAATGGTGTAATACCACTTGCCTGAAGTTTTTCACATACTTCTTTCATTTGTGAGAATGTTTTCGGTACTTCTGTAATTCCAGCCTTTTCAAATAACTCCTGATTATAATAAACTCCCAGCATTTCCAGATTCATTGGATACGCATAAATTTTTCCATCATAGCTGCATGCATCTTTTACAGAATCATAAATCTTTGTTGTAAATCCTTCCTCGCTCAAATCCACAATTCTGTCTGTTGCTGCAAACTGCTGCACCTGTGTATATGGATTCAGGAAAAACATATCCGGAAGATCATTAGATGCCACCTTTGCTCCAAGATATTGACTATAATCTCCTGATTGCATTTCAACTACAAAATTAATTTTATCCTGGCGCTTATTAAATTCATCTGCACCTTTCTGAAAATTATCTGCTGCTCCAGAAGACCACACCGCTAATTTAACGGTTTCTTTTTCGTCTGAATCCGCTTTTACAACTGTTGCTCCACTAATCATGACTGTCCCCATAGCGACTGTCATCATCAGGCTAATCATCTTTTTCCTCATAAAAACTCCTTTCTTTTACCTGCTTTGTCCTTTTGTTATTTTAGAAGTACTTCTTTTGTTAACAATATAATACCAACCTCTGCCTCCTTTTTCCATACGTCAGATTATGACAAAACATATACATTTTTTACCTTTACTCAAAAAAGACGCAACCCACATTTCTGTGACTCACGCCTTTCTCTACTCATATTTTCGTCATCCAGACTTTTAACTCTATTTATGATAACTTACTCATAACAACAGACCTTACAGATGGCATCACTTTCCACAGCACTCCACAATGGCTTTTTCCATATCTTCTATCTGGAAAGGTTTTGCCAGGTGTGCAGTCATGCCGGCTGCGAGACATCTTTTGGCATCTTCCTCAAATGCATTTGCAGTCATTGCAATGATCGGAATTGTTTTTGCATCTGCCCTGTCCATGGCACGTATGGCTTTTGTTGCTGCAATGCCATCCATAACAGGCATCATGACATCCATCAATATGGCATCAAAGGTTCCCGGAGGATTACTTTCGAAGTGCTCCACCGCCTGTCTGCCGTTTTTTGTCAACTGTAACCTTCGCACCGTCATCTGTCAGCAGCATTTCTATGATTTCAGCATTAAGCTCATTATCCTCAGCTGCCAGCAGATGCAGTCCACGAATATCATATTTCTCTGCAATTTCCTTATCCTTTTTCTGTTCCCGGGCAATCTCAAAGGGAATGGTAATGACAAACACAGATCCAACTCCCACCTGACTTGTCACTTCAATACTTCCATTCATCTGCTCAATCAAGCCTTTAGTGATCGCCATTCCCAGACCGGTTCCCTGATAAACACTACGGGCATCTGTTTTTTCCTGTGAGAACGGATCAAAATATGACTCAGGAACTCCGGACTCATCCCTATACCTGTATCAGAAATCGTCCATCTGTATGTACAGATTCCATCATGTACATCTACAGCCTCCATTACCGTAGTGATCTTTCCTCCCGGCCGGTTATACTTAATACAGTTTCCATAGATGTTCAGAAAAATCTGGCGAAGATGCAGTGAGCTTCCATAGACATAAGGATAAGGGATATTCTCCTTATTTTTCTCATAAATCCACTGAATATCCTCATCTGCTGCCTTGTGAGTGATAATACTCTCAATCTCATAGACCAGATCTTTGAGACAGATATATTCATGAGTCAGAACAATATGACCTTCCTCTATTTTACTCATCTGCAGAACATCATTGATAAGGGAAAGCAAATAATCCGCTGCTATCTTCATCTTTTTATGATTTTCCTGTATCAGTTCCTTATCCTCAAAATGAGTCTCGTCAATCTTTAACAGACCAATAATACCATTCAGAGGTGTCCTGATATCATGGCTCATTCGGCTGAGGAATTCGTTTTTGCCCTGCTCTCGGCACGCATCTCATTGAATGCTGCCTGAAGGCGCGCCTGTTCCTGCTCATCCCGTTCATGTCTCTGTGTGGTATCCTGAAGCAGAATGATCGCATAGATCATAGGCACCTCAGCAAGAATTTCTGTATCAAACACCACCATCCTGGTCATAAGAACTGTTTTCTGTACCCAGCGGATACTTCCATCATCTTCGCGGGCACAATATTCCACAGACATATTTGTTTCTCCGTTCTCAAACCTCTTACGAAGTTTTTCACAGTTATCTGTCATGCAGTAACCGGCAATTGTTTCCTGGGTGATTTTTTTCTCATATTCCCAGCAATAATCCCGATAAGAACATGGAAGCGGGTAGTCCATAAAAAGTTCCCGGCTCTTCTGTTCTTTTCCATTCAGTACGATTCTTCTTTCCAGAACATCCTTTGTCAGATTTACTGTATAGATCACATCTGACAATTCCAGAAGCGCATCCACATAGCTGTCATTTTCCAGGATTGACTGTTTCAGTTGTTCATAATAGAGCTGAAGCTGCTCTTTTGCACCTGTCTGACCTTCAGAAGTCTTTCGGATGGTTTCAAATGCCAGAAGAAAATGATGCAGCTTTTTGTCCTCATCCCAGTCCACCGGAATCAGTGTCAGGCGGTTATATGCCCCCTGTTTTCCGATATTATACTCATATTCCAGCACGTCTTCCTTCGTATGCATCTTCTTTTGAAGCTCCGAAATCTGCAGCCCTTCGCGGATATCTGCCTGACAGGACTTTTCAATCTGTTCCTCTATGATCTGTTCCACTGCTCCGGAATATGCACCATCAGAGGCCAGGAAAAAATTTTCACTGGAACGAATCGCCCGATAGGTATCCATCCTGGCATCACAGTATAGACAATCCGAGAAATTACTGCCATGCTGATTAAGCAGCTTTAACAGCTGATATCCCTGATGCTTTTCTGCAGCAGCTTCTTCCCTTTTTACATGATTCTTATTGATATACATGTTTTTGTCTGCGCAGTTAAACAGTTCTCTCATTGTACTTCCGGGAAAATCGCCGGCCAGTGCAAAGCCTGCTGCATAGCTCAGGGGAGTATCCGGATACACTTTGGATTCCTCTCTCATATCTCTGCGCACCTTTTCAAGGCACTGTGTCATCTGTTCCCTGTCCAGTCCATGGGTAACTGCAAGAAACTCATCTCCACCTGCTCTTCCCACAAACTGCTCTGCCGGCATGGAAGCCCGCAGGCAGATGGCAAATCTACGGATATAGGCATCACCGGCTTCATGACCTCTGCTGTCATTAATACGCCGGAGATTATTAAGATCAAAACTGCAGACACCGGTATCTGCATCCGGTTCTTCCTCACTCAGTAATTCTTCACATTTATTTTTGTTCGGAAGTCCCGTCGCATCATCCAGATATACCTTTCGCTGCAGCAGGCGGTTCATTGCAGCATATTGTATTGCTTTGATGAATTCATATCCGATCAACAGCATCAGCACAACAATATCTGCTGTGATATATTTCTCAAGCAATGATAAGGATGTGGCTTTTTTCTGCGAATATTTTTCAGCCAGGCCTGTTGCTTCATCGCAGATCACAAAAAACTCCTCACTTTCCGGAATAATATCTGTGTTTCTGGCTCCTTTGAACCTCACAAGATAAATTTTCTTATACAGGTCAGAGAATTTATCATCCAGTTCCTGCATTTTATTCTGAAAATCAACATCATTGAGACGTACAAGATTTAATTCATCATTTCCATTTCGCAAACCGTCAATAAAAGTTCTTATATCATGGATCATCTCATTTTCCTGCTGCATGGAAAGCTCCAGTTTTATGAGTCTCTGTGTCTCTCCCCTGACTAAACCGGTATAATTTACAATACGGGCCGTTCCCTGAATATCTGAGACAATTCCCATCATTATGATAATAAGGATAGCCATAATAACTGCCAGAACACCAATACTGACCTGAATAATACTTGATTTCTTTTTCTTATTCTTTACTTCGGACATGGCCCTCCCCCTTTTGTTTTATTTTGGAAAAATACTTTCCGCATTCTAACTATTTTACCGTACTTTTTCCGTTATGCCTACCACAAATTTATTAATACTATATCGATTCCATAAAATAATGCTACCTTTTCGGAACCATATGGTTCTGTATAGTTGCAGTAATGCATATTAATTAAGAGGCTTGCTATAAATTTCCAAACAGGCATCAAAAACACCCGGCAAAATTACTTTTCATAATCTGCCGGGTGTTCTCTTTCGCCCTCTCTGTATAGATTATTGATAATGTCTTCCAGACGGTCGAAGTTATATTTTTCTTTTTCAGTTTTTTATTTGACTGCTCCGGTAATACCTTCTGCAAACTGTTTCTGTAATACAAAGAATACGATCATTGTAGGAATAGAACAGAACAATACACCGCACATCAGCATACCATAATCTGTCACATAACCTGTGATCAGGTTGGCGATCAGCATTGGCATGGTCATTGCCTTGTTGTCTGTCATGATTACCTTTGGCCACAGATAAGAGTTCCATGCATTCATAAAGGTAATAACAGCAGCCGCTGCATATGTAGATTTCATTGTAGGAATGAACATCTGGAAGAAAATCCTTACTTCATTGAGTCCGTCAATACGTGCAGCTTCAATAATATCAACCGGGAATGATCTGGCATTCTGACGGAACATCATGATCATAAACGGCGTGGAAATAATCGGAAGGATAAAACCTACTGCTGTATTCAAAAGTCCTGCCTTGGAGAACATTTTGAATAACGGAACCATAGTTGCAACCTGCGGAACCATCATAGCCAGAAGCAGGATTGAAAATACTCTGTCTTTCCACTTATCATGGTAAACTTCAAATCCGTAACCTGCGATAGAGCAGATCAGAAGACAGATCACTGTAGTAAGGATTGCATAAAAGAAGGAGTTTCCAAGTGCTCTCCACAGTGGCTGCTGGGATGTAAGATTACGGAAGTTTTCCATAAAATGGCTTCCCGGAATAATTCGTCCACGTGATACATCTGTGGATGTATTAGTTGCAGCTGAAATCATCCAGTATAACGGGAATACTGAAATAAATGACACGATGATCAGAAAAATATAGGTTGGAATCAATCTTCTCTGAATGGCTGATTTGTTTTTCTTAGTCACGTGTATCACCTACTTTCAAATTAATAAATGCAAGTACAGCTACCATAATGAATATGATAAATGACATTGCTGCTGCATATCCAAAGTTTGGTACGTTAATAAAACATGTATTGTAAATATAGTGGGACATTGTGATTGTTGAGTTTGCCGGTCCACCCTTTGTCAGGTTGACAGACTCATCGAACAGCTGCAGTGTACCATTAATTGACATGATAAATGTCATGATAATTGTCGGTTTCAGAAGTGGTACGGTAATTTTCCAGAAGGTCTTCCAGCCATTGGCACCATCGATCTTTGCTGCCTCGTATACAGAATATTCAATATTCTGAAGACCTGCCAGATAGAACACCATGTTATATCCTGTCCATCTCCAGATCAGCGCAAGGATAATTACAATCTTGGCACTGGCGGAATTCCCCAGGAAATTATAGCCGGTAGATAAGATTCCAAGTTTGATCAGAATACTGTTGATCAGACCATCTGTAGCAAACATGGAACGGAAGATCAATGAATAGGATACCAGGGATGTCGCACATGGAAGAAATACACAAGTACGGAAAAATCCCTTAAATTTCAAATCTTTGTTATTCAGAAGCTGTGCCAGAAGAATTGCCAGTATCAGCATGATCGGCACCTGAATGATCAGATACAGGAATGTATTTGCAATAGACTGCTGAAATACCTTGTCTGCCAGAATACGTTTATAGTTGCTGAAGATCGGATCTGCAAATCTCATATTTGCTCCGGCTCCGGTCTGCAGGGAAATGATAAATGCACGTATCATTGGATAAAAGCTCATGATCGCGATCATGATAGTTGCAGGAGCCAGGAACGTCCATCCTGCTGCCCTCTGCTTGCCAAGCAGAGACATACCTTTTTTCTTAGAATTCACGTGAACTCCTCCTTTCAAAAAACTCTGTAACTGTTCAGCATTTTGCCGGACAATTACCAACTCTTTGCAGTAAGATGGGGGACTGCTGGCAGTCCCCCGCACTTACCTGTTTTCATTCACTTAATCACTGTCTACAGATTGCTTCACAGTTTCACTGTTCCCGCAATCCTGACATCATCTGATCCTGCGATCAGAATTTATTCAGTCATCTTGAATGCCAGAGTATCCTGAGCTTCCTGAAGGGCATCTTCTACAGGTGTGCCGTTTACGATATTTACAACTGCTGTGTTGACGCATTCTCTTGCTTCATAATGATACGGTGTTTTTGTGAACTCCGGAATATGAGAAGAGTATTCTACAATTGTGGAGAAGATTGGCTGTCCACCAAAGAATTCATTTGGCTCGTTGTAAACCTTAGATTCACCTGCCGGCAGATAACAGGAGATTGCACCTGCTTCCGGAAGGATTGTATCATAGAACTCTGTGCTGGAACCAAATGTACTTGCAAGGAAATCTTCTGCAAGTTCTACATTCTGGCAGTTGGATGTAACATACCAGGAAGATCCACCATTGTTTGCATAGTTTGTAGCTGTATCAACATCGTCTACTTTAGGCATTGTTGTGATCTGCCACAGACCCTTCTGATCTTCTGTAGACATCAGAGTAGCTGTGATCCAGTTACCATTTACAATACCTGCTGCCTCACCGCCTGTAATAGTAGCGATATATTCATCCCAGTTATTTACAAGTTTAACAACGTCATTCTTAACCAGATCTACATAAAGATTGATGCATTTCTCTGCAACTTCATTGCCTACGATGTAAGCTTCGCCATCTTCGTTTACGAAGTTAGCTCCGCAGGACTGCATCATCATCATCAGAGTATCGCCACCTGTAGCTTCACTTGTAAGAAGATATTTTCCGGTTTTTTCATGAACATCTTTACCGATTTCCATGAACTTGGACCATGTGATATCTGTCAGATCATCAATAGTATATCCTGCCTCGTCAAGGATATCTGTACGATAGCATGCAATAACAGCACCATTATCAAACGGAACACCATAGTGTGTATCATCTACCATGGAATAGGACTGTTTCAGTTTACCAAAATCATCCAGTTAATGTTGATATCTTTCAGATCTGTGAATGCATCCGGATAGCTCTTCAGATATTTCTGATAGCTGTTGTACCTGCATAAGAACGATATCAGGAAGTGTGCTGTAAATCGCCTGCATTTGCTGCTGTTGTCAGTTTAGTCTGGCAGTCATCAGAAGATGTCTCTACGATATCTACAGAAAATCCCTCATGATCTTTTGCATACTGATCTGCTGCGATCTGCATGGATTTGATGTTGAAGTTCTGATCCCACGCCCATACAGTTAACTTGTTGTCATCATCAGATTTCGCAAAAACAGCTGTAGCTGATCCTGCAAAGGATGCTACCATAGCACCGGTCATTAATACTGCGAGTAATTTTTTTCTCATATTTATATCCTCCTTTATTAAGCTTATTCTTTCTTCCGAATCGCTTGTAAGTTGATTATAGCATCCGATTTTCAGGTATAGTTTGCATAACCGCACACATAATGTGCAATTTCGACCATTTTATGTATTTTGCACTATTAAAAATATTTAAAAATATATTTTTTGTTCACTTTCTCATTTACTATGTTTTTACTATGTAATTTTAATAACAAAGGCCACTTTCATGGACAAAAAAATATATATTTTTGTCTTTAAAAATGACCTTTGTTATTATTTCATAAATTTTCCGTTCAATTTTTGTACATATTTTACAGTTTTTAATTCATTTTATGCAAAATAGACTTTTTCAGGATATTGTGTTTTCATCGCATGAAGCAGTTCCTCATTAAGATCAAGAAGCAGTTTTATTTTGTGCCCGTCTTCCCGGATGATCATTGTATAATAAGGAGTATCTTCATCATAAGAGGTATAATCGTATTTTTTCAGCTTCTCCGTTCCACCATTCTTTTTGTACCTTGCAACACTTTCATGCCAGTGCGGTGCCACTGTCTCCAGATTACTCAGTTCCAGTATATGAGCTGTTTTGCGATACTTCTTGCCATAGATCACATCTATTTCAAACTGACCGTTTTCCATCATGTATTCATAATCCTTCTGACTGAATATATCAAAGACAAAATACAGCCCCGCAAGCAGAAATCCCGGAAGCATAAATGCCTGGGAAATCGTGATTCCCATAACCACAAAAAGCACTGCAAAAATAATCATTACCACACACAGGACTCCGGACATACTCTTTTTCTTTCTTGATACCTGCTCCACAATCTTATAGTTCATAACTTTTTTACCATCCTTCCTCTGAATGAATATCGAAATCCAAAAGCTGCTGTTCATAATTCTCCGGCCGTTTTCTCCATTCAACCGGAGTCACTCCCATTATCTGTCTGAAGTTCCGGTTAAACGTTGAATTGGTCGTGAAACCACATTTGTGCGCAATATCTGCCACCGGTATATCTGTTTTCTGCAGAAATTCACAGGCAGTATGAATCCGCACAGAATTAATATACTCCAAAGGACTTACTTTCATATGCGATGTAAATACTCTTCTGAAATGAGTTTCACTGATATGGCAGATCTTCGCCAGATCCTCTATCCGGATATCCTCCATATAGTGATAAGAAACAAAATCCAGTACGCGGGTGATCATATTTGTAAGTTTCCCTGTTTCCTCTTCCACCCTGTCTTCCGGTGAAGCCCGGTTCAGTCTGGCAATTTCTACTAGTAATGCCGCAAGAACTCCACTGGATTCTTCAATATAAAATTCTTCTCCCTCACGCATGATATTCATGATCTTAAGAATTTTTGCAGCTATAGAGGGGGACTCATTCTCTTTCAGAAATAAAGCCTTAGAATATATTCTCTGAATCATTTTTTCAGCCTTTACCGGATTGTTCAGAAATTTTTTCATGAAACCTTCCACATCTATGAAAAGATACTCCCATTTACTGACCGTACCCAGATCACTGTTAGTCGTATGAGCATAATTGGGTGGAATCACCGTAAATTCTCTTCCCGAAAACCGCATTTTAGCCTCACCAAACGCCATAACTCCATCCCCTTCGTAACAGAAACCAATCTCCAGATAATTATGAAAATGAAGATAATCCACATCATTTCCATAATTCTGAACCCACTTCTGTCCCAGAAGAGCCAGGATCGGACTTCCGGCAGGCATCTGATAATAACGGAATTCCATCTTCGGTTTTTTTCTCTTCTTTGCCATACAGTCACCTCATTTTCTGTTCTGTATTTTCACAATATGATTCTACCAGTTTTCTATATATTTTTCGATATTTTTGTACATTTTTCAATAAAAACATACAAAAATACCTGGCAGACTACTTTTTATAGTCTGTCAGGTATCCCTTTTCCATATCTGTTATTATCAATCTTTTTATTCACAGGCTCATGGCTGAACCCGAATAATTTTGACTGATAGCAGTTCTATACATACCTCTAGTGTGCCGACAAGTTGATTCTTGAAACAATCTTGCAGGATAAATTTTTTTATTTCAAGGCGGAGGAAGGAGGCGTAGCGGTGGCTACGGCGACCGACGACAACGCGGAAATAAGAAATTTAGACGCAAGATTGTTCGAGAAATCAACTTGTTGGTACACTAGTATCACTTTATTTTCTTCATGATTGTGGTTTTCTTCTGATTCCACACTGGATTGCATCTGTCGGACAGACTTTGCGGCATCTTCCACAGCGGATACATTCCGGACTGTTGGAGTTTTCCACAGGGTCTACGATCATCTGGCAGGCTTTTGCACATTTTCCGCATTTTATACACTTATCCTTATCCACTCTATATTTATACAGAGACACGGGATTAAAGACGGAATAAAACGCTCCCAGGGGACAGATATATTTGCAGAACGGACGGTAGATCAAAATAGAGAGAATGATCGTTATGACAAGGATCACATTCTTCCATATATACAGCCAGCCCAGTGCACTGCGCATGGATTTATTCAGAAGTACCAGCGGCAGTCCGCCCTCCAGTGTTCCTGCCGGGCAGATTAGTTTGCAGAAATAGGGTGCCCCCTGTCCCATAATATCCACCAGAAACAATGGAAGCAGGATCACAAATACTGCGAAAATCACATATTTCAGCTTACGAAGCAGTTTATCTCCCTTGAATGTACGAATTTTCTTAGGAAATGGAATCTTATTCAGCAGATCCTGAATCAGTCCGAAGGGACAGAGAAAACCGCAGATCAGCCTTCCCACCATAGCTCCGATGAAGATAAGAAATCCCACCACATAATAAGCCATCTTGAAATTCCAACTCCCTATCACAGCCTGAAGAGAACCGATAGGACAGGCACCAACAGCACCGGGGCAGGAATAGCAGTTCAGGCCCGGAACACAGGCTATTTTCAATTTGCCTGTGTAAATTTGCCTGTGACAAAGCCGGTAACATGACTGTTTGTAATGAACGCCCATAGTGCCTGGATTCCGTGGCGGGGCCACTCATTGATCTTCATATTTTTGTGTTTTGTTTCTTATTACTTTTGTTATCGCTGTTCTTTTTGTTACTCATTTATCCTATTCCTACACATTCCATACAGATATTAATGGCTTTTGTAAACACCACTGCCAGCTCTCCGCGGGAAATCCCATATCCCATAAAGCAGACTCCTACAAGCATAAGAATCAACGCCGGCCATTTACTGTTCCATATTTTGCTGGTTTTCAATTCATCCATTTTTTATTTTCCCTCTGTTACATTCTCCAGCTCTTTTTCCACGATCTCTTTCCACTCGTCCAGACTGTGGCTTCCGGAGTAAGTTTCGCCTACAATATTTCCGTTCTTATCAACAAAGAAAGTTTCCGGGAAAGCGGAGATTCCATTAAGACGTCCGTTCATCATTCCGGAATCCGGGATCAGGAATGGATAGGATGCCTTTGTTTTCTTCTGAAGTACCTGAGCCTTTTTCACTGCTTCCTGATCCTGCTTTCCACCACTGCCTACTGTATCCAGTGTCACGCCTACTACTCCCACACCTTTATCCTTCATCTCCTGATAAAGTTTCTCCAGATCAGGAATCTCATTGACACATGGAGAACACCAGGTGGTGAAAATATTTACCATAGTCAGATCATATTTGCTAAAGATATCCTGTGTGTAAGTTTTTCCATCAACTCCTGTTGTTTCAAATTTACCTACATTTGTTCCTTCAGTCGCCTCTGTACTGTCAGAAGTATCCTGTGGCTGGTCAAATGCAGAGAGCATCTGGAAAGGAGTCATTTCTGTAAGTGTTACCTCAATCCCCTCCACGTCCTTTAACAGATCTGCATCCGCATCCTTGTTTGTGCTGAGATAATATTTATATTTGCCATCACTGCTGGTGCCCAGTTCTTTATGCTCTGTACAGCCGGTAATCGTATCCAGATCTTTCTGGGATTCCTCATCATACATTCCGATCACACCTACTCTGCTGAGACTTTTCAGCCAGTCATCATATCCGGTGCCCATCTTGTCCACCTCTGCATCCTTCTGCTCATCTGTCAGGGTACACCAGCTGGCTGTGGCATATGTGACTGCATCTGCATTGTCATTCCATCTCTCATCTGTAAACATGGAAATGTTCTTCTTCTCCATCTGCTCTTTCAGATCTTTGGAAATCCCTAATTTCATTCCAAGGAATGGATATTCATAAGTATCCTGTGCCGGCTGAGCAATCTCTGACGGTTTGAAAGATCCTGCGATCAAGCCCTCGGAAGCTGCCACACTGCCATCTTCTGCTGCCTGAGCATCCTTTCCATCCATCTGAACCGCACCTGCACCGGCTTCCTCTGCAGGCACTGAAAGAGTTTCCTCTGCATGTGCAGTTACAATACCTCCCATAGATGTCACACTTAATACACCTGCTGCAAAAATCGCCATTAATCTCATTCTTCTGTTTTTCATTGTAAGTAAGCTCCCTTCATTTTTTACTGTTATGATTTTTATATTACCTTTAAGCCAAGCCGATAAAAGCATGCACTTCTCTACTTGCCCCTGACCAAATAACTGCTTCACAGTTTAGTTGGTTAACAGGCATCGTTTTATTGATATGCACACATTATAGCATCTGAGAAATAAAATCTGTGTTAAGAAAATAACTTTTTTCAAAATTTTATTTCATGGTCAATCACAGACAAATCTGAAACTTGTTAAAAGAACTTTGTAATCGGATATTTTAGAGGATTGCTATAATATGAAACATTTTCTTTTTTTACACGAATTTTATACTTCGTGTGCTATGATAAAACTGATAATATATCAGAGTACAAAAATTCAAAAAGGAGACTATCATGCACATTTTTAATTATAGAAGATGAAGAACAGCTCTGCCGTTCCATGGCAGAGGGGCTCCGCATGGACGGATACGAAACAGATACCTGCTTTGACGGAGAAGAGGGACTGGAATTATGTATGACAGAGAATTACGACCTGATCCTTCTGGATCTGAACCTGCCGGGAATTGACGGTCTGGAAATCCTGCGTCAGTTCCGTACCTTCAATACCAATACTCCTGTTCTCATACTCTCCGCAAGAGTACAGATCCAGGATAAGGTGGAGGGTCTGGATCTGGGAGCCAACGATTACCTCACCAAACCATTTCATTTCGAGGAGCTGGAAGCCCGCATCCGCAGCCTTACCCGCCGTAAATTTATCCAGGAGGATGTCTGCCTGAGATGCAGCCGCATTACCTTTGACACACGCACAAGAGAAGCCAGTGTAGATGGCGCGCCTCTGGCTCTCACCAGAAAAGAAAGCTCACTTCTGGAATACTTTCTGCTTCACCGCAACCGGATCATCAGCCCTGAGGAAATGATCGAGCATCTCTGGGACGGCAGCGTGAACAGCTTCAGTAATTCCATCCGGGTGCATATTTCTTCTTTAAGAAAAAAACTGCGAACTGCCCTTGGATATGATCCTATACAAAATAAGATTGGACAGGGATATATTCTGGAAGAATAAAAATCATTCATATCTGTACAATAAATATTTTCAGATTTCAAATACTACTATGTCATTATAATGAAACGAAAGGATTTATCTATGAAATTTATTCAGAAAAACTTTCCCCCCGCAGGCTCTCTCTCCAGTGGCGGCTCACATTGCTGATCTCCGGGCTGGTTATCACAGCCTGTGCACTGATGTATTTCTTCATCAGCCGTTCTGCTGTGACCGGCCTGGAAGGGATCTCCGACTATGTGGTTCTGGTCACCCCCGATAATTCAAACCCGATCTCCATCAATGTAGATCCAAAAATCCTCATCCCTGATCTGGAAAACCAGATCCAGAATACCAAAAATAAATTTCTGTTCCAGAGCATGATTGCCACAGGTATCATTATTCTTCTCAGCAGTATCTGTACCTGGTTTGTCACCAGAAGAGCCCTGACCCCTCTGCGCAGATTCAGTGACAGGATCAGCCAGGTACAGGCTCAGAATCTGTCTGAACCGCTGGAAGTCCCACTCTCAGAGGATGAGATCTCACGTCTGACCAGATCCTTTAATGACGATGCTTTCGCCCGCCTGGACAATGCATTCTCTGCACAGAAGCAGTTTGTGGCAAGTGCAGCACATGAGCTTCGCACACCCTTAGCTGTAATGCAGACAAATCTGGAAGTTTTTTACAAAAAGCCGGAGCACGCACCCCAGGAATACGACAGACTTTTCACCATGCTTCAGGAACAGACCGGACGGCTTTCCCATCTTGCGGAAATCCTGCTGGACATGACAGGTCTTCAAACAGTAGAGCGTTCTGACACTATTTCCCTTGCAGCACTCACAGAAGAGGTTTTCTGCGATCTGGATCCGGTTGCAGAAAAACATCAGGTCCGGCTTATTCAGACAGATGGCGACTGTACTGTTACAGGCAGCTATATCCTTCTGTACCGGGCAGTTTATAATCTGGTTGAAAATGCGATCAAATATAACCGGCCTTCCGGTTCCGTCACTGTAAGCATTCACACTGCAGAGTCTGCAGTCCTGGAGGTAACCGACACAGGCATCGGTATCTCCCCTGAAAATCAGGAAAAAATCTTTGATCCTTTCTACCGTGTGGACAAATCCCGCAGCCGTGCCATGGGCGGTGCAGGTCTGGGGCTTGCTCTTGTAAGCGAGATTGCCAGACAGCACAACGGTCAGGTAAAAGTAACCCAGAGCAGCGAAAAAGGCAGCACCATTGCCCTGATGCTGCCTGTAACACTCCTTTAAATCAACTGACCACTGATTTTTTCTCTTATTTATTTTTTTCCAGAATCTGAATCAGTTTCTGTGTATCTTCCATAGTAGTAGCCCAGCTTGTGGCAAAGCGGATCACAGAGTGTGTCTCATCATACTTCTCCCAGAATCCGAACTCCACATCCTGGGCTATTTCTTTCATTACATCATTAGACACAATACAGAAGATCTGGTTGGTAGGCGTATCCAGAGAAAGCTGATATCCATACTTCTTCAGTGCAGCCTTGATCTGCTCTGCAGCTTCCATTGCAGGTTTGCCGATCCGCAGGTACAGTCCGTCCGTAAACAGCTCACCAAACTGGATCCCGGCGATTCTTCCTTTGGCAAGCAATGCTCCATGCTGCTTGATGATTGTAAAGAAATGAGGAATCCGTCCTTTCTGCGGTATAACCACCGCTTCTCCAAACAATGCTCCGCATTTGGTTCCTCCAATGTAAAACGCATCACTAAATTCAGCCAGATCAGTGAGAGTCACATCGTTCTCCGGACTTGCCAGTGCATAGGCAAGGCGGGCGCCATCCACATAAAGGGGAAGATGATTTTCCCGGCAGACTTTGCTGAGAGCTGCTAATTCTTCTCTGGAATACAGGGTACCATATTCTGTTGGCTGGGAAATATATACCATTCCAGGCATTACCATATGCTCATAGTTGGCATCATCATAGAAATCCTTCACCAGCTTCTCAATCTGCTGTGCAGAGATTTTTCCATCTTTCTGCGGTACTATCAGAACCTTATGTCCACCAAATTCAATAGCGCCAGATTCATGGGTTGCAATATGACCTGTATCCGCAGCCACAACTCCCTGATAGGATTTCAAAAGTGCATCGATCACTGTGGCATTGGTCTGTGTTCCGCCAACCAACAGGAATACGTCTGCCTCCGGTGCATTGCAGGCTTTTCTGATCTTTTCTTTCGCATCTTCTGTATATGGATCCTGACCATAGCCCACTGTTTTCTCCAGATTCGTCTCCATCAGCTTTTTCATGATCGCAGGATGTGCACCCTCCATGTAGTCACTGGCGAAATATAAACGTGATTCTGTATTTTCCATTTTTATCGTTATGTCCTTTCTACTGCACTATTTGCGCATCTGACTTTTTTATTCATAGCTTCTGTTCTGTACCGGAACGCTATTCATTCTGTAACTCTATTTTTCTTAGCATTTCTCCCATCTGCTCTTCTGGCTTTCACAGATGGAGTTCCACTGACAATTCCCACAGATTTCTTTCCTCTTTCCTGATGCCAGGATTTTCTTTTGAACAATATCTGTAAAATCATCAAATTCCATGATCTGTCCATTTTCCAGACCGCACAGTTCCAGCACTGCATTGTCATATGCTTCTACAAGCGAAAAGGAAGAACAGCATCCTTTTTCATTATTCGGACAGGCAGAACAGATCTCGTCTGTATCTGCATGAAGCTGTATCTTTGCTCCCTTCTGGAAAATATCCAGCATTTCCTGCATATGTGCGGAAAACCCATTACTGTATCC
>ENA-OQKB01000132-OQKB01000132.1-human-gut-metagenome-genome-assembly--contig:-NODE-132-length-17570-cov-5.840738_pt1 | contig 17570 bp, 11 predicted proteins | sample MGYA00242646_ERZ504793 | MGnify/ENA primary metagenome ERZ504793 (study PRJEB26092, sample SAMD00036409) | human gut metagenome | host: Homo sapiens | study: EMG produced TPA metagenomics assembly of...
AGCCAACCCCGAACATCCGGATACTGACTCTGGAGGGAGCGGAGGTCAACGGCAGACACTTCCGGTTTTCTTCCAGCCTGTTCCTCTTTTTGTGTTGGAGAACCCCCACCCGGAGGAAATTCCTCCGATGTCTATCTTTGCAATCCAATAACAAATAAGTGTACGTACATATTATGAATATAGAAGAAAAACTCACCACGTCCATTATCAGCGCTATCAAAACGTTGTACGGACAGGATGTACCCGGAAAAATGGTACAACTGCAAAAGACTAAGAAAGAGTTTGAAGGACATCTTACTTTGGTTGTTTTCCCTTTTCTGAAAATGTCTAAGAAGGGGCCTGAACAGACCGCACAGGAAATAGGCGGATACCTGAAAGAGCATGCTCCCGAATTGGTTTCAGCCTACAATGCAGTGAAGGGCTTTCTTAATTTGACAATTGCTTCGGATTGTTGGATTGAACTTTTGAATTCTATTCAGGCTGCTCCCGAATACGGTATTGAAAAGGCTACGGAAAACTCTCCGTTGGTGATGATTGAGTATTCTTCTCCCAATACAAACAAGCCGCTTCATCTGGGGCACGTCCGTAATAACCTGTTGGGAAATGCCTTGGCAAATGTCATGGCGGCAAATGGCAATAAGGTGGTCAAGACCAATATTGTGAATGACCGTGGTATCCATATCTGTAAGTCCATGCTGGCCTGGTTGAAATATGGTAACGGTGAAACACCTGAATCATCGGGTAAGAAGGGGGACCATTTGATTGGTGACTATTATGTAGCTTTTGACAAGCATTACAAGGCTGAGGTAAAGGAACTGACAGCTCAGTACCAGGCTGAAGGCTTGAATGAAGAAGAAGCTAAGGCTAAGGCAGAGGCAAACTCTCCTCTGATGCTGGAAGCTCGCGAGATGCTCCGTAAGTGGGAGGCGAATGACCCTGAGATCCGTGCCTTGTGGAAGAAGATGAATGACTGGGTATATGCCGGATTCGATGAAACGTATAAGATGATGGGAGTTAGTTTCGATAAAATTTATTATGAATCGAATACCTATCTGGAAGGTAAGGAGAAAGTGATGGAAGGACTGGAAAAAGGTTTCTTCTACCGGAAAGAGGATAACTCTGTATGGGCTGATTTGACTGCCGAAGGACTGGACCATAAGTTGCTTCTTCGCGGTGACGGTACTTCTGTTTATATGACCCAGGATATCGGTACTGCCAAATTACGTTTTCAGGATTACCCCATCAACAAGATGATTTATGTAGTGGGTAATGAACAAAACTATCATTTCCAGGTACTTTCTATCTTGCTCGACAAATTGGGTTTTGAATGGGGCAAAGGATTGGTTCATTTCTCATACGGTATGGTAGAGCTGCCCGAGGGCAAAATGAAAAGTCGTGAAGGTACAGTAGTGGATGCGGATGATTTGATGGAAGCAATGATTGAAACTGCTAAGGAAACTTCTGCTGAATTAGGTAAATTGGACGGTCTGACCCAAGAAGAAGCCGACAATATTGCCCGTATTGTTGGTTTGGGTGCTTTGAAATATTTTATCCTGAAGGTGGACGCACGTAAGAATATGACTTTCAACCCGAAAGAATCGATAGATTTCAATGGCAATACAGGACCTTTCATTCAGTATACGTATGCCCGTATCCAGTCTGTATTACGCAAAGCGGCTGAAGCAGGTATCGTTATTCCCGAAATCATTCCAGTAGGTTTGGAACTGAGCGCAAAAGAAGAAGGTTTGATTCAGATGCTGGCTGATTTTAAATCGGTTGTCAAGCAGGCAGGCTCAGACTATAATCCTTCCATTATAGCAAACTATGCATACGATTTGGTGAAAGAATACAACCAGTTCTATCATGATTTCAGTATTCTGCGTGAAGAAAACGAAGCGTTGAAAGTCTTCCGTCTGGCATTGAGTGCCAATGTGGGCAAGATTGTGAAGACAGCAATGGGCTTGCTGGGTATTGAAGTGCCTGAACGTATGTAAATGGCAAAGAAACAGAAATATTATGTAGTATGGAAAGGTGTCAATCCGGGAGTTTATGACTCCTGGACTGACTGCCAGCTACAGATAAAAGGTTATGATGGCGCACAATACAAGTCATTCGAGACCAAAGAGGAGGCGGAACACGCCTTGGCTTCTTCCGCTTTTCATTATATAGGCAAGAATGCTGTTAAAAAAGAAGATACTCCTAAACAACTTCCCGAGAACTTTGATATGAACTGCCTGGCTGTGGATGCCGCTTGCAGTGGAAATCCCGGACCGATGGAATATCGGGGCGTTTATTTGCTTACGGGACAGGAGGTTTTTCATTTCGGTCCTGTTTATGGAACGAATAATATTGGAGAGTTTCTTGCCATTGTCCATGCCTTGGCATTGATGAAGCAGAAGAATATCAGTATGCCTGTTTACTCGGACAGCCGTAATGCGTTGAGCTGGGTGAAACAGAAGAAATGTAAAACTAAACTAGAGCGGACTCCTCAGACGGAGAAACTTTTTCAAATGATAGAACGAGCCGAAATTTGGCTGAAAGAAAATAAATATACCACACCTTTATTGAAGTGGGAAACCGACCGATGGGGAGAGGTCCCGGCTGATTTCGGACGGAAATAATAAAGAACTGAAGATATGAAAAAGAGGATTGCTTATATCAGCTTGTACTTTTTTACGGTCTTACTGATATTTATTCTACAGAAACCATTATTCATGCTCTATAATGGTTCCATTGAAAAAGGATTCGGGTTTGCCGATTATATGCAGGTAATGATTCATGGCGCCAGTCTTGATGCCGCTACGGCGGGATATCTTACTGCATTTCCATTCTTGTTGGTACTGATAAGTATTTGGTTTAGGAAATTCCCTTTGAAAAAAATCTTTACGGGTATTATATTTTGGCTGCCGCGCTTATTTCTATCATTTTTGTGGTAGATATGGCATTATACACATTCTGGGGATTTAAACTGGACGCATCTGTTTTTCTTTATATCGATTCACCGAAGGAAGCTTTGGCGAGTGTTTCCGTCGGATTTATCTTGCTGAGGGTTCTTGCCATCTTGTTACTCATAGCCCTGAATAGTTGGGTCTTGCTGAAAATCACGCCTTCCGTTTTGACCGCCACCCGGAAACGGATAGCGGGAACTGCGGGAATGCTGTTATTAGGAGGTGTGCTTTTCATCATTATACGTGGTGGTGTAACGGAATCCACTTCTAATATAGGGCAAGTATATTTCAGCAACGAACCTTTCTTGAATCATTCGGCGGTCAATCCCGATTTCAGTTTGTTGTCTTCTATGGGTAAATCCCAGGATTTTGCATCAGAGTTCAATTTCTTTGATGAAGAGAAGCGGGCTGCATTGTTTGACGGACTTTATCCTACAACAGATGGGGATAGTATTATTCAAGTCCTGAATACCAAGCGTCCCAATATTCTTATTATTTTGATGGAAGGTTTTGGAGGTGCTTTTGTAGAACCTTTAGGCGGTCTTCCTGATGTGACACCCCATTTTAACCGTCTGTCAAAGGAAGGGGTCTTTTTTACAAACTGTTATGCCAATAGTTTCCGTACCGACCGTGGAACAGTCTGTACTTTCAGCGGTTACCTTGGATTGCCTACGGCATCGGTAATGAAAATTCCTGCCAAGAGCCGTACGCTGCCTGCTATAGCTGAAGGATTGTCCAAGGCGGGTTATAAAACAGATTTCCTGTATGGAGGTGATATCAACTTTACCAATATGAAGAGTTATCTGCTGAGTACCGGTTATCAGCGTCTTACAGCCAATACAGATTTTTCATTGGCCGAACAGACCAGTAATGCCTGGGGAGTGAATGATGATATTACTTTTGAATATTTATATAATCAGTTAAGAAACCGGAAGGAAGAAGGGCCTTGGCATACTGCGTTTCTGACACTTAGCAGTCATGAACCTTTCGAAGTTCCTTATCACCGGCTGGAAGATAAAATTCCCAATGCCTTTGCTTATACAGATGAATGTCTGGGTAAGTTTGTTGACCGGTTGAAGCAGACTCCCGCATGGAAAGATCTTTTAGTTATCTGCCTTCCCGATCATGGTTTCTATTACCCGCGTGAGGGGTCTAATGCGATGCCTCGTTTTTATCATATTCCCTTGTTATGGTTAGGTGGAGCGGTAAAACAGCCTATGCAGGTGGACAAGATTATGAATCAGACCGATTTGGCAGCCACTTTGTTGGGGCAGCTTGGGTTGGAACATACTGCATTTACGTTTAGCCGTAATGTATTGGGAAGTGATTATAAGTATCCTTTTGCCTTTTATAGTTTCAATAATGGGTTCTCATTCAGAGACAGTACAGGGGTGACGGTGTTTGATAATAATTCCGGCAGTATTCTTTTTGATGAGCCTGAAGCTGACGAATCCCGTCTGGATAAGGGTAAGGCGATATTGCAAACCGTTTATGATGATTTAGGGAACAGATAGTAAAACTTGGACGCGGACTATATGAATTCCATACTGATTCATATAGTCCGCGTCCCAATCGGTGCAGAATCTGCCGGATATAACTATTTCCGTTTCTCGTTGAACTTGTACATGATTACCGTATTGCGTAAGTCGCAACTTCTGTAATCTGTATGGAAGACCTCTTCCAGCTGATACTTTGCATTGTAATTCTTTAAAAACTCCTCTTGTGCATTTGCAGAAAGTATGACATACCCTTCTTGCGGATTTTCCAGTGTGAAATTCCGCATTTGGTTATTCATATAATAATTTGTACAATAAAACCGTATCATTCTGTCTGTATATGAATAAACGACTCCTTCAGGCACCTGTTTTCTGATATCCTCTGCCAGATGCTTATCGGATTTTACAGCTAGTATTGTTGGCTGATATACCCCGTCTAAAGCGACAAACAGGCAAAGAACACAACCGGTGATTCCATAGAGGAGTGACCCCGTACTACTTTTTTTGATAACCAGCCTTAATGTACAGATGGCAGCCACTACCGGCAATACTATAATCAGCCATTTGGAAATAGAAAAGGATGTGCTTTCCAAAGCTTGCATAAACGCTATGTTTTCGGCAGCATGACGTCCGTTGCCCCATATGCTGTCCGGTATCATCTGACAGCGTACAGCAAAAAACACCGCGGTGAGTAACAAACAGAGCGAGGCGAAGATATAAGCCGATACTTTGAATACTTTCGCCCCTTTTTGCATTAACGCCTCCAGATACTGGGCAATCAGTACAGCCATAAATGGATAGATAGGCAACAAATAGACGCTGCGTTTGCTTTTAGGAATACAATAGAAGACAAAAATAGCGATAATCACTATCCAGATAAACAGCTGTATGGGGGATTGTGAGCGGATGTTATCCCAAACCTTCCTGATGCGTCCGGTGAAAGAGTTTCCTGCGGGCAGCAGGTGCATTTCATTCCATTTCAGTCCGAATAGTGAGATAAGCAAGACCAATGTCCAAGGTGTCCACCCCCATATAATGGTCAGGAAGTTATACCATAAAGGGTTGTGATGCGACGGGTATGACATTTTGCCGACAAAGCGTCCGGTGTTTTCCTCCAGCATCAGGTTCATAAACGGCTGTCCTCCCTGTAGCCAGGCCGCATAAAACCAGATTCCCAATGGAATAAGGGAAAGCAGCCCGATTCCGAATAAGGAAAGGAAAGTCTTGCCGAATGAGCGTCCCCGTATCAGCTGGTAAATACCGATACACATACAGGGGAATATAGAACCCACAGGTCCTTTGGTCAGCGTGCCGCATGCCATCAGCACGACAGCCGTCCAAGGTATTCCCTTGCAGCCTTTTTCGTCCCAGCGAAATAGTAAGCAAAGTGAGATGACGATGAAGGAAACCTGTAGCATATCCAGCCTGCAAGCCACCGCCGCCCGGTGCACTTCGAATGAAGTGAGCAGTAAAAGGGAGGTAATGACTGCTGTCTTTGTATCCTTATAGCGGGCTACGAATCCGAAAAACACGAACTGCATAGCTAGAAAAGCGATAGCGGACGGCAGACGGGACGAGAATTCGCTCACCCCTCCGAAAATGGCGGAAATAGCTGCAATAGACCAATACAGGAAAGGAGGTTTATAGGCGATGTCTGTTCCGTAGTTCAAAGGCAATATCCAGTTGCCGCTTTCCAACATCGAGTATGCCACAATTGCTTCGCGCGGTTCCCCTTTAGAGTAAAAAATAGTTTCTCCCAAAAAGGGGATTATTACAAGTGTGCTTAGTAAGGCTATGAACCAAAATGCTTTTTTCTTGTCTGACATATATTTTTCGGTCTTTTATATTTACTGTCGCAAAAGTACGAATAATTCTTTAGTAATACCTAACTTTGCATTTTAAATCAATGAAAATGAATAAACTGAAACAGATACCCGAGTTCCTGCGATTTGTAATGGTAGGCCTTTTTGCTACAGGGCTGCACTATGGCATTTATTTTGTCTTGCAAAAATTCATTCAGGTCAATGTAGCCTATACCTTGGGATATGTGCTGAGTTTTGTTGCCAACTTTTATCTTACGGCTTATTTTACTTTCGGGCAGCCTCCTTCCTGGAAGAAAGCTTTTGGCTTCGGGGGGGCGACATCTGACAAATTATCTGATACATATCGGATTGTTGAATCTCTTTCTGCGGTTGGGTTTTTCCCGTCCGTTGGCTCCCATCCCAGTGTTTCTCATTGCCATTCCGGTAAATTTTTTATTAGTGAGGTTTGTTTTCAAACAAAAGTAATATCTTTGAGGAGTCTTTATGATAGTGAAGAATGATATGAAGAAAGTGACTCTTTTGATTCCGGTATATAATGAGGAAGCGATGCTGCCCACTCTGTATCAACGTTTGATAGAGCTTGTCAACCGCAATGCCGTTTATGAGTGGGAAATCCTGTTTGTCAATGATGGCAGCAGCGACACTACGCTGGAATGCCTCCGCCGGCTGAGGCAGCAGGACAAGCGGGTGAATTATGTCAACCTTTCGCGTAACTTTGGTAAAGAGGTAGCCATGCTGGCGGGTTTTGATTACGCCACCGGCGATTGCTGCGTTGTGATGGATGCTGATTTGCAGGACCCTCCGGAACTGGTAGACCAGATGCTGGAATATTGGGAAGAAGGATATGATGACATTTATGCCAAACGGCGTACCCGTGGCGAGGAAAGCTGGTTGCGTCGTCAGTTCTCTCTGGCTTTTTATGGTATACTTCAGCGGATGAGCCGTATTGATATTTTGCCCAATGTAGGCGATTTCAGGCTTCTGGACCGTCGTTGTGTGCTCACGTTGCGTCGTCTGCGCGAATGCGAGCGTTATACAAAAGGATTGTTTTGCTGGATAGGCTATCAGAAGAAAAGCATTGAATTTGATCGCGGAGACAGGCTGATGGGCCATTCCTCCTGGAACTTTCTCAAGCTGTTGAATCTGGCTGTCGAAGGGATAACCTCTTTCTCTATCGCCCCTTTGCGCATCGCCACGGTATGCGGAGTGCTCTGTTCAATCTCCAGTTTTATTTATGCCATTTATTTTCTGATAAAGACCGTGCTTTATGGTGATGAAACGGCCGGCTTCCCCACTTTGATCATTGTCATGCTCTTTTTAGGTGGCATCCAGCTTTTCTCTTTGGGAATTATAGGAGAGTACGTGGGGCGCATTTTCAAGGAGACCAAAGGCCGTCCTACCTACATAGCCTCTGATTATAACGAGGAGAAGTTGGGGTATGACCGTTAAGGAAGGCAAGGCGGTGAAACCCGTCCCACCTTATTGTCCGGTAGCTTTATTGACAGTCTTGTGCTCTTTTACCAGATACTCCGCACTCTGCAATGTGGAGAAACAGTATTTTTTCATCACGTAGAATGTACTGTCCTCCCCTGTTACAAGTTGCAAGGCGTTTCCTTGCTTCTTATATTTGAATTCCTGCCGGTCATGTGGAGAATAAATATATAGGTGGGTTGTATCTGTAGCCGCTATCAAATTATCGGCGGAGAAATAGACATACGGGCGTTGTTCTGTTAACAAATTTATGCCGAAGTCGTTTTGGGTATAACTCATGTTCAGCAGTCCGAGTAAAGTCGGTGCCACATCAGTCTGGCCGCCCGGCTCTTGTCTGATTTCGGGCTTGATGCCTTTTCCGTAAATCATTAGTGGAACATGGTTGTAGGATTGTGGTATTTCACAGTCCGGACTTCCTACCAATTTCCCATGGTCACCCAGCAAAACAAAGATTGTATTTTCAAACCAAGGTTGTTTGCGTGCTTCTTGCATGAATTGCCGGATGGCCCAGTCCGCGTATTCCACAATCTGATCTTCAAGCTTTGTGCTGTGTGGTTTGAAATAGTCAGGTATCACATACGAGGGATGGTTGCTGATAGAAAGCAATACGGTAAAGAAAGGTTGTCTTTCTTCTGCTCTTTTGTTCAGAATGGGCAAGGCATATTGATATAGGAAATCGTCTTGTACACCAAAGCTGTTAACGACTTTATCCTTTGGGTAGTTTTCTTGTGCATATATTTCATCAAATCCGTTAGTGCGGAGAAAAGCGTTCATATTATCGTATTGTGATTCGTGCGTCATGAAGAACAGGTTCCGATAGCCATTATCCTTTAATACGGTGGGCAACCCCGAATAGACAGGTACCACTGCTCCTTTCATGGCATTCCGTTTCATGATGGCAGGGAAAGAGTAGAGGGTGGCATACATTCCGTGGTTGGTATGTATGCCTGCTGAATAAAAATGGTCAAAACTGAGAGATTCCAGATAAAGGCTGTCTAGGAAAGGAGTCAGTTTTCTGGTAGATCCGAAATGCTCCATCAAGTTGGCCGACATTGATTCCATGAAAATAAGAACAACATTCTTTTGTGTAGGGACGGCTGCGCATTTCACTTCACGTGCAATGGGGGAGATGCCTTCTATTCCTTTTCTTTGCAATATACTTTGCATATTGGTTATTGCCTCCTGTTCCGGCATCAGGTGAAGATAGCGGTTTTCCTTACGGTTATCATCCAGTGTGCTGGTAAGTAGATTAAAGACAGGATTAACCCCTAGCTGATTCAGGAATGGATCGGTACAATAGTATGCTTGACTTACCCTGATGGGGTTATATCCCATGCGTCCCCGTATTCCGAATAGACAAAGTCCTATACAAACAGCACCGGCGGCGAATATACATAGGCGGTTTATCGGGCTGATGGAAGTAGATTTCGAATTGATGAGATGATAGAAATAAGAAGATAACCGTAGTACACTTCCTGACAGCAGAAGAATAGATATCAGTCCTAGAAAAATAGGGAAATAGAATGATGTCTCACCCAATACCATTCCGGCAGTAGTGGCTCCATATCCGAACCAATTGTAAATGGAAGAATTGATTGTTTTAAAAAAATAGGAGAAATAAGGGATGTTGGCTGCCGAAATAATGAACGACAGTGAATAAAATAGGATGAAAAAGATAGAGATAAATCTGAATACCCACTTGGAGTGATAGTTGCAGAGAGCGGTTATCCATAAAATGACTAATGGTAACAGCAATATGTAGCAAGCTATAACATTGTCAAACCATAGCCCTTTTATAAATGCAGTGGCTTGCATGAGAAAGTTGTTTTGTATATCGGGAGGAAACTGATAATCTATTGAGGTGAACAGGACAAGCCGGAACAGGAAGAAAAAAAGTAAAGCAACTATATGTATGATTAATAAGTAAAGTAAAGAAAGAGTAAACTGTTGGATAAGCTTAGCCTGATTCTTACATGCTGTTACAGATTGCTGCATGAGTGAACGGAGATATTTCATTTGTTTTAGTAAAGTTTGCATTTGTTTGAATCAATCCGGATGATTGACAACAAAGGTAAACAGAATTTTAGAAATATCAAAAGAGGGTATGCCAAAAGTAAAATAGGCTGCCAATTTGTTCACTTTAGGGGCAGATATGTGAGTCCGCCCGAAAATATGGGCAAGCAGTTTCCGTTTCTTATCCTATTTCTCGGGAAGGAGTAAGGCGGTCTCGTTTCATAGTCAGAACAAAAGGACAGAATAGCCGTGCTATCCGGTTGAGGCGCTCCAGACGTCCGTCTTTCTGCGTTCCGTTTAATTTCTGCCGGAGGAGTTCCCATAATTGCAGTTTTACCCGGTCTGTTGTGCTTAGTTTGGCAATGCGGTTGTAAAGCATTCCCCTTCGTATGCACCGTTTGTATCTGCTCAGGTGGGTAAGGTGTTGTTCCATAATGCGGACTATCTCAATATCTTCGCTCTTACCCCCTCCGTTGTTTTCAGCTTTGACGGTAACTTTCTGGTTATGTTGTCTGAAGTAGTTCAGTACTTCATACCTTTCTATAATGTCTCCTTGCATTGCCATATAAAACCAGAACAGCCAGTCGCCGCTGTAACGCATTTGCAGGCATTGTTCCATATTTTGGGCATTTACCATGCTTTTTCTGAAAATGGCCGAGCTTGCATTGGCTATATAGCTGCGCCAGTAAAGGTTATGTTCGGCATAAGTTTTCCCATTGAACACGGCGTATGGAGGTATGGCAGATTTCCATTTGTTCATGTCGCAACTCAGCACATTACCGTCTTTATCAATATACTTGGAACCGGCAAAGCATACGGCGGCTTGTTGGTATTTCTCCATTAAAGGAACTACTTTCTCTAAAAAAGTAAGCTCACACAAGTCATCGGCTTCGGCTATCCATATATATTTTCCTTTGGCTAATTGCATGCCTTTAAACCATTGTTTAAATGGATTTCCGGTGTTGTGTTCGTTTAATAGAATATGGCTCACTTTGGCATGGTTTTGATAGACCGATAATACCTCTTCGCTACCGTCTGTTGAGGCATCATCAAGTAAAATCAGTTCGATATTCTGATAGGTTTGTTGCAGAATACTCTGAATTCGTAGATTGAGGTATCGTTTATAATTATAATTAGGTACCACTACACTGACCAAGGGGAGTGCATTCATGCTCTATTGTTAAGTTCGTTCCTTTTTAATTTTACAAATATAACGTTATATAGTTAAATAAACAAGTTGCTTCTTTGTTTTTTCTTTCAAGAAACAGGAATTGTGTTGAACTTTTAAAAAGAAACGATAATTAACATTTTAGTATGCAGTCTTTCTTGTACCTTTGCATTATACACTACATAGCATTTGCTGTATTAAACTAAAAATTAAATTAGACATTAGACTATTGTTTAAATTCAATTAGTATGAGAAAGAAAATTCTTTTTATTATTCCGTACATTCCTTATCCGCTGGATTCGGGCGGTAATCAAGCTTTCTTTAATATGGTGGAATATCTGCGTCATAAGATGTCCGTATCTGTATTGCTTTATCCTGAAACAGGGAGACGTATGCAAGATGTAGAGTCATTGAAGAAAATTTGGGATAATGTGGATTTCTTTATTTATACTCCTAAAACTAAAACTGTCAGATTACCCAAAATTAAACATCCTTTTTATTATAAATGGCTGCAAAAGATACATGCGTCTGTAACCCGTAAAATGAACCGGCAACAGATATGGACGGATGAAACAGGCGAAGTTGTGGATTTAGTACGGGGAAAGAGTACTTTGTTCAGCTCTTGTTTCCAGCCGCTAGACCAGGGGTATGTGGAGTATGTTTCTCAGGTGGCTCATTCAGGTTTTGATATTATTCAAGTAGAGTTTTATGAACTGTTGTCATTGGGATTCTTGTTGCCTGAAAATGTACAGACTATTTTTGTGCATCATGAACTCCGCTACATCCGTAATGAAAAGGAGATTACTTTGTTCAGGGAACAGACTGCCGGTGACAGGATGTTGTTTCATATAGCAAAGGATTTTGAGCGCAGTGCATTATTGAAATATAAAGATGTTATTGTTCTGACTGAAGTAGACCGTAAAATTATGGAGGACTTCATAGGACGGAAAGACCATATCTACACTTCTCCGGCTGTGGTGCAAGTGGGTGACAGGCTGAAACAGCCTTTTGTTCCGGTCCAAAGCGGACGCCTGACTTTTGTGGGAAGTGAGGATCATTTTCCCAATCTGGATGCCGTGGCATGGTTCTGTCACGAAGTGATTCCGCATCTGCGTAAACGTCATTTTTCGTTTACATTGCAAGTAATTGGTAAATGGCGTGGAGAGTGTATCAATCGTTTGCAGTCCGAATACCCGGAATTGAAGCTGGCAGGCTATGTGGAAGATCTGGGCTCTTTTTTAAAAGGCAGTGTTGCTGTTGTTCCAATACGTATCGGTAGTGGTATGCGTATGAAAATATTAGATGCTGTATTGTCAAAAGTACCTTTTGTAACGACGGCAAAGGGTGTGGAAGGTATTGATTTTAAGGATGGTGAAGATTGCTTGATTGTTGATGACCCTGCCGGATTTGCAGAAGCTGTCATAGCCTTGTCAAGTAATCCGCAGTTGCAGAGACAGTTGGTTACCCATGTGGAAGACAGTTTGCGGCAAGTATATAACCCCGGACAGATGCAGGAAAGAAGGCTTGCCGTGTATGAACAAATATTAGGGGATAAAGTGGGGTAATCTTGGGTGATTATTTCTTTTTTGTTACCTTTGCGGCATTATATATAATTGATAATTATGCTGAAACAGTTCTTTAGTTTGTTGAAGCGGTATATTCTTCCATACCGCAAATATTTGACATGGGCATTGATACTGAACTTTCTGTCGCAATGGCTTAATGTGTTTTCGTTCATGGCGATTGTGCCAATTTTGAACATTCTGTTCAAAATTGATACCAAGTCTTATGAGTACATTCCTATGGATATTCATAATTTGGATAAGGATGTACTCATAAATAATGCCTATTACTTTGTGAGCAATTTTGTGGCTACAAATGGTGCGTTCTATACACTTGCCATGATGGGAGGAATACTTATCTTTATGACTATGTTGAAAACTGCCGGTTATTTTGCTTCTGCGGCTGTCATGGTACCTTTGCGTACAGGTATTGTCCGGGATATCCGTATTCAGGTTTATAATAAAGTGTTAAGTCTTCCTTTGAGTTTTTTCTCAGAAGAACGTAAAGGAGATATCATAGCCCGTATGAGTGCGGATGTTACGGTGGTGGAGAACTCGTTGACCAGTTCCATCGATATGCTTATCCGTAATCCTATCGCTCTTTTGGTTTGTTTTGTCACTCTGTTTTCGGTAAGTTGGCAAATGACGCTTTTTGTTATCTTTATTTTACCTCTGACAGGTTGGATAATGGGGGTTGTCAGCCGGAAGCTGAAAAGACAGTCCTCTACAGCACAGGCGCAATGGGGAGATATTATGTCCCAATTGGATGAAACATTAGGAGGTTTAAGGGTTATCAAAGCGTTTATAGCCGAAAGCAAAATGTCTGCCCGGTTCTCTAAAACAAACAATGACTTCCGCGATGCAATGAACGAGATGATTATCCGGCAAAGTTCAGCCCACCCCATGAGTGAGTTTTTAGGCACTTGTGTGATTGTGACCGTGCTGTTGTTTGGCGGTGCTTTAATCTTAAATACAAACTATGCTCCGATGGATGCGGCTACTTTCATATTTTATCTGATTATCCTTTATAGTATCATCAATCCTTTGAAAGAATTTTCAAGAGCATTTTATAATATTCCGCAGGGATTGGCCAGTATGGAGCGAATTGATATGATATTGAAAGCGGAAAATCATATCGTAGAGCCGGAGCAGCCTTTGCCATTGGACGCTTTCACAGATAAGTTAGAGTTTAAAAATGTAAGTTTCAGCTATGTAGAAGGACGTCCGGTCTTGAACCATATCAATCTGACTGTTCCTAAAGGAAAAACGATTGCGCTGGTGGGCCAGTCCGGTTCCGGAAAGTCTACTTTAGTGGACTTGGTACCGCGTTATCACGATGTATCGGAGGGTGCATTGCTGATTGACGGCAAGAATGTGAAAGATGTATCCATCCACAGTTTACGTTCTCTGATTGGTAATGTAAATCAGGAAGCTATTCTGTTTAATGACACCTTCTATAACAATATTACTTTTGGTGTAGAGAATGCCACTATGGAGCAAGTAATAGAAGCTGCCAAGATAGCGAATGCACATGATTTCATTATGGAAACGGAAAAAGGATATGACACGATGATTGGTGATCGTGGAGGGCGTTTGTCCGGTGGTCAGCGTCAGCGTGTCAGTATAGCCCGTGCAATTTTGAAAAATCCTCCTATCCTTATATTAGATGAGGCTACTTCGGCTCTTGACACAGAGTCCGAGCGTTTGGTTCAGGAAGCGTTGGAGCGTTTGATGAAATCGCGTACTACTATCGCTATCGCACATAGATTGAGTACCATTAAGAATGCCGATGAAATTTGTGTACTTTATGAAGGCGATATCGTAGAAAGAGGAACTCACGATGAACTGATAGCCTTGAATGGATATTACAAGAAGTTGAACGATATGCAGTCTTTGTAAAGTGGAGCAAATAAAGAAATTGGCAATTGTTATTCCTGCCTACAAGGGGCGTTTCCTTAAGGAAACGCTCGACTCAATTGCAGTTCAGGCCCATAAAGATGAGTTCGTGTTATATATAGGTGATGATGCAAGTCCTGAAAGATTGGATAAGATTGTGGAATCTTATCAGAATAAGGTAAATCTGGTGTATCATCGCTTTAGCGAAAATATGGGGGGCAAAGATTTGGTGGCCCATTGGGAGAGGTGTATCCAGCTGTCTGCAGAGCCGTTTATCTGGCTTTTCTCGGATGATGATTTGATGCCGGCTGATGGTGTGGAACGTGTCATGGAGGTTTTGTCGCGCCCACACCATCAGCGAGGATATTTTTTTCGTTTTCCATTAGCTGTCATTGATGGTGAAAACAAGCGGATACGTGCCAATCGTCCTTTGGAAGAAGGAAGTGTGTCTTGTTACCGGCTGCTGCTAGATAAGTTACAGGGAAAGATAGATTCGGCTGCCGTAGAGTACGTGTTCAGTCGGGAGATATGGCAGTCGGCAGGTGGTTTTGTTCATTTTCCTATGGCTTGGTGTTCGGATGATGCTACGTGGGCTGCTTTTGCCCGTCATGCGGGGGGTGTTATTTCTTTGCCGGGGCAGCCTGTATGTTGGAGGAATGTTGAAGGTGCAAACATCAGTAACTCTGCCGGTCATGACAAAGATAAATTGCACGCTACTATTCTTTTCTTGAGATGGATGAGGAATATGTTTTCCGATTATGTGGATGATCCGGAACTGATTAGTGCATTGCAATGCTATATCCATACCATCCTTCGTATTTCATTGCATAAACATTATAATATATGTGGTTTGTGGGGGGTATCTATGGCTTTGGGAAGATTTAATAAAAGGGCGGCCTTTACTACGTTTTTCAGGAATTTTAGGTTGTTCTCTTAATTTCATTTATGCAGCCGCTTGCGATTTCTCAAGAGTGCCTGTATTTTCATAAAAAGTTTGGGTGCATATATGCCCTCACTTCATATTTCTGTCCTGTATGTATAGTCAGATGTATATCTTCCTGTCATATATTGTTTCACTTTTTTAAAGAAGGACATTGGGGAGTTTTTCATCCGTAAGGAATTGTGTGGTTTTAAAATCAGATTCATCCTTAAAATATCTTATCCGCATCCCTAAACATTTCTTGCTGTATGGTTAAGGGCTTTCTTCCTGTTTGTTTTATCTCCGCAAGCCTTTGGAGTTAACTCCATAGTCTTGGGAGATAACTCCAAAGCTTATGGAGATAGAATAGATGCATATAAAAAGGTTTAATCTGGAGATAGAAAAAGCTTATGCAATAGGGCTGACTGCTATACACATCCATTCATTCCCTTATTTATTGGAAGAATTTATAGATAGCCTGTATTATTGATTGTCTTTTTTTTCTGCAAAAATATCACAATTTCGCTTGCAAATTCAATGTTTTTGTATATTGCCAATCTACTCCTTATAATCTCTGTTTGAGATATCTTTGTTTGTGGAATGAATACTAAAATTGTTTGGCGTTTAATTGTTTGGCATTTAGTGGAAAATGACATGATGGAATTATAAGATTGTTCATTGTGAAAATGAGAAAAGTATACTAACTTTAAATGTGATAATTATGAAAAAACGAATTAGTTTATTAAGCCTTTGTTTAGGTTTATTCATTGCTGCTTGTACAGACAGTAGTGGTTTTGAGGATTTACAGAATTTCTCGGAAAAAGAGGTTATGCCACGTGCGGCAGGTGACGGAATTTATGATGTGTTGGGTTATGGATATGATATAACATCAGACTACTTGGGAGAAGCTTCTGTTCGTCAACCGGTTTTAGATGTAGAAGCATTTATTAGAGATAATAAGGGACGTTTTGATAATCCTTTTATTGGAACTATAGAACAAAAAGTTACTGCTGGTGAGGATGCATGGTCTTTTCTTCAGCAAACAATAAGTAATACAAATTTTTCTGGTTCTGTAGCTGCAATGGGTAAGTCTGATACATCAAAAGGATTTTTCTCCGGGAGTATTACTACAGGATTTAAGTCTGATTCTAAATATTCATATTCTTCCAAATATTCTTTTGCGCGAGCGGAAGTTATAAAGAAACAGAGACAATATCTTTTATATACTAATGCTGAAACCTTATCACGGTATTTATCTTCAAATTTTATAGCGGATTTAAATAAATACTCAGCTGATGAGATAGTTAGAATGTATGGAACTCATGTACTGACTAAAATAACAGTGGGTGGTTCCTATAGGGCCTATTATAAATCTGTTATTGTAGAAGAAGCCAATCGCACAGAGAAAATGAAGACTGTAACAGCTGGTGCTAAATATAATATGAAAAAGGTGGGGCTCGATGCAAATGGAAGTTGGAATACTACAACTATTACTGAAACGAATAAGAAAAATTCTAATTGGACGTGTGATATTAAATGTCTAGGAGGAACAACTTCTGGTACTACTATAACTTTATCTCCTAATCAGGGACCTACGACTACTATCAATTTAGGTGCATGGACACAATCAGTTGATGATACTCATTCCCGTTTGGTTGATGTTGATTGGAATGCTACTTATCCTATTTATGATTTAGTTTCAGATCCTGCAAAAAAAGTAGCATTAAAAATGCAGTAGAAAAATACATTGATAGTTTTAAACTGGAGATATTGGAATTGTTGCCTTTATATAATTATTATAGCTCCAAACATATAAATAGTAGTTATTTTACAGAGTGGAAAGGAACGCATTTTAATACGGATGATTATCAAGGTGTAACATGCTATCTCTGTGCGAGTCAAGTGGAGGGAACAGTTCCTTTATATGAATATTATAGTGCAAAACATATAAATCATAGTTATTCTGTTCAATGGAAAGGACTTCATTTTAATACGGATGATTTTCAAAAAATTGTAGGATATGTATTTCCTTTTGAAGATTGATTCATGTTGGAGATAAAAAAATGTTAATATTCTTTTTGCCTCTGCAATATAGCAGAGGCAAAGGTGTAATGAAAATGTAACAGAAACAGTGAGGTACTTTATCGGATACTTGCTGATAAAGTAGGGACATTCATTAAATATTACAAAATCAGCCAACTAATTCATACACAAAGTATTGCGAATTAGTTGGCTTTTTTGTTATCTTTAGGTA
>ENA-OQKB01000133-OQKB01000133.1-human-gut-metagenome-genome-assembly--contig:-NODE-133-length-17414-cov-2.824377_pt1 | contig 17414 bp, 14 predicted proteins | sample MGYA00242646_ERZ504793 | MGnify/ENA primary metagenome ERZ504793 (study PRJEB26092, sample SAMD00036409) | human gut metagenome | host: Homo sapiens | study: EMG produced TPA metagenomics assembly of...
AATGCCGTCGCCCACCAGCACCTCGCGGGTCTCACCGTCCACGGTGAACTTTGCAATGCCATGTGCAGGGCCACCAGCACGGGGTTGTGCCCGGCCTGCACGCCGTACACGCCGTCGCCGGTGGGCAGGGTCAGGCTTTCGCAGTAGCCCTGATAGAATTCACCGCTGGAAGCCGTGATGTTCAGGATGAACTTTTCCATCAGTTGGCACCGCCCTTTTCCTCCGCCTGTTTGTCTGCGTACTTCTTGCGGGCATCCGCAAGGGTGCCCACGTTGAAGAATGCCCACTCGGGCAGGTCATCGCACTGGCCGTCCACAATGGCGGCAAAGCCCTTGACGGTCTCTGCCAGCGGGACGTACACACCCTTCAGGCCGGTGAAGTTCTCGGCCACTGCAAAGGGCTGGCTGAGGAACTTCTGCAGCTTGCGGGCACGGGTGACGGTGAGCTTGTCCTCTTCGCTCAGCTCGTCCATGCCCAGGATGGCGATGATGTCCTGCAGCTCCTGATAGCGCTGCAGGGTGGCCTGCACCTTGCGGGCCACACGGTAGTGCTCCTCGCCCACGATGTCGGCTTCCAGAATACGAGAGGTGGAAGCCAGCGGATCGACAGCGGGGTAGATGCCCTGCTCCACGATCTTACGGCTCAGAACGGTGGTTGCGTCCAGATGGGCGAAGGTGGTTGCAGGAGCCGGGTCGGTCAGGTCGTCGGCGGGGACGTAGACGGCCTGCACCGAGGTGATGGAGCCGTCGCGGGTGGAGGTGATGCGCTCCTGCAGGGCACCCAGCTCATTGGCCAGGGTAGGCTGATAGCCCACGGCGGAGGGCATCCGGCCCATCAGGGCGGAGACCTCGCTGCCTGCCTGCACGAAACGGAAGATGTTATCAATGAACAGCAGCACGTCCTTGTGGGTCTCCTCACGGAAGTACTCTGCCATGGTCAGGCCGGTCTCGGCGACCCGCATACGGGCTCCGGGAGGCTCGTTCATCTGACCAAAGACCAGCGCGGTCTTGTTCAGAACGCCGGAAGCGTTCATCTCGCCCCAGAGGTCACAGCCCTCACGGGAGCGCTCGCCGACACCGGTGAAGATGGAGTAGCCGCCGTGCTCGGTGGCCACGTTGTGGATCAGCTCCTGAATCAGCACGGTCTTGCCGACACCGGCACCGCCGAACAGACCGATCTTGCCGCCCTTGGCATAGGGAGCCAGCAGGTCGATGACCTTGATGCCGGTCTCCAGAATTTCAGTTGCAGGTTTCTGCTCCGCAAAGCTGGGGGCCTTGCGGTGGATGGGCCAGTGGGGCAGATCGTCCACCGGGCCCTTGCCGTCGATGGGGCGGCCCAGCGGGTCGAACATGCGGCCCAGAGTGCCCTCGCCCACAGGGGCATTCAGGCCGTGGCCGGTGGCGGTAACTTCCATCCCCTTGCCCAGACCCCTCGCTGGCAGAAAGCATGATGCAGCGCACCGCGTTTCATCGACGTGCTGCGCTACCTCCATGGTGCGCTCAGTGCCCTCTGCGGTCACGGTCAGCGCTTCCTGCAGGGCAGGCAGCTTGCCCCCGGTGAATTTGACATCCACCACGGGGCCCGCTACTCGAATAATAGTTCCCTGTATCATACAATTGCCTCTTGCATTATGTTGTGTGGGATGTGTTTCTCCCCCGACAGGGGAGAAACACATCCAGCATTACTCGTTATTCTGTACTGCCGCCGCGCCGCCGATGATCTCGGTGATCTCCTGGGTGATGGAACCCTGACGGGAGCGGTTGTACTCCAGCTCCAGATCGTGGATCATATCCTTGGCGCTCTTGGTGGCCGAATCCATGGCGGTCATGCGGGCACTCTGCTCAGCGCAGAAGCTCTCGGTCATGGCACCGAAGATCATGCCGTGCATATAGATGGGGGCCGTCTGCTCGAACACCGTCCAGGCATCCGGGAACATCTCCACCTCGCCGCGGGGGTCGCCCAGACCCTTGGGAGCAGGCGTGAGGTGGGCACGGTCCAGCGGCAGCAGGCGTTCCATGACCGGCTCGCTGGTCAGCGCGTTCTGGATCTTGGTGTAGACGATGTAGATCTCGTCCAGTTTGCCGGACTTGAAATCATCGATGGCATCCACCGTGATATCACGGGCGCGCTGCAGGGTGGGAGCCGTGGCACCGTAATGGAAATCCTCCACCAGACGGGGATCCTTGCGGAACAGGGCACGGTAGCCTACCTGACCGATGACATAGAACCGGTCGTTCTGGTCGGCGTGCTCCCGCAGGAACTTGAGCAGGTTCTGGTTGTAAGCACCGGCCATGCCCTTGTCGGCGGTCAGCACGATGTAGGCCCGCTTGGGGTTCTCCAGATCCCGCTCGTGGAAGAAGGGGTGCTCCGGCTCGTCGGGCAGGTGGGGCACCACGCGGGAGATGGTATCCCGCATCCGGGTGAAGTAGGGCAGAACATTCTGGTAGTTCTGCCGGGCCTTGCGGAGCTTGGAGGAGGAGATCAGGTACATGGCATTCGTGATCTTCATGGTATCCTGAATGCTCTCGATCCGCTCCTTGAGCAGCTTACTGGATGCCATTGCTCTCCCCTCCCGCGAATGCCTTCCACGCGGTCAGGATGGTGTCCACCTGTTCCGGGGTGATCTTGCCCGTGGACGTAATCGCGTCCATGGTGCCGGAAACATCGGCGTGGAACTGGCGCACAAAGGCATTGGTCTTTGCGCGCTGGTCAGCCAGCGGCAGGTCGTCCAGCATCCCGTGGGAAGCCAGGGTCAGCACGACCACCTGCTCGGCATCGGACTTGGGCTGGTACAGCGGCTGCTTGAGCATCTCGGTCAGGGCTTTGCCGTGTTCCAGCTGGCGGCGGGTCTCAGCGTCCAGATCAGAGCTGAACTGGGCAAAGGACTCCATATCCTTATACTGGGCCAGCTCGATACGCAGGTTGGAATTGGCCTTCTTCATGGCTTTGGTCTGGGCAGCGCCGCCCACACGGGAGACCGACAGGCCGACGTTGACGGCGGGGCGGTTGCCTGCGTTGAACAGGGCGCTTTCCAGGAAGATCTGACCATCGGTGATGGAGATGACGTTGGTGGGGATGTAAGCAGAGACATCGCCCGCCTGGGTCTCGACGATGGGCAGGGCAGTGATGGAACCGCCGCCCAGATCGTCGCGCATCCGGCAGGAGCGCTCCAGCAGACGGGAATGCAGATAGAACACGTCGCCGGGGTAAGCCTCACGGCCGGGAGAGCGGCGGAGCAGCAGGGAGATGGCACGGTAGGCCACCGCATGCTTGGAAAGGTCGTCGTAGACGATCAGGACGCTCTTGCCCTTGGACATGAAATACTCGGCCAGTGCAGTGCCCGCATAGGGTGCGATGTACTGCAGGGGAGCGGAATCGGAGGCCGTGGCAGCCACGATGGTGGTGTAGCTCATGGCACCGTGCTTCTTGAGGTCCTCGGCCACGCGGGCGATGGAGGAAGCCTTCTGGCCGATGGCAACATAGATGCAGAGCACGCCGGTGTCCTTCTGATTCAGGATGGCATCGGTGGCAATGGAGGTCTTGCCGGTCTGGCGGTCGCCGATGATCAGCTCACGCTGGCCGCGGCCGATGGGGAACATGGAGTCGATGGCCAGGATGCCGGTGTGAAGCGGGGTATCCACGCTCTGGCGCTCCAGAATGCCGGGGGCCTGCTTCTCGATGGGATTGTAGCCTTCTGCGTTCACCGGGCCCTTGCCGTCAATGGGCTCGCCCAGCGGGTCGATGACACGGCCCAGGAAACCATCGCCCACAGGGATGCCGGCGCGCTTGCCGCTGCGGGTCACCAGAGTGCCCACGCCCACGGTCTCGGCACCGTCGAACAGCATGATGCCCAGCTTGCCCGGGTCCACGCTTTCGACCATACCCTTGGCACCGTTCTCAAAAGTGACGATCTCGCCGTAAACGGCTTTGTCCATGCCCTCCACCTGCACGATGCCATCGGCAGAGGAGATGACCACGCCGCCCTCGGCAGAGGTCTGGGCAGGCTTGTAATCCTCGATGCGGGTCTTGAGGGTGGCCAGAGAGGGCTTGCCAGCCATCATCTGGTCCAGCTGGTGGCGGCCGGAGTTGTCGAATACCCGGTCGCCCACCTGCAGCACATAGCCGGAGAGCAGGCTCTCGTCCACCGAGACATTCAGGATGACCTCAGTGGCATCGTAGAGCTTCTTGACCTCGGCCTTGATGCGGGCGATATCCTCTTCACGGAGCTGATGTGCGGCGCGCAGATCGGCCTTGACGATGCGGTTCTCAGAGAAGAATTCGCGGCTGAACTCAGTTGCCATGCTCAGCACCTGCTTTCTCCAGCAGATCGTCCAGCAAACGGGAATCGTCCTGCTCGGTCAGGTTCCGGCTCAGCAGCTTCTCGCACATGGCGCGGGCCAGTGCAGTGGTCTGGGCGTCAGCCTGGCGCAGCTTGTGCTGGCGCTCGGCTTCGGCGGCAGCTTTGCCCTCGGCCAGGATGGCGTCGGCCTGCTGCTGGGCGTCAGCCAGCAGCTGCTGCTTGTCCTTTTCGGCCTGCTGCTCGTAGGCAGTGCGGCGGGCAGCAGCCTCGGTGTCCACATTGCGCAGCTTTGCCTGCGCGTCGTTCAGGGCCGCAGCGGCCTCCTGCTTGGAGGTCTCGGCGGCGTTCAGTGCGTCATCCACCTGTTTCTGACGCTGTGCGATGATCCCCATAACAGGCTTGTACAGGAATTTCCGCAGCAGCAAAAACAGAATCAGAACGTTGACGACTGTATACAGAAGATTCAGATTCAGTGTCAGCATTCGTCATGCCTCCGTTATCAACCCAGGAACAGGATGATCAGCAGTGCAACGACGAAACCGAAAATTGCAGTACCTTCGGCCAGAGCAGCACCCAGCAGCAGGTTGGTCTGGATCTTGCCGGAAGCCTCGGGCTGGCGGGAAATAGCCTCGGTTGCCTTGCCGGTTGCAATGCCGATGCCAATGCCGCCGCCAATACCAGTCAGCGCTGCAATGCCAGCGCCCAGAGCGATAAGTCCGTTCATAATTTTAATCTCCTTTTGATTTGATGATGGAAAGGGTTTACTCTTCGTCTCCCATGGTCTCCTTCATAAACAAAGAGGTAAGGAACACAAAGACGTAGGTCTGGATCAGACCATCGAACAGGTCAAAATACAGGCTGAAGATGGCAGGCACGAACACAGGCACCACCAGCTTGATCAGCTCCATAATGACAAAAGCGCCCAGCACGTTGCCGAACAGTCGCATGCACAGGCTGGTGGGCCGGATGGCCACCTCCAGCACGTTCATGGGAGCCATGATGGGTGTGGGGGCAGCCAGGCTCTTGAGGAAGCCAACGCCGCCGCGTGCATGGATGCCGGCATACTCGATCAGGCAGATGCTCATCAGAGCAAGGGCCGCTGTGACGTTCAGGTCCTTTGTGGGGGGCTTGATGCCGAACACACCGATCAGGTTGGAGCAGCCGATGTACAGCGCCACGCTCATCAGATAGGGGACATAGCGCTTTCCACTTTCGCCAGCAGGCCACAAAGAAATCATTGATCGTAGTAACGACCGTTTCCAGGATGGCCTGCCGCTTGGTGATGTGATCCACCCGCAGATTCCGCGTCAGCAGGATGGAGCCGATGACAAGAAACGCCATGATGCCCCAGCTCACGACCACGGACTCCGGAATGGAAAGCCCGAACACCGTGACCATGTCAACATTCAGCTCTTCTTTCAAAGCAGCAGTCAACGCATTCATTGATTAGCACTCTCTCCTTTCTTAATTTGTGATGGTATCATAGCACGATTTCTGCCGGTTTTACAGCCCTCCACCTAACATTCTACTTTTTGTTATATTCCGTTTCTGCGTTGGATGAAAACAGTTGTGCAGATTGCAAAAAGTACGGGTGAGAAACTATGCGATTTGCACAATCTCTTTGCTGATTCTTAGCCATCTGTACCATTTTCTGGCCTTTGGATGAGGTGAAATCGACATTATTATTCACGGATTGTATAGCGGGCATATCAGATTTATATAGCTGCATGCTCTGCGATGATACCTATTTAATATGCCGGAGCAGTTCCGCAATGGCCCGGCACGATCTGCGGGGCAGAGCCTTTGCCCGGGGAGGTGGAGTAGTGCACCGGAAAGACGAAATTCATGTATCCCAGAAATTTGGACTTTTGATGCAAAAGTATGTCTGATTTGTTGTGCACTCTGCGAATAGACAAACTGTGCATCTTCCTGTATAATAAAGCCAGAAACCAGAGAAGTACAGCAGAAGCTCAAATGAGAGCTAACCCCGCTGACTTTAAGCAGAAAGGAGCGAGACCGATGGTTGATATGGAACCCGCACAGTTCGGACAGACTGTCGGGATTCGCTGAGAAGCAAAACAGAGGCTCTCCACAAACGGGATGTTTCCCCCGTATAACAAAACAAATCAAAGAGCCGGTCTTGAGCATCAAAAATGCGAAAACAGTACAGTCTGTCAGAATAAATCCCCTGGCAATTCAAATAGATCCGCCCGAGGTGATCTCCCATGATGAGGACAGTTACACGGATGCACCTGTTTGAATGACCAAAAAGGAGTAACTCCAATGTACTAAGCAATGGAATCCCTGGCAAATCTAACTCGAAAGAATGTGGTAATATGAAATTCATCTTCAGAATCTCGGTACCGCAGTCCAACAGTTAAGAGAAGGGTCAGTCCAATGTACTAGAGTAGTTCATCCCCTTGCATAGAACTCTTCAGTTTCAGGTAGTTTCTAAGGAGAGTCACCCTATGAAACGCATACTCCGAAAATGAGAGAACCCAAGGAGAAGAGGCTTATGACTCCGAAGAAGTAAGTATCCAGCCGGACGAGGGCTTGCAACCGCCTCGATCCGGCTGGTTTTTGTTTATGGATTTTTTACGGAGGTACCCCCGCATGAAATTTGACACATCCCTTTTGCTGAACCTGTTTGCTGCCGCTGCCATGCTGGTAATGGGCTTTCGCAGTTTTTCCAAAAAGCACCAGATGAAGTTCAGCGATGACGAAGAGCGGGCTATGTGGGAGAAAAAGTTCGGTGTGTTCTATTTCTTTAATGCCGTTGTGTTTGCCGCTTCGCCGTTTTTGCCCCACACTTCCATTGGCGGCAGCCGCCTGCTCTCTATCGGCATTGCTGCGGATACCGTGTTCCTGCTGATGTACCACGCTTGGAAAAAAGGCCGGGAAGACGACTGAACCGTTTCAAAAAGCATTGCACCTCCTGCATTTCTCTGCTACAATGGAGAAAACGCAGGAGGTATTTTCTATGGTCAAGCATATCATTCTCTGGCAGCTCAAGGACGAGCTTTCTGCCGCCGAAAAGGCAGAGATCAAGGCGAACATCAAAACCGGGCTGGAGGGCCTGGCAGGGCAGATCCCGGGCCTTGTGGAGGTGCATGTGAACATCAACGGCCTGCCCTCTTCCAACGCAGACCTGATGCTGGACACCACTTTTACCGATGCAGCCGCCCTCAAGGGCTACTCCACCCACCCCGCCCATGTGGCTGTGGCCGATGGCAAGGTGCGCCCCTACACCAAGACCCGTGTCTGCCTGGATTTTGAAGTGTAACTGAACATGCAAAAAGAACACCCCCTCTGCGGCGCAGCTTCAGAAACTGCCGTGCAGAGGGGGTGTATTTTGTGTTATGAGAAGATGGAACGCTTAGCGAGCGTCACGGTTTGCTTCGTACTCGTCCATGGAGACATAGTGGTCGAGGACGTGGATGCCCTTCAGGCGCTTGTTGGAGAAACCGGTGGAAGCGTACTGGCCCTCCCAGTAGTTCAGGCGGGTCGCCAGATAGGCGGGCACGCTCATGCCGCGCGGAATGACCAGTGCGTTGGTGATGAGCAGAGCCTCGGCATCGGCAAAGGCCTTGTAGCGGGCATCGATGTCATCGGTGATCTGCTTTGCGGCCTCGATGGCGTTCATGTAGGCCATGACAGCATCTGCGGTCTCGCCGGTGATGAAGCCGTCTTCCACGCCGGTGCGCAGGTAAGCATAGCGCATTCCGCGGGAATCCGCGGCCTGATAGAACGGGTCAGTCTCGGTCTCGGGGTCGGAGTAGTCAGCGCCCCAGTTGCAGAGCAGGAACTCGAACTTGCCGTTGCGGCGCACGGCAGACAGGAAGCTGTCGGAAGGACCGGCGGTGATGATGATGTCGATGAAGTCGGTGCCGTCGTTCAGCACACCCTCCAGCTGCTGCTTGAGCACCTGGCACTGCTTGTCCCAGTCGGTGGAGGAGGGGTTGTAGGGCAGCTGCACCTTGATGGGGAAGGTGACCCCCTGTGCGGTCAGCTCCTGGATGGCAGCATCACGGTACTCCTTGGCCTTGGCTTCGTCAAAGAACTCGGTCAGGTCGGCCAGGCCGCCGCACTGGGTGTAGTCCACACCATCGGTGGTGGCACAGAAGTTCGGGGGGGTGATGGTGTTCAGCTTGTAGCTGTCGTAGCCCAGAGGTGCGCTGACAGCCAGCGTAACGGCGTTGTTGATGCCGTACAGGAAGGCCTTGCGGAAGTTGGTGTTGTTGATGGCCTTGGCCCAGTTCTCGGGCTCGTATTCTGCATCCACGCCCTCAACGTTCCAGTTGGAGAACTCGTGTGCAAAGGGCATGAAGTTGAACATGTAGAAGTAGGTGTAGTTGGTGTTGGGACGATCCATGGAGACCATGTCCTTGGTGGTATCGTCGGCCAGCCAGCTGTCCAGAATGTCGGAACCGATGGTGGCTTCGTCGATCTCGCCGCGCTTGATCATCTCGGGGCCGTTCACGGCAGCCTCGGCATTGTAAATGCGGCTGATGGTGTCGATAAAGACATTGTCCGCATCATAGTTCTCGGGGTTCTTCTTCATGATCCAGGTTTCCAGAGACTCATAATCGGACAGGTAGAAGGCACCGCAGCTGTACAGGGTCTCGGCGCTGGTGGCATACTGGTCGCCCATCTCGCTCAGCAGGGGGCCGTAGGCGGGCTCATAGGGCAGGTAGCACAGCAGGCTCAGGAAGCCGGGGAAATCGTAGGTCAGGGTGTAGGTCAGGGTATGGTCATCCACAGCGGTCACGCCCACGGAATCAAAGTCTACGGGGGCGTAGGTGGAAGCGGTGCCGTCTGCTGCGGTCACGGTCACGTTGCCGCTGCCATCGGTGACATAGGTGGTGCCGTCATTGTCCACAGTGCCGTTTTCAGCATTGGTCAGGTAGACGTGATAGTTGTAGTAATCATCCGCACCGGCAATGTAGGCGGTGACCAGGCCCACGTTGGAGGAAGCGTAATCCGGGGTCAGTACATACTGCAGGGCATCCACAAAGTCCTGTGCGGTCACGGGGGCAACGACTTCGCCGTTGTTATCCACCCAGTTCTCCTCACGCAGGGTGAAGGTCCAGGTCAGGGTGTCGGCATCCCACTCCCACTTGGTGGCCAGGCCCTCGCGCATCACGCCCTTGTTGTCGTACTCGACCAGGGTGTCCACGCAGTTTGCACCCACGACCATTTCCAGGTCGGTGGCGGTGGTCAGGTAGTTCAGGGTCGCAGGCTGGCTGGAATAAAGCACGGTGTACTTGCTGGTATCCGCACCGGAAGCAGAACCGGAGGAGCTGCCGCCGCTCTTGCCGCCGCAGCTGGACAGCAGACCGGCGGTGCAGGCACCTGCGGCTGCCAGGCCGCTTGCCTTGAGGAACTGACGACGAGAAATAGACTGTTTCATAATGAAATTCCCTCTTTTCTTCGTGTTGAAGTCTGGTTGCCGCCCAAAGCTGACAGGCCCGCTGTTTCCCCGCAGCGGGAAGCAAAAAAGGCGTAACGGAAACACATCCGTTACGCCTTTGTAACTTGTCCTCCCGACCACAGCTGGGTGGTTAAGAAGAATTATAGCATTTTTTTGGAGCTGCGTCAATAAAAACCTCTCCGTCCATGCGAAGCCCCGGAGAGGTCCAGCGATCAGCAGGTGCTTTCGGCCGGGGCGGGAGCGGCTCCTGCTTCAGGGGCAGCGGCGCTTTGCGCTGGCTGAGAGGGCTGCATCTCGGCAGCCAGCTCCTTTGCAGCTGCTTCTGCAGCCTTTTTGGCCTCGCGCTCGGCCTGACGCTCCTTGGCGCGGGCCACAGCCTCCTCCTGACGCTTTTTGGTGCGCAGCTTGATGCGGCAGACAGAACAGATGCCGTCCGCACAGTTGGGCGCAATGGGCTTGCCGCATTCCTTGCAGAGGGTCTTGGTGCACTTGTAGACACTGACGGGGCCAAGGCTGGTGAGCTGGCGCAGCTTCAGGCCGTCCAGACCGCCGTTGGAGCAGGCGGCAACGCAGACCCCGCACTCGCTGCACTTCCACGGCGTGATCACCGCGCGGGTCTGGCCGTCGGGCAGGTCCTCAAACTTGATGGCACCGCTGCGGCAGCTCTTTTCACACCGGCCGCAGGCAAAGCACTTCTGGGTGAAGTTGGGCAGGTGGTAGCCATAGCGCAGGGGCGTTTCGGACACTGCCTTGAGCTGCTTGGTGTACTGGTGGAGCAGCAGCCGGAAATCCTGGCTGCTCTCGTCCTCGCTGCGCAGGCCGGGCAGCATCCGCAGCAGCTGCTTGGTGCCCTTTTTGGAGCCGGAGGTCACCTGTTCCATCATCTCACGGCGGGAATATTCCTTGACGTGGAAGGGGGCATCGTCCAGCTCGTATGCCAGCGTGAACCGGGCCTCGAACAGGGGCTGGCCGAAGAACTCCACCAGCCGGGTCAGAACGGCACGCAGATGCTCGGCGCAGACATCGTTCTCGCACTCGCCGCAGGGGGTCAGGTCGAGGACGATCTTCTTGTTCAGGGCAAGGTAGGCCAGCGCTTCCCACGAATAGGCCGAGACGCAGGTGCGCACCACGGTGTTCTTGCGGGTGGATTTTTCGCAGCCGATCCAGATGGTGTCGCCATCGCTGTCGGCAGGGGAGATATCCCGCTGCACCTGCTCCGGCGAGGGAGCAATGCAGCCCGACCGGCAGGCCGAGACGCACAGGCCGCAGTCGGTGCAGGGATCCCAGTCCTTGACGAGGTTGGGGCGGGTGAAGATCTCATCACCATAGGGGCAGATATCCTTGCAGGCTGTGCAGGGGGTGCGGTGGGGGTGCAGGTTCCAGCACTGCTTGCGGTTCACTTCGGGGTGGGTGGTCTTCATCAGCGCATCCATGGCGTAGCGCGTAAAGATACTCATAGGATCACTCCTTTTCAGGGTCCATCACCGTGGTGATGTCGGCGTTGTCCAGCAGGAAGCGCTGGACTTTCTGTGCAACCAGTGCGGCGGCAAGGGTGTCCGGGCTCAGCACCCGGCGGATATCGGCCTCCGGGGTGTCCTGCAGCTGGGACAGGCGGCGGTACTCGTTGTTGACCTCCAGCGTGCTCACGGTGATGTTCTCGGCTTCAGCAATGGAGCGGGAGGCCAGCATGGAGCGCAGGTTCCGCTCGGCAGCGTCACGGTAGCCTGCCCGCAGGGCGGCAGCGGTGGTGTGGCTGTTCTTGCAGTGCTTTTCCAGGGTGATGTTGCTGCGGGAGAGCCGCTGCTCCAGCATCCGCATCTCATTGTCGGCGGTGCGGTCCAGCATGGCCTCGGGCAGGTCCACGGTCAGGTTGGCACCGGCCTTTGCCAGCAGTTCCTGCCCGGCGGCGCGGTCGGCGGCATCTTCGTGGATCTTTCGCTTTTTGGCCCGCACGGCCTCGCGCATGGCGGCAAGGTCTGCATAGCCCTGTGCCCGGGCAAATTCCTCGTTCAGCTCCGGGGTGGTCTTTTCGGCCACGGAGTGCAGCTTGATCTCAAACTGCGCGGTCTTGCCGGAGAGCTCCTCCACCCGGAACTGCTCCGGGTAAGTGAAATCAAAGCGGAAGGTCTCGCCGGCGGTGTGGCCGTAGATGGCATCCTCGGCGGCAGGCATCAGCTTGCCGTCCCCCAGAACCACCATCACCTTTTCCATCCGGCTGTCGGGGATCTCCTCCCCATCCATGAAGCCGACAAAATCCAGCAGGACCCGGCTGCCGCGCTTGGCGGGGGCGGTGGAGTTGTGGTAGACGGAGCGCATCCGGGTCTGGTGGACCATCTCCTGGTCAATGGTCTTTTCGGAAAGAGGCCGCACATGACGGGTGACAGCCAGCCCCTTGTACTGGCCTAATTTTACTTCTGGCAGATTTTTTTGCGTTGTTGGACATATCGTTTTACTCTCCTTTTATAAACCATGAACAGCCAGCCAGTTTTCCACAACTGCGGAAAACATTTCTGGGTATTTGGCGTTTTCAGCATCAAATTCATGGAGATAGGTCTCCACTTCCTCACGTGTCACGGGAGTGGTGCGTTCCCAGATCGTGAACACCGTGCCGTTGCCCATATCGAAGGTCGCAACTTGCTGGTGGGTAGTCTCTCTCAGCTGAAGAAAAACGGCGTTGAACCGGTGGCCCAGTTCCGTGTCCGGAGCCAGTGAGAGGGGGAACGGATCAGCGGTGATGACATACTTTGCGTCAAAGAAGCCGGTGGGGAAAGAGTGGGTGCCCGGCACCGAGAAGCTGTCCGGCAACTTGCCGTCCAGTGCATGGTTGGGCAGGTCACAGTTCCGCAGGTGGCCGGGATTGTAGAGCATGTCATCCGGGATCATATAGGCACCCTCGCCCTCCCCCAGATGTTCAACCAGCCATTGTGCCATGGCCTGGATCTGCGGTTTGTCCTTGCGGTCATAGGTCAGCTCGTCCAGCCGCTGATACTCAGCAAGGTCTGCCGGGTGGAACGCATGGATAACGAACTCTGGCAAGGCCATGACAGTGAGCGGGGAGCACCGCACCGACACGGCGAACAACAGTGTAAAGACCCAGAAACAAAGCTTTGGTATTTTGAAATGCTCGATACTCTCTGCCAGACCCGCCGCACCGCAGAGAAACAGAATGACATAGGCGGGCACGTACAGCAGCATCTGATGGGAGCCGGAATTCTGCACTCGGGTAAACAAGAGCATACTGAGCATCAGCTCACACAGCGCCAACACAGGCAGGCTGGGCTTTTTCCGCTTGACGCAGAGCCACAAACCAAACAGGATCAAAATAAGGTTCAGCAGGCCGGTGCGCATGGCATGATAATAGAGCTCTACTGCAATGCCGCCGACATTATAGTACGAATAGCGGTCGGAGTAGTTGAAAGCCAGGATCTTGCTGACCATGGGCCAGAGCAGGACCACCATTGCTGCCATGGCGCAGACACCAAACAGGATGAGGTTGCGTACTCGGCGCAGGGCAAGGCCTTTTTGGCCCTGTTTTGCGAGCTTTGCACTGCTCACAAAGAGCAGAAGCGCATAGGAAAAATAATAGCCCACCACAAAATATAAGTACCAGCGGCGGCTCAGGATAACCGCGGCCGTTGCCAGGAAGATGAGCACGAACCGCCCCGGCTCCAGCTTTTCAAAACGGTAGTCCAATGTGAGGAGCAGAATGGCAAAAGCGAAGATCAGACCGAACCAGTCCGGCTGTGCCAGCATAGCGCTCATTCGCAGGAACGGATAGGTCAGCACCCAGGAAAAGCCGATGAGAAAATACCAGAACTTATTCTTGACCTCCAGCATCTGCCCGATTTTGATCGTGAGACCAGCCAGCATCAGCATAAGGCTGGGGAGCACACAGAAAACCTGCGCAAAAGCGTAGCTGTCACCCGTTTTTGCGGTGAGGCAGAACGGGAACTCTGTGAACAAGGTGATGAAATTGGTGTAATCTTCAGAAAATGTGCTTATGATATACTTAAAACCGGCCACCGGACCCAGCGCAAAAGCCGCTTCGGTATTGAACTGCTTCTGAATGTAGTTCACATAATCCCAGGCGTAAATGAACTGCCGCCGACCCAGCGCCCAATAGAAGTAGAGCACAGCTCCGGCCCAGAAGGCGATGATGGCTGCGCGGTGGAAGAAGTCCAGCTCCACACCGGCAGTGTGCAGCACCCACAGCGCGCCGTAGAACAGCACACAGCTGCACCACAGGCTCACCAGCGGGAAGAACGCCGCCGCGGTGGGGAACAGCAGACCCACCAGCACCAGCAGGAGTGCTCCGGCACCCAGCCCGATGCCGCCTTTTGCCCAGGGCGAAAGGGTCTTCTTTTCAGAAAGTATCGTTGACATTGTACATGCTCCTCGGTTTTGAACCACAATATTACAGCTTACAGTATAATGGTTCCGGGCGGCACAGGCAAGAGGGCAGGCCCCCGGAAGATGAAATATCCCGCCTGCATTTCAGCAGACGGGATATTTTGAATACGATATTACTTTTTGGAATTCTGCTTTGCCGCGATGGTGGCCTTGCGCTTCTGGGCGGCGGCCTTGCGGGCAGAGGCCTGCGCGGCCTCCGGGTGGGGAGCCTCCGGCGTGATGCGGTACATCCGGCTGCCCATGGCAGGCAGATCCACGCTCAGGGTGTAGTCCCGGCCGTACACGCCGCCATCGGTGGTGTGCAGGTGTCTGGTGCGGCTGCGGTCCGCACCGTTCCAGCAGGCAGCCTCGCTGTTCAGCAGCTCATCGGCGGCGCAGGGGTACTGGAAGTAGAGCGGGAACTTTTTGTGGGCGGTATTCTGGGTGTTCATCACACAGAGGATGGTCTGGCCCGCGCCCTTCCGCAGCCAGGCGTACACGCCCTCGTCCCGGCTCTCGCAGGCGATCCACTCAAAGCAGTTCGGGTTGTATTCGCCATCGTAGAGGGCGGGTTCGGTGGCATACAGGCGGCCCAGCTCGGCAAAATATTTCTGGAAGCTGTCGTGGAAGGGATACTTCATCAGGCCCCAGTCCAGCTCCTTTTTCTCGTCCCATTCCCGGAAATGCCCCAGCTCATTGCCCATAAAGTTCAGCTTTTTGCCCGGGTGGGTGTACATGTAGAAGTAAAGGGTGCGCAGCTGGGCACATTTTTCCTCGTAGGTGCCCCACAGCTTATCAATGATAGTCTTTTTGCCGTGCACCACCTCGTCGTGACTGAGTGCCAGCAGATACAGCTCATTGTAGAAATACTGCATACTGAAGGTCAGCTTGTGGTAGGCATCGGGCCGCTCACCAAAGGGCGTGGCAAAATAATCCAGCGTGTCGTGCATCCAGCCCATGTCCCACTTATAATCGAAACCGATGCCGTCGTAGCGGTGGGGGCGGTGACCTTGAGGAAGTTGGTGGAGTCCTCGGCGGTGTAGATGCCGGTGGGCCAGCGCTCGTTCAGGCCGTGGTTCAGGTTCCGCAGGAAGGTAACAGCGCCCTCGTTCACGCCGCGGTTGGGGTCGCCCTGCCAATAAAGGGCACGAGAGATGGCATCCATCCGGATGCCATCGCAGTGGTAGACATCCATCCAAAGGGCAGCGGCGCTGTTCAGGAAGCTGCACACCTCCCGGCGGTAATAGTTGAAGTTGCAGGTGCCCCACTCGCTGTGGCCCACATCGCTGTCGTACTCGTAGAGGTAGGTGCCGTCAAAGTTGGCGAGCGCGTCGCCGTTGGCGGCAAAGTGGACGGGCACAAAGTCCATGATGACACCAATGCCCATCCGGTGGCAGGCGTTGACAAAGGCCGCAAAGTCGGCGGGGTCGCCGTAGCGGCTGGTGACAGAGAAGTAACCGGTGGTCTGGTAGCCCCAGCTGCCGTCAAAGGGATGCTCTGCCAACGGCAGCAGCTCCACATGGGTGAAGCGGTGATCCAGCAGCCAGGGGATCAGCTCCCGGGCCAGCTCCCGGTAATTGTACCAGCCGTCCGAGCCGTCCTCGCGGGTGGCGTTGGGCTTGTGCTTCCAGCTGCCTGCATGGAGCTCATAGATGTTCAGGGGCAGGTTGCGGCACTTGTCCCGCCGCTCCATCCAGCTGGAATCGTCAAAGGCAAAGTCCATCCGGGCCAGCCTGCTGGCCGTGCCGGGCCGCAGCTCAGTGGAAAAGGCGTAGGGGTCAGCCCGCATCACGGTGCTGCCATCCTTGCCGTGGATGCGGTATTTGTACAGCTCTCCCTCGGCAAGGCCGGGCACAAAGCCGCTCCACACGCCGGTGTCGGCCTTCTGCATGGGAACGCCCGGCCCCCCAGCCGTCAAAGCCGCCGCAGATCTCCACAGCCACGGCCCCCGGGGCCCACACGGCAAACCGCCAGCCCTCCTGCCCAAAGTCATCCCGGCAGGGGTGCGCGCCCAGCACACGGTAGGCATCAAAGCATTCGCCCGCAAAGAACGAGCGGTCGATGGTGGGAAAATTCATGCAGATTTCTCCTTTTCTCAACGGGATACACCCGGTCATATTTACCAATAATTTTTAATCAAAATCGTCACACTTGCTGATTTTAACAGAGACTATGCAGAAAATTTATCAAACATCCACACAATTGGCGGAGTTTGTGGTATACTGAGCCTGCCGCTGCTGGGCGGCAGAAGAAATGATATGGGAGAGAGTAACTATGGCATGGTATGATACCGCAGTTTTTTATCACATTTATCCGCTGGGCCTGTGCGGCTGTGCGCACGAAAACGACGGCCAGCCCACACCGGGCGCGTTCGCAAAGCTGAACGCCTGGGCCGAGCACGCCTCCAAAGACCTGGGCTGCACGGCCATTTATATCGGCCCGCTGTTCGAGAGTAGCTCCCACGGCTATGATACCATTGATTACCGCCGGGTGGACCGCCGCCTGGGCACCAACGAGGAGTTCAGGGAGTTCGTGGCCAACTGCCACGCCCGGGGCCAGAAGGTCATTGTGGACGGTGTGTTCAACCATGTGGGCCGGGACTTCTTTGCCTTCAAAGACCTGCAGGCCAACCGCGAGAACGCCCGTTATAAGGACTGGTTCTGCGATGTGAACTTCTGGGGCAACAACGAGTACAACGACGGTTTTTCTTACGGCAACTGGGGCGGCTTCAACCTGCTGGTCAAGCTGAACCAGCGCAACCCCGAGGTGCAGAACTACCATTATGATACCATCCGCTTCTGGGTCGATGCATTTGACATTGACGGCATCCGGCTGGATGCAGCGGATGTGCTGGATTTCGACTTTATGAAGGGCCTGCGCTGCCTTGCCAACGAGGTCAAGCCTGAGTTCTGGCTGATGGGCGAGGTCATCCACGGCGATTACAGCCGCTGGGCCAACCCTGAAATGCTCCACTCTGTTACCAACTATGAGCTGCACAAGGGCCTGTGGAGCGGCCACAACGACCACAACTATTTTGAGATCGCACACACCATGCGCCGCCTGCAGGGGCTCTGCCACGACACCCGGCTCTATACCTTCTCGGACAACCACGATGTGGAGCGCCTGCCCAATAAGCTGCGGAACAAGGCGCACAGTCCGGCACATTGCAATTCTAGTATACACGCTTTGGGGCATTCCGTCCATCTATTACGGCTCCGAATTTGGCATCGAGGGCAAAAAAGAGTGGGGCAGCGACTGGCCGCTCCGCCCCTGCCTCGAGCTGGCCGACTACAC
>ENA-OQKB01000134-OQKB01000134.1-human-gut-metagenome-genome-assembly--contig:-NODE-134-length-17373-cov-6.766091_pt1 | contig 17373 bp, 10 predicted proteins | sample MGYA00242646_ERZ504793 | MGnify/ENA primary metagenome ERZ504793 (study PRJEB26092, sample SAMD00036409) | human gut metagenome | host: Homo sapiens | study: EMG produced TPA metagenomics assembly of...
GAAGCCCAAGTTGTTCTCGTATGTTTGAATTTCATTCTTCATGTTTTCGTAAGCACGAACCAGTTTTTCGCGTTCACGATAAAGGTTGCCTTCCTTGCTGATGGTTGATTTAAAATTGCTTAATTTTTTCTGTGATGCGGAAAGATTCAGCTTGTCAAACAACTTGTCGATGACACCATGATATTGCTTGTACAGTTTATCTTTTTCTTTAAACGGTACATGACCGATGCCGTTCCATTCTTTCATTAATTCTCGAATGGCGTTTCCCGCATCCTCTTCCGGTGTTTCCTGTGCGTCAATTGCATTTAATTTTTCAATGATCGCCTTTTTCTGAACCATGTTTTCCTGTTCAACCGAGCGTTGTGAAGAAGTCGCCTTGTTCTTTTGCTCGAAGAAATAATCACATGCGGCAATGAATCGTTTCCATACGGCATCCGAATACTTTTTAGGTACAGGACCGATTGTTTTCCATTCCTTTTGTAATTTGCTTAGAATATCAGCAGTTGCTTTCCAGTCTGTGCTTTCTTTTAGTGCTTCTGCTTTTTCACATAATGCTTTCTTCTTTTCCAGATTGCCTGCCATACTTTCCTTGATGGATTTGAAGAACTCGGCTTTGCGTTTGAAAAACTCATCACAAGCGGCACGGAAACGTTCGAATATCTTCACGTTCATTTTTTGAGGTGCGTAACCAATTGTTTTCCATTTAGCTTGCAAAGCAATGATTTCCTGAGTTTTGTTTTCCCAGTCTTGGAAAGTAGTGAACGTATCGTATTCCATCGCTTCCACAATTTCACAGATTACGGTCTTTTCATCCAAATTACGTTGCTCTTTTTCTTTTAAGGCTTCGAAATGTTGCTGGTGACGACGGTTTACGGCTGTAGAGGCAGTTTTGAACCGGGTCCATATATCTTCGCGCAATTCTTTTGCAACAGGACCCGTATTCCGGAATTCCTGATGTAACTTTTGTAATTGGTGGAAAGCGGAAATCACATCTTCTTCATCAGCCAATTTCTCTGCGGCTTCACAGAGATGAGTTTTTATTTCAAGATTCTTTTTAAAATCATACTCACGGAATTCATTGTTCAGCTTTATCAAGTCATAGAACTTTTCTGCATAGTGCTGATAATTTTTCCATAGTTCATTTACCTTGGCAGCCGGCACCTGTTTTATATCGTTCCATTCCTGTTGCAGTTTCTTGAATTCATTGTATGCTTTGTTGGCATCTTCGGGAGATTCGGCAAGTTCTTTCAAGCGGTCGATAATGGCGAGCTTTTTCACCAGGTTATCTTCTTTTTCTTTATCTTGTTCTGCTTGTATGGCGCTTCTTTTCTCTTTGATAGAGCTCATGATATCTTTGAAACGGCTTTCAGCATCGTCCGGTTGGGGAATAAATGCCTCAGGAGCACCTCCGCCATCAATAAATGCCTTACGGGCGGCTTCTTGCTCAGCCTTGTGCAGCTTGTAGAAGTTCTGTTTCAATAAATCCAACTCTTGTTTGTCTGCATTGCAGGCGTCTTCGTTGATTTCTTTTAAACGTTCGATGACCTCTTCTTTCGTTTGTTTAGGTACATACGTAGCGTTATTTTCTTCTGCAGTAGCGGAAGATGATACCAAAGTTTCAGATGTCTGTTCCACTGGAACTTCGGTTAAAGGGCGGATAGTTTCATTCGAGTCCATCGTATAGATTTTTAAAGTAAGCGTTTTTGTTATAACAACAATTTACAAATTAAAAGAAATAAATTAGAACTTCATACTGTTTTTCCCGATTTTTTTAGGAAAATCCTTAAAAGTGGAGAAAATAGGAGAATCAAGGGGGAGTAAATGCACTGCAGATTACATAGATTCATACAGATTCTCTTTTATTGTGATTCTTTGCCGGTTTCTGTGTGAATCTGTTTTTCTCTGAATTTCAATCTATGTAATCTGTAGTGAAATGTGTCAGGATAGTAATACGGTGATGCCCATATAAAGCATCATACCTATAATGTCATTGGTGATGGATATGAACGGACCTGTAGCGATGGCCGGATCTATTTTAGTTTTTCCAGTGTCATAGGAACCAGGGTCCCAAAGATGGAAGCGAACATGACTACTGCAAACAGGCTGAATGAAACCGAATAAGTCACGGTGGCACTTGCCCCGAAACGGATGAAATTATAGATATATACCAGCATAGAAATAATAGTAGCATTGATTACGGCCACTACAGATTCCTTTACTATTTGTTTCCAGGTGTTTTGGGCATCCAGCGAGCTGTTTGCCAGTCCTTGTACGATAAGTGCCGAGGACTGTGTTCCCACATTCCCCCCTGTTCCGCCGATAAGGGGGATGTAGAGGGCCATTTCGGGATGTGCGGCAAAAGTGCTGTCAAAGTTGCCCAGAATCATGGAGTTTCCTATTCCGCCTATCATGCCGATGAGCAGCCAGGGCAGACGGGCTGTAGTCTGGCGGAATACATTATCGTCTGTTTCCACGTCTTGTGACAAACCTGATGCCAGCTGGTAGTCGCGCTCAGCCTGTTCACGTACTTCGTCCATCACATCGTCTACCGTAATCCGTCCTACCAGGCGTCCGATACTGTCCACTACCGGAACGGCGACCAGGTCATATTTTTCAATGGTTTGTACCACTTCGTCTATAGGGGTATCTACATGGACGGATATCGGTTCTTTCCTCATCACGTGCTTCACTTTGGATACGGAAGGGCTGGTGATCATTTTCTTCAACGGGAACACACCGCGCAGCCGCTGGTCATCGTCTACTACATATACATAATAGATTTCGTCCATATCTTCCGCCTGGATGCGCATTTCCTTCAGACATTCGGGCATACTCCAGTTTTCGTTTACGATTACCATTTCGGTACCCATCAATCCACCGGCAGTGTCTTCGTCATATTTCAACAAATCGACAATGTCTCCGGCTTGTTCTATGTCTTCAATGTGTGAGAGGACTTCTTCTTGTTTGTCCTCGTCCATTTCACGGATAATGTCCACGGCATCATCCGAATCCATGTAGTCAACGAACCGTTTGGCGATTGTTTCAGAGGGAAGGATTTCCAGGAATTCTTTACGGGCGTCTTCGTCCATTTCGATAAGGACATCGGCGGCAGTCTCATTGTCCAGTAACAGGTATATGAACCGTGCTTCTTCCGCATCCAGTTCATTGCACAGCTCTGCTATGTCGGCAGGATGCAGTCCGGCAAGCAAGTCCTTCAGTTGCTCTGAGTCTTTTTGCTCGATCAGCTGCTCTACTTTTTCTAATTCCTCTTTATTCATCCTATTCTTCCGTTAATATAATAAATAGGTGTTATTCTTTCTTGTTTGTTCCTTTCCGGGCGATATCATTGCTATAGACAATATCCGTCTTGTTTTTCAGCGCCGCTTCCACCTGGTTGGTCAGTTCGATAAACTCTTGTACAGACAACTGTTCCGGGCGTTTGTTGAAAATGGGGTCTGTGCTCAATGGGTTCTCTTTGTCTAAAATGGAAGAAATAGAGTTTCTCAAAGTTTTACGCCGTTGGTTGAATGTTGTTTTTACAATGAGCTTGAACAATTTTTCATTGCATCCCAGTTCCGTCGTTTCATTGCGTGTCATACGGATGACCGCACTTTTCACCTTGGGAGGCGGATTGAATACATGTTCGTGTACGGTGAACAGGTATTCTACTTTGTACCAGGCTTGTATCAGGATACTGAGAATGCCGTATGTCTTGCTTCCGGGACCGGCGGCAATGCGTTCGGCCACTTCTTTTTGGATCATTCCGGTACAACAGGGTATCAGGTCTTTGTAATCCAGCATTTTAAAGAATATCTGGCTGGATATATTATAAGGATAGTTGCCGGTCAGGACAAAAGGTTTTCCGTCAAATAATTTTTCGAGGTTCAGTTTCAAGAAGTCGTCTTCAATGATATTATCTTCCAGGGCAGGGAAGTTCTCACGGAGATAGGCTACAGATTCATAGTCCAGTTCCACCACTTTTACCGGACGGTTTTTTCTGCATAATAAACTGGGTTAGTACCCCCATCCCCGGTCCTACTTCCAGAATTGGCAAGTCAGGGCACACGTCTACCGTATCGGCTATATCTTTTGCAATACTGAGATCTTTCAAGAAGTGTTGTCCTAGAAATTTTTTTGGCTTTACTAATCCCATTCCGTTATTTTTCTATCGTTAATAAATAGGTTTATTTCGCTAAGATAGTATCTTTGCATCGTGCAAAGGTAAACATTCTAAATTAATATACACAGATTTTGGAACGAACTCGATTAAAAAAGATTATAAATAAAGGTTTGCAGATTGCATTTCCGTTATTTTTGGGGGCTGCGATACTGATATGGATGTATCACGGATTCAATTTTTCCCGGGTGTGGGAGGTCTTGGATGGAGGAATGAACTATGGGTGGATGTTAGTGTCATTAGTGTTTGGTGTGTTTAGTCATATTTTTCGTGGCTGGCGGTGGAAACTTACGCTGGCTCCGTTGGGCGAGCATCCCAAAACATCCGATTGTGTATATGCCATCTTTGTGTCTTATGCCGCCAACTTGGTTGTTCCCCGTGTAGGTGAGATTTCCCGTTGCGGGGTGTTGGCTAAATATGATGGTACATCTTTTTCCAAATCGCTGGGTACGGTGGTTACGGAACGGCTGATTGATACGCTGTGTGTGTCGTTGATTACAGGGGTAACTCTTATAATGCAGGCAAGGGTATTCGATACTTTTTTTAAAGAAACCGGCACGGATACCACGGTTTTGGCACAGGTATTTACTTCGGGGCATTTCTATATCACTATCGTCTGTGTGCTGGCCGTATTGGTGCTGGCTTTTTTTCTGATCAGGAATGTGACGGTCTTTGCTAAGGTGAAAGGCATTCTCCATAATGTATGGGTCGGTGTACTGTCTTTGCGTCATGTAAAGCGGATGCCTCTGTTCATTCTTTATACCGTCGGTATCTGGACTTGCTATTTCCTGCAATTCTATGTTTCTTTCTTTTGTTTCGATTTTTCCGATAATTTGGGAGTGATGGCGGGACTGGTCATGTTTGCTGTAGGTAGCATTGCGGTAGTAGTTCCGACTCCTAATGGGGCGGGTCCGTGGCATTTTGCTGTCATAACGATGATGATGCTCTATGGAGTGGGAAAAGAAGATGCGGGAATTTTTGCCTTATTAGTGCATGGAATACAAACTTTTTTATTAATTTTGTTGGGTATATATGGATTAGCGGCTTTGCCGTTCACAAATAAAACTAAGAAGTTATGAGTACAATTCTCTCTCTCGCTCCGCAGAATGTGTGGAAGCATTTCTATTCATTGACTCAGGTTCCCCGCCCTTCGGGTTACTTGAAGAAAGTGCAAGAGTTCTTGCTGAACTTTGGAAAAAGTGTAGGCGTAGAGTCATTCCAGGACGAAGCCGGTAATATCATTTACCGCAAGCCTGCCACTCCGGGGATGGAAAACCGTAAGAAGGTGATTCTTCAGGCTCACATGGACATGGTTCCTCAGAAGAATAACGATACAGTGCATGATTTTGAAAATGATCCTATCGAGACTTACATTGACGGAGATTGGGTGAAAGCTAAAGGCACGACTTTGGGAGCCGATGATGGTATGGGTGTTGCCGCTATCATGGCTATCATGGAAGACAAGACGCTGAAACATGGTCCGTTGGAAGCACTGATTACTGCCGACGAAGAAACCGGTATGTTCGGTGCGTTCGGTTTGAAGCCGGGAACGGTAGACGGTGATATTCTGTTGAATCTGGATTCGGAAGAAGAAGGAGAATTGTATATCGGTTGTGCAGGCGGTGAAGACCTGACAGCAGTGTTGGAATATAAAGAAGTGGAAACAGATCCGGCTGACATTGCTTTGAAAGTTACCTTGAAAGGGCTGCGCGGTGGTCATTCAGGATTGGAAATAAATGAAGGACGTGCCAATGCCAACAAGCTGATGGCTCGTTTCATGAACCAGGTGATAACTTACGATGAGGCTTGCCTGGTGTCCTGGCAAGGTGGCAATATGCGTAATGCCATTCCTCGTGAATGTGAAGTGGTCATTACGGTTCCGGTTGAAGAAGAAGCGGACGTACTGGAATTTGTGCAGGAGTGCGAAGCATTGTGGAATGAAGAATATCATGTACACGAAACACCGATCAGCTTCAAGGCAGAACGGGTGGAATTGCCTGCGATGATGGTTCCCGATGAAATTAAAGATAATCTGGTGGATGCCATTTATGCTTGTCAGAATGGAGTGATGCGTATGATTCCTACTATCCCCGATACCGTGGAAACCTCTTCCAATCTGGCTATTGTTTCTATAGGTGGTGGCAAGGCGGAGATAAAAATCCTGGCCCGCAGTTCACGCGATTCAATGAAGGATTATCTGAATACTGCATTGGAAAGCTGTTTCTCTATGGCAGGTATGGAAGTAACCCGTTCAGGTGGTTATTCAGGCTGGGAACCCAATGTGGATTCTCCTATTCTGAAAGCCATGAAGGAGTCTTATAAGGCACAATTCGGTACGGAACCTGCTGTGAAAGTGATTCATGCCGGTTTGGAATGCGGTATCATCGGTGCGGTGGTTCCGGGATTGGATATGATTTCTTTCGGTCCTACCTTGCGTTCTCCTCACTCACCGGATGAACGCTGCTTTATTCCTTCTGTAGGCAAGTTCTATGATTTCGTGGTAGCTACGTTGGAAAATACGCCGGTAAAAGAATAGTCTTTAAGATCTTATAAAGATTTCGGGCGCGGATGATAGGGATTTCGTCCGCGCCTTTCTATTAATACTCCACTTTGTCACTTTTCTCTGTCCATTGTTGGAATGCCTTTATCGCCTCTTCCGCCAAAAGAACTTCGGAAGGCAGCTTGCGTGCCGAAGGCTTCAGGCTTAACTCATCATAGATAAAAGAGTCGTCAAACCCTATATTCTTGGCATCCGTCTTGTTGTTTGCATAATACATTTTATCCAGCCGTGCCCAGTAAATGGCTCCCAGACACATGGGACACGGTTCACACGAAGTATAAATTTCACATCCGCTCAAGTTGAATGTTCCCAGTTTGCTTGCCGCCGCACGGATGGCGCTGACTTCCGCATGGGCGGTAGGGTCGCATTGTGAGGTGACACGATTGGCTCCGGTCGCAATGATTTCACCATCTTTGGCAATTACGGCTCCAAAGGGTCCGCCGCCGTTTGCCACATTCTCTATAGAAAGCTCAATGGCTTTCCGCATTAATTCTTCTTTCTTCATAGTGGTTCTATTTCTTTAGTACAGAGCAAATATACGATATTTCCGGCTATATATGCGGGAGAGGGCTTATTTTATTCGGAAACTGCCGCTTCATGTGTACACTTGTCGGTTTCTGCTACCATTGAGGTGATTATCAGTGCCTCCGGGGACATTGCCCTGTTTTTTGTTTCAGAAGCTTCAGCCTCTCCGCAAAAGCCCGTCAATAGGGCGAAGCGGCTGAAGGATTGCCTTTGGAAATTCCTTCAGCCCGATTATGGAAGCTTCAGTTTTTGGCTGTTCGGGATGTGTTTGTGGAAGTTCATTTTCTCTGGTGCTTTTATGCCTGTTGGAAATGATGTTACTATTAGGAAGAGTTTGCTTTGACTGCCGTAACAGCTTTATTGCTTCACCTTAGTGAAGCAGCCGTTTTATACAGGTGACAATGGATCTTCACCAAAGTGGAATGGCGTGTTCACCTAAGTGATGGACAGAAAATACAAACTTATCCTGATGAAAAAGAATATGTTTCCGGTTGTGTCAGTTTGCTCATTTAGGGGTGCGATACGGTGACAAGTGCCTGGATATAGGACTTTTGAAGCATTGGGGAACCAATCTGTGCGGAGTATGCATACCCCAAGAGGGTGCGGCTGAAGGATTTTTCTTCGGGCTGAAGCATTTTCAGGTGTAATCCTTCAGCCGGAATGCCCACCGGCAAAGGGTTTGCGGAGAGGCTGAAGCTTTTGAAGGAATTTTCCTGTCCTTTTTCTTTGTATCACGAATTTGCTGAATACTCCTGGTTTTCCGTAATGCGCTGGTTTGGGCTAATACTTTGCACCCTTTCGGGTATATTATGCAAAAGAAGCTAATAAATTATACCCATTAGGGTGTAATTATCGCTGGTTTTGCTATATTGGTACCCTAAAGGGTGTAATTATGAATAATTCATTGTCATTGTTTGTTAAGGAAATGCGCAAGCGGTTCGGACTTACGCAAGTAGATTTGGCAGCTAAGGCGGGAGTGGGGCTTCGCTTTGTGCGCGAGTTGGAACAAGGAAAGCAAACTTTGCGAATAGACAAGGTAAACCAGGTGCTTGCCCTCTTCGGGTATGAAGTGGGAGCAGTGCCTGCAGGAAAGGAGCATAGCGTATGAGAAGGGGAAAAATATACCTGAATGATATATATCTACGCGGGGACGCTGACGGAAGACGAAAATGGTTTTACCTTTGTCTATGATGCCGGATTCTTGCGTTATCCGGCTGGCACCTGAAGAACTTTTCATTGTATGATACGGGGATGGGCTATAGTCTGACGCCTGCATACCATTTGCTGTCCACGGTTATTGTCATGCCCGAGGATACGGAGGAGCTCGCCGGGGGGCAAGGTAATAGAGAACATCGCTTGGAAATTCCGACGTTCCATCATTAAATGGATGGAACTGATAGATGTTTCCTTCCTGCCCGAAGACATGAAGAAACCCTATAAAAGACTGGTGCTGCAACGTTTGCTTTGGCTGCGCTGAAAGATCTTTCCTTTTCTGTTTTAGTTATTTTAATTAAAACGTATGCAGTCTTTAAACATCTATTTCGTTTCTTTGTTAAAGAAGACTTAGTACGAACTAAAAGATTGTAGATATGAAAATTCGTTATTTATCTTTGATAGTGTTACTGGTAATGAGCGTATTTGCTCCTATGCAGGCACAAACCTATGACAATTTGTGGAAAGAACTGGAAGTATTGGAACGAAAGGATCTGCCCAAGTCGGTTATTTCCGAAGCAATGAAAATCTACGATAAAGCAAAAGCGGAACAGAATGTACCGCAAATGATGAAAGCCTATCTCACTGCCATGCAGTACCGTTCCCTTTTAACTCCCGATAGCTTGAAGGTAGATATGAATGGTTTGGAACAATGGGCTTCCCAAACCGGCAGTATGGAAGACAAAGCTATATTGTATTCCATTCTGGGTGAAATGACCATGCCTGCCGACGTAAAAAAAGGATTGGGTTATTTGCAGGCCTCTCTCAAGGATAAAGACCGGTTATTACTTATCCCGGTCGAGAAATTGAGACCTATGGTGAGAGTGGGAGAGGCTAGTAAACGGTATTTTCGTGATAATCTGTACAACCTGCTGGCACGTCGTGCCATACAAATCATGCAGCAGTACAGGTGGCAGGCGGCTGCTAAAGCAAATCAGACAAACAGTCTGCCTGCGGATATGACGGATATGGATCAGTTTGTTACTTATCAGTTTGTTCCCGTCTCTGATTGTGACCTGACGGCAGCTGTCATGCAGACTTATCAGTCCTTGCTGAAAGCATACGATACGGAAACGGAGCGTGAGGGTTGGTTGCTGACCGGGATAGACGCATTGAATTACCTGTACCGCAATTTTTCCGGAAACTTCTCGAATGACGTATGCCAACAGGAACTCCGGAAGTGGATTCATACTTATCCGGCTGTGAAAACAGTCCCTGAAGCTTATCTGGCTTTGGCACAATTCCTACAGTATCAAAATAATCAGGTAGAGCGCTTGCGGATAGTTCGTGAAGGAATAGCCGGATACCCCCGTTACGAAGGTATCAACCAACTGAAGAATATAGAAAAGGAAATTCTGAATGCAAGCCTTTCACTGGAAATAGCTACGGCCTATCCGGGTGAACAGCAGTCGGTGAAAGTAAATTATAAAAACCTTACCGGCATCACCTTGCAGTTATATAAGGTGAATTTACCCGTTACCTCTGCCGTATTGCAGAACAGAACCACCCATTTTGAAAGTAAATATGCCCGTTTGCAACGCGAGGAGCATTTTTCTTTGAAACCTACTACAGATTATTTGAATGTCGATACCACCCTGACCATACAGGCTCCTCAAGCGGGAATTTATTTCTTAAAGGCAGTGCCCGATGGGAAGAAGGGCGTTTCGGACGGAACATTAATGAATGTCACCGCTTTAAAGACCATTTATCGTCCTCTGCCGGATGGTACGTTGGAACTGGTGGTGGTAGATGCAGTGAGCGGACAGCCTGTTTCTGAGGCGGAAGTAACCATTTATACGGAGAAGGGGGGAGGTTATTCTCCCCAACAGACCTACCAGGCGGATAAACAGGGTACTTTGAAACTGGATTTCCTGAATAGTAACAAATACTGGTATAATGCACATACGGCGGCTGATAATGCGATGCCCATCTTGAATCTTTGGAAAAACGATTATTACTATAAAGAGAGCAAGAGGAAAGAAGTTTTGCAATTATTTACCGACCGCTCCATTTACCGTCCCGGTCAAACCGTATATGTATCCGGCTTGGCTTATGAAATGGAAAAGGATTCTACGCGTGTGCTTGCGGATAAAAAATATACGGTATCCCTATATGATGCGAATAATAATGAAACAGGAAAAGTAGAAGTATGGACGAATGGTTTTGGTTCGTTCAGCGGACAATTTGTTTTGCCCTCTCCTTGCCTGACCGGTTATTTTAGCTTGCGTGCGGCCGATACTTCTGTCAGTTTTAAGGTAGAAGAATATAAACGTCCCACCTTTGATGTCACGTTTGAACCCGTGAAAGTGGAGTATCAAGTGGGTGACTCTATAGAAGTGGCGGGTATGGCAAAGACTTTTGCCGGTGCGCCTGTGCAGAATGCCAGGGTACACTATAATATATCCCGTTCCTATGCTTGGTTCTGGCGGTTTATGGGCAGAGGTTCAGCCCGTTGGGAGGGAGAGGCAATGACCGATGCGGATGGTAAGTTCACCGTTCCGGTGCATTTTGAAATAGACTCGGACAGGAGAGAATCTCCGTTGTGGTATTATACGTACAACATACAGGCGGATGTGACGGATGGTGCAGGTGGGACACAGCAAGCTAATTTGTCATTGCCTTTAGGAAGCACTTCAATGGTGCTGAATATGGATAATCTGCCCGATAATTGGGTTAAAGAAAAGAAGTTGGAAATAAAACTGACAGCCATGAATCTTTCGGGTGAGCCGGTAGATACTCTGGTTACTTATCAGGTAGTCGAGATGGAGGAGCAGAAAGACGGTCAGGAAAAAGAAGGCAGAAAGGTATTGACCGGTACGGTGGAAGCCAACAAGAGTTTTGTTCCTGAGGCTATTTATGCCCTGCCTTCCGGCAATTATCGTTTGAAGCTCTCGGCTAAGGATACGCAGGGCAGAGAGTGTACGGCATCTAAGAATTTCCTTCTGTTTTCATTGAACGACAAGCGTCCGCCTTTCGTGATAACGGATTGGTTCTATCAGGATGGTCTGGAATTTGATGCAGCATCTCCGGCTACTGTATATATAGGTAGCAGCGAAAAGAATGTCTATCTGCTTTATGATGTATTTGCAGGAAATAAGCGCTTGGAAAGCAAACGTATAGAGCTTTCGGACTCGGTGGTCAGTTTCCGCTTCCCTTATAAGAAGGAATATGGTGACGGCATTCTGGTAAGTATGGCATTTGTGAAAGATGGCAGACTTTACAGTCATAATGCACGGATTATGAAACCGGCCCCTGAAAAGAAGTTGCAGCTGAAATGGACTACGTTCCGTGATAAACTCCGTCCTGGACAGCAAGAGGAATGGAAACTGACGGTACTTTATCCGGATGGAAGCCCGGCTGAGGCTGAAATGCTGGCTACTATGTATGATGCTTCTCTGGATAAAATCTATAGTGCACATAAGTTGGACTTTGGAGTGGACTTTCATTATGTGGTTCCTTTGACTTATTGGAATACATCCTATATGCGGAATGCTTATTTGTATGTTGATTTCCCGTTGAAGAGGCTCCGTGCGGTTCCTTTGGAATATAGTGAATTGATCATTCCATCTACAGGAAGAATGGAGGCTATGGTGGTAGGTTACGGAGGCAGTCCTCGTGCCACTCTTGCAGGAGCTTTGAAGATTAGAGGCAGGAGTGCCGCAAATGCTGTGATGAACCAGGAGGCTGTTACTGATATGGTGCTCCAGGAAGAAATGGTAGAAACATCTGCACAGGAAAAGGTAGAAATGGGCAGTTCTGAAGAACTGGCAGAAACGGGTGATATACAGATACGTGAAAACTTTGCGGAAACGGCATTCTTTTATCCACAGCTCCGCACCAATGAAAAAGGTGAAGTCAGTATTTCCTTTGTACTGCCCGAAAGCCTTACCCGATGGAAGTTTATGGGCTTGGCACATACCCGGAATGTGGATTATGGAAAGATAGAAGCTACCGCTACTGCCAGCAAGGAGTTTATGCTTCAGCCTAATATGCCCCGCTTTGTCCGCGTGGGAGATAAAGCGAATATTGCCGCTTCACTGATGAACCTGTCGGACAAGGGAGTGAAAGGGACTGTCCGCATGGAATTGTTTAATCCGGAAACAGAAAAGGTATTCTATTCACAAAAACAGAAGTTTGATGTGAAGGGAGGAGAAACCGGGCATGTGAACTTTACTTTTGAAGTGAGTGACAAATATGCGGTAATGGCATGCCGGATGGTAGCGGATGGAGATACCTTCAGTGATGGAGAACAGCGTTACATCCCCGTTCTGACAGACAAACAGTGGGTGACGGAAACCGTTCCTCTGAACGTGAATGGGGAAGGTGCGCATACTTTCTCTTTGGAAAACCTGTTTAACAAGCATAGCAAAACGGCTTCCGAACAACGGTTGACCGTAGAATTTACTGCCCATCCGGCTTGGTATGCCGTGCAGGCTTTGCCTGTAGTGGCTCATCCTCAGAATGAAGATGCTCTTTCCTGGGCTACCGCTTATTATGCCCATTCATTGGCTGCATATATAGTTAAAGAAAATCCCCGTATCAAGCAAGTCTTTGATAGCTGGAAGGCTCAAGGTGGCACGAAGGAGACTTTTATGAGCAATCTGCAAAAGAATCAGGAACTGAAAAATATCCTGCTGGCTGAAACTCCCTGGCTGGCAGAAGCTACCAATGAAGCCGAACAAAAACAGCGTATCGCCACTTTGTTTGACCTGAATACAATGAATAGCCAACTGGCTGTTTCTGTAGAAAAACTGGGAGAATTGCAAAATGCCGATGGCGCATGGAGTTGGTATAAAGGTATGCAAGGCAGCCGCTATGTAACTACTCAGGTAATGGAAATGCTTGTCCGGCTGAATGCATTGACCCATCAGGATGCTGACAGCCGGATGCAGCCTATGATTCAAAAAGGGTTCGAGTATTTAGGCAAGCAGGCAGCCGAAGAGTATAAGTCCATGAAAGAAGCTGAAAAGAAAGGGGCTGTCGGTATCCGTCCGTCAGAACAGGTTCTCAGGTATTTGTATATCTGTGCTTTGGATGGCAAGGCTCCGGTTGATGAAAAGGTGAACCGGTATTTTATAGACAAGTTGTCCGGTGAGGGAAAAGAACTGACGATTTATGGAAAGGCGTTGGGAGCTATCATCTTGCAGCAATCCGGTAAGGTGGCAGAAGCCAGGCTGTTTATGCAGTCATTGATGGAGTATTCTGTTGTGACGGATGAAATGGGGCGTTACTTTGATACTCCTAAAGCCCGATATTCATGGTTCAGTTATAAAATTCCGACTGAAGTGGCTGCTATGGAAGCTATACAGCGTATAACAAAAGATACGAAAGCTATTGATGAAATGAAACGCTGGCTGTTGAAGCAGAAACAGACACAGACTTGGGAAACGCCGATTGCCACGGCTGATGCGGTGTATGCATTGATGGCTACAGGAGCTTCGGATTTATTGGCAAATACAGGAGGAGTAGAGATTACTTTAGGTAAAGAAGTGATCCGGACTCCGGCAGATGATGCCATCGGTTATATCAAGAAGACGGTGTCCGGTGATGTGATGAATATCAAGAAAGTAAGGGTGGATAAAGAAGGAGCCGGAATGGGTTGGGGAGCCGTTTATGCCCAATATCTGGAAAGTATGGATCAAATAGGTGAGCAGGGAAACGGATTGTCTGTCAGCCGTCAATTATATAAAGGAGATGAGGCTTTGAATGAATCAGTTCCATTGAAAGTTGGCGATAAGATTACCGTTCGCCTGACTGTGAAGGCTGACCGTGATATGGATTTTGTTCAGATCAAGGATGACCGTGCAGCTTGTATGGAACCGTTACAGGCAGTTTCGGGATTCCGTTGGGGCAACGGGCTGGGATATTATCAGGCTACCAAAGATGCTTCGACTCAGTTCTTTATCGATCAGATGAGAAAAGGAACTTATGTGATAGAGTATCAGGTGTATGTGAACCGGACAGGAGAATATCAGGCCGGAATTGCAACTGTTCAGTCTGCTTATGCTCCGGAATTCGGAGGGCATACGGGAGGATATCGGGTGATGGTGGAATAAAGACACGGGATGTCTGGAATTAGTTGTGTGATTTCATAAAAAGTAAGTTAGCTTGCTAACTTACTTTTTTCTTATGCTTCTGCCGTCCACCCATTCTAGTCTTATTTCAAAACCATCTTCAGCCGTGCCATAAAAATAGCGGCCTGAAACGGATGGATATTCAATTATAAATGTATAACCATCTGAATAATATAGATACAACCAACCGTTTTGAATTTCCCAGTCAAACTTATATACCCTATAAAGTTCATCATTATAGTAACAGCGCTCTTCCGTACCTACACCATGATCTGTGAAAGCACCTGAGGTGAATGTGATGTAACTGTAAAGAGGTTCTCCATATCGGTCTTCAAATCCCATATCGCCCCACCAAGTCTTACCGTATAATCCTGAAATGTCAAATCCTCTTTCCTCATCGCTTTCACATGAAGAAAAACTTATCATTGTAATCAATGCAATGGCAACGAACCAGTAATGTTTTACTATTTTCATAATTTATCTGATTTTTAATGCGGGACAAAGATAAAGGTTATTCATAAGATAAAATAAATTATAGGCTGAAAAAATGGGTAAAGGATGTTTTTTGTCTATCTTTGCTATCTAAAAAGCATAAAATAATTGTATGAAACATATTATACTGATAGTAAGTTTGTTAATGGGAGTGACTTTGGGAGTACAGGCACAACCCAAAGCATTATTTGATAAGACAACGCATGAATTTGGAACTATTTTATGGAAAAATCCGGTGACGGCAACCTTTAAAATCACTAATAAAGGAGATAAACCTTTAGTGATATCTAATGTGACAACGTCTTGTGGCTGCACGGTTGCTGATTGGACCAAAGAACCGATTGCACCGGGAAAGACCGGGATTGTCAGTTCTACTTTTGACGCCAAAGCCATCGGACGTTTTCAGAAGAGCGTAGGCATTTATTGCAATGCCTCGAATAAACCTATTTATCTGGCTATCCGGGGAGAAGTAACAGCCGATCCTAAGAATTATACTTTCACTCATCCTTTTCAAATTGGCGCTATTCGTCTGGATAAGGAAGAAATAGAGTTTGAGGATGCCAATAAAGGTGATAAACCGACTATGGAATTGTTGGTTGCCAATACGTCAGATAAACTATATACCCCTGTGCTGATGCATTTGCCTCCTTACCTCAGTGCTGTTGCAACTCCGGAAAAATTAGGAAGGGGACGTACGGGTAAAATCAAGATCACTCTTGATACGGATAAGCTGCCTAAATTGGGCTTGACAACAGCTTCTGTTTATCTATCCCGTTTTCCGGGAGATAAGGTAGGAGAGGAAAATGAAATTCCGGTTTCTGCCATATTATTGCCGGATTTCTCGCATATCAGCCAGCAGGAACGCTTGAATCCGCCTGCCATTCATCTTTCTGCCAAAGAGTTGCAGATGGGAGAACTGAAAAGCGATGAAAAGAAAGCACATACGATTATTGTTAAGAATGTAGGAAAATCTAATCTGGAAATTCTTGATTTGCAGGTGTTTAATTCTGCTTTGGGGGTCCAGTTGAAGAAACGTGTCTTGAAACCGGGTGCGTCTACCAAGTTGAAGATTACTGCTTTCGGTCAAAATTTGAAGAAAGTAAAGGGTACTCCGCGTGTCTTGATGATAACCAATGATCCTAACAATCCGAAGATAATTATAAAAGTAAAAGTAACCTCAAAAAAATAGCTATGGAACATCCTGAAAATAGTGAAGAATATAAGGGATTGACAGTGAACAAAGGTATTGAGCAACCATCTATTGTGAATCCTTATTTGAAACTACGTAAAAAACCTCGTCGTCGTGAGTTTTCCGTAGGTGAATATGTAGAAGGCATCGTAAAAGGTGATGTGACCGTATTGAGTCAGGCGGTTACTTTGGTGGAGAGTGTAAAACCGGAACATCAGGCTATTGCCCAGGAAGTGATAGAGAAGTGTCTGCCTTATTCCGGAAATTCTATGCGAATCGGTATCAGTGGTGTGCCCGGTGCCGGCAAGAGTACATCTATTGATGTATTTGGATTGCATGTGCTTGAGAAGGGAGGAAAATTAGCTGTTTTAGCTATTGATCCCAGTAGTGAGCGTTCTAAAGGCAGTATTTTGGGAGATAAGACCCGTATGGAGAAACTATCTGTCCATCCGAAGTCTTTTATACGGCCTAGTCCGTCGGCAGGTTCGTTGGGAGGGGTAGCTCGTAAGACTCGTGAAACGATCATACTTTGTGAGGCGGCGGGCTTTGATAAGATTTTTGTTGAAACGGTTGGAGTAGGGCAGAGCGAAACGGCAGTGCATTCTATGGTGGATTTCTTTTTGCTGATCCAACTGGCCGGTACTGGTGATGAATTGCAGGGGATTAAGAGAGGTATCATGGAAATGGCGGATGGAATTGTTATCAATAAAGCCGACGGCAGCAATATTGAGAAAGCAAAACTGGCTGCCAGTCATTTCCGCAATGCTTTACATTTGTTTCCTGCTCCTGATTCGGGCTGGAGTCCTAAAGTAATGACGTATTCCGGCTTTTATGGTATTGGAATTAAAGAAATCTGGGATATGATCTATGAATACTTCGCTTTTGTGAAAGCGAATGGTTATTTTGAATATCGCAGAAATGAACAGGCCAAGTATTGGATGTATGAGTCTATCAACGAGCATTTGCGTGATAGTTTCTATAATAATGAAAAGATAATTTCTATGTTGGCTGCAAAAGAGGAAGAGGTGCTGAATGGCAAACTGACTTCGTTTGTTGCTGACCAAAAAGTTATTGGATGACTTATTCTCAACCTTGAAATTAAGGTTTTGCTACCAACAGGACAAAAACAAAAACGCTAGATTAT